>Ga0187889_10003637_pt1 | contig 13400 bp, 15 predicted proteins | sample June2016WEW_7_10_2_FD_132992 | JGI IMG/M metagenome (GOLD analysis project Ga0187889, IMG submission 132992) | Peatland microbial communities from SPRUCE experiment site at the Marcell Experimental Forest, Minnesota, USA - June2016WEW_7_100 | ecosystem: Environmental > Terrestrial > Soil >... | reverse complement strand
CGCTTAGGTCTGGCACAAGCCCGAAAGCTGGTGGCTAAACACCTCGTCAATCGCGCCCGCTCCACCAGCAGCCGCTTGAAAAAACAGCGCGAGAACTCCTCGTAATCTAACATTGTCGAACTATACAGAAGACGCGCTACAAGAAATAGACCGCTTCTTCAAACAGGACCACGGCACCATTATTCCTCTGACCGTGAAGGACATTCTGGAGGACCACATACCGAGGAAGTTAGCGTAATACCTAAAGCACAAAGGATCACCTTATTAAGCAGATTCCTGGCGATAACGGCTTTCGGTGCGTCGCCTCCTTGTCTAGGTATTCCCGGGCGGAAATAATAGAGAGACATATGTCTGCAAAGGAAGTTTGGGGCTTTCCTCAAAGCGTTGCCTGAGCTTTTTAGCCTCCGGAAGTCCGAAAGCGTCAGCATACCACGCTACGAAGAAAAGGCCCGGTACAAATGTTCGCCCGTTGCCATCCATGTCTCGACTAAAGTAAGAGGACTCGTGTCTTTCGATTTCCTTTTGAATATCAAGTGCCCGAAAGGGATGTTCATGTTTTGTTGCCCAAGGGTAATTGTGTTGATTGACCTTCTCGGTCACGCCCATAGTCCACCCAAAAAACCAGATTAGGTATTGAGCTTTCCACCACGGTGAATGTGCTCCTTGGAACGCCTTGTTCGTCGAGTTGATTTGGTCGTTGTAAATTGCAAAGAACTGTGCGAGCTCTGCCAAGGCAGGATAGTGCCCTAATCTCTCAGAGAAGTATTTGGCCTCCTCTGCGGGACTTGCGTTAGTCGCAACCCCAGGAGCCTCCTCTTGAAGGACACTCACTAGGCTGACGATTCTTGCAGAAAAAGGATCTGGTCGGTGGTGATGTTTCCGTCCTAACGATAAATCTAGAAAGTGCAGCAATGGGGACACCTCCTTCGTGTCCTCTGCCATTTGCCGAGCTGCGGCCTTCGCACCTGACGGATTCGACCTAAAGTAAGCCATAATGTCTCTAAGAAATGCCCCACGGACGAAGTGTCTTACCACATATAGGTCTGCGGACGAACACTTTGTTAATCGAAGGAATCTCAGCATTTCATCATAAGATGCTCCTTTAAGGCGGGCTTCCAGAGCCTCAGTATGAAGATGATACCCAGATTCATCGTGACTCATGTGGGGAATAGAGTTCAGTGTCGAGACCCTATCGAGAAACATGGTCGACCAAGTCAAGGCTCCGTAACCATCGAGTAATTCTTCACGCACCCAATTCACGAGCGGGTCTTTCGCCCCAAAGCGAGGGTCTCTGTCGCATTGCAGTAGTAGATCGTAAGCGTTGTGCAATAAGGGCAAAGACTGCAATTGTCCGATATTCCCTGAAAGACAGCCTCCGGTAACGGCATACTTTAGTGCGGCCACGCGAGCGCCTTCCAGGTTTTGTGCGGGCACAAGAGTAGTAGCGGTGTCCAACCCATTTAGGGCTTGCTCTGTTGCTCCGGAGGCGACGAACTCTAGCGTGCGGTCCAACAGGGCTGTGTAAAGTATAGTCGAGATATCCTGCCCGCCGCTAACTTGAACACCATCCCATGGAATCGTGTCGGGGTATTGGGTGTAGGCACAATTAATCAATGCCCCTATGGAAGTGCCAATCTCAACAGAAAAGACGAAGTTATCTTTCTGCTCAGTAGTGGCGGTAGTGGGCTTGAGTGGCTTCTGCATAAATAGGTTAATATTGTGGGTGGCTAATGCCATCGGAAAGTAGACATTACTTTTGGCTGGCATTTCCCAGGGCTCCCCTATGTCGAACACAAAGCCATGAAAGATAGGTAAGGTATAATGAGTGTTACTGCCGTGTTCGGTCCTGTGCAGAATGCGGAAGCTGTCCGGGGAGAGCCGATTTAGAAGGGCAGTCAGGATCTGTCGGATATAATCATCTTCTGAGACTAGCATAATGCTGCCGATGGTTTTGCCGCCACTTTGCAGCAGGCTCAGCTTTGAATTAAAAGGGTTGTGGCTCGGTAGCACGGCTATATACGCCGGTTTAGGAGCAACGATGTATGGGCAAAACGATGCAAAGACGAGCATGACAAGTAGGAGGAACCAGAACCTCCGTGGAATGAGGTTCGATTTGCTGGGTTTAATAAATGCGAAAGCAAAGCATAGAGCGAGGAGCAACGCCAGACATTCGGCGATTATTGACCGCGGGGACAACGGCAAAAACGGCAAGGGAAGAAGCAAAATGAAGAGCCCCGCAGACAAGAACCCTCTTAGTTTGTGGGCGAGGAAGTATTTTATAGGGTGTTGAAGCACTTCAGAGTTCTTTAAGGCATGCCTCAGTCGCTTAATCGGCCTCTTGTTCATATTTTTCTGGCTCCTGGACGAACTGTAGCCAAGTAATTAGGTCGATTGTGAAGTATAGGGGTTTTAGTGAACGGCACAAGCCTTTTTGGCAGACTCTAATGGAGCAACACCCTCACTGACAGACCGGTTGCCCCTATCCCCTCAGCTTCAACCACCGCTGGCTCCATCTGGGCTTCCCCTTCTGTCTGTTCCGCCCGGCACCGGTCCTCTTGAGCAGCGAGAGGTCAGAGGTCAAGGTAAATGAAGGCAGCGGCAGTGGGGATTGATAGCATTAAGCATGCCGAGTCCATCGTTGCCTCAAACTGGCTGGCCGGCTGCGGGTTGAGGCTGCTGAATCACCCCGATTTCCCGAATCTTTTCGGTATGCGCAGATCCAAATATGGGCAACCTGATCCTTGTCCATACCCCAAATATGAAGCCCAAACCCCAAAAATCAAGACCCGGAGCGCGTGCTTGAAGGCAGGGGCCAGCGCAACCCTTTGGCAGCCCGCAGGGGAGTTTGGAGTCTGGAGATTGTTAACGCCAACGGCGTGCGGCACATCAGCCCGGCAATCGCCCTTCCCCACCGCCTCGTCAGCCGTCCCTTCGGGACTTATCCCATGACGCGGCTGGACCCAACGTTGAAACGTTGGGCCATTCTCACATGTCCCTCCGGGACAGGACACGAGTACGTTCCTTCTGGCCTCGACGGCACTTACGACTTATCCAGGCACGATGCCCGCGGGCCGAGCATTCCCCACACGTGCCACTTGTGTTTTTCTCGAAATCGCCGCCGCCCGCAGCGGGCTCTGAACCCCTCCCGGCCCGCCCAACCCGGAGGGTTGGCAGACGGTAGCCGGTGGTCGTTCGGGGGACCAGGGGCGAACGACCACCGGGAAACCGTCGAACGCAAGCGCACCCCGGAGGGTGTGCCAGGACCGGCCGTATGTTCCGAACCGACGTGAAGGGGGCAGCCCGGGCCAGGGGAGCGCAGTATGTCAATTGGACACATTTGAATATCATTAACGGACCCCAGCAACGGCCAGGAAGACCCCAGCACCAAGGCAGCCAAAACTTTGGATTGGCACTTGGAGGGCTTTTCTATTTCTATATATCCAGCCTATACCAGTTCATCTATGCGCTGCTGTATGAATATGGCATGAGCCGCAATGGATAGATGCATACAGATGTGGCCATAGAACAAAGGCACGATTAAGCATGCCACATCAAGGGGATACGGGCTCCTGCCAGTGCCGCACCTTATGGCCACGTGACGCGATAGAAACGGCTGCTATAGTTGGTCCACTGGGGGTCGGTGAAATAAAGCGGGCTGCCGTTGAGGGTGTTCGTTTGCAGCGGATACCAGTTGGGGTTGGCTAGATTGGTGGTAGCCTCTATGACTATTACTAGGTTGCTGCTGCCCGTGATGTTGAATCCAAATTGATTGGTCCTGACGCCATAGCTGCCAGGCTCGACTTGGGCATTCCACAGAACAGTTGGCAGAGCAGCAAAGGTCGGACCCCAGCCCGTGGTTCCAGGCAAGTAATAACCGGTCGGATTCAAATCACCACCGAACGCCCCACAAAACGGGCACGCAAAATAATAGCTGGGGGCGTTACCCAGGAAATAAACGCTGGTCAGGCGGGTGCAGTCATAAAACCCAAGGCTCCCGATGCTGGTGACGCTGTTGCCTATCGTAACGCTGGTCAAGCCGGAGCAGCCAAAGAACGCCCGAACCCAAATAGTGGTGACGGTGTTGGGAATCGTGTAGCTTCCAACCATCCCGGCCGGACATTCGACGAGGGTGGTCTGGTTCTTGTCGAACAACACCCCATCCAAACTGCTGTAGGCGGGATTGTTTGTATCCACCAATATCGCTGTCAGGCCGGTGCAGAATTCGAACGCAGAGTCTCCGATGCTGGTCACGTTGGTGCCTATCGTGACGCTGGTCAGAGTAGTATTGTCGTAAAACGCCGAATCTCCGATAGTTGTGACTCCCGCACCATTTATTGTGCTGGGGATGGTCACATCACCGCCAGGACCGCTATATCCCGTGATGGTGATTGTGTCGTTTGTGGTCGTGTAATTCCAGATGCCATAATTGTTTGTATAAGATTGAGCTTCCACCACACCAGGCAACGCCCACAGCAACAGGACCGACAGCAGCCTCAAGGTGCAAGCCGTCCTCAAGAGCCGGTTCATTGCCGCCCCCGCCTGCCTGACAAAGGACTCATGTCTCGTGTTCATTCCGGCTCGCAGCATACCACCCAGAGCAATGGCGTCAAGGACCAATGCCTGCGGGCGCTGGGAATGGCTTCTGGCGAGACTTCCCGCGAGTTCAAGGGCAAGAGAATCACGGCAAGCAATGCGGCCTTTTACGCTCTTGAGCACTGCCGGTCTGGTCGCCGCAGTGTAGGCAATAGCTGCTGTGATGTCTATGGTTCGGCTACGCGGCTACATGGACGAACCAAGCTGAGCAGCCTTGATGATGTAACTGGCACTGACGAACTGGGCGAACCCTTGTTGTTGCATGACGTGCTTAGCAGCAATGGTCAGGAATCCCCTTGCACAAAGGCGGCCCGCCATCTGGATTGGTCTGAGTTCCTCTCTGGCCTATCAACGCGTGATGTCGCCATAATCGAGTGCTTGGCTCAGGGTAAGCCACTTGCAGGTCTGGCCCGCAAACGGCACTTGAACACCTCGACCATCATGTATCATAAAGAGCGCCTGGCTCAACGCATAGCCAACTTTATGGGCGCTGACATCTTGGTCGAGGTCCGGCGCAAGCCAAGATGGATGGACAGCATCAATGCCGCTCGTGAAAAGATAGCCTATCGTGAGCAGCACCGCACCCTATAATCATCCACTGAACCCCTCAACCTCTAACATCTGCTGCTCCGTGGTCCTCTTGTCGTTGGGGGACTGCGGTGTAGCGGTGTTGGAGGTTTTGGGGGAGCAGTCGCTTAGCCCTGTCGTTTAACTATCAGTTCAAGGGGGTGGATGGGTTGCCGCTATCTGTAATCAATCCCTGGCCTCTAGATTGGCTCCTGTGGCTCTCTATGGAGGGCTATGGGGTCGGTGTAGAGGCTACGGGATTCGGAGGCTAGTTCTTCTCTTTAGCTATGAGTTCGTGGGGTTGATAGAGAGCCGCTGTTTATTGACACTAGGCGGGTGGTTGTTCGTTAGGGTCCGGCTTTGGCTCCTTACAACATCTCGTGATAAAGTCCCTCAAATCTTCTGCCGATAGAGAGGTCCACACGAGCCCGCAATCTAAACAGGCATAAGCTCCCTCGTCACACCGAGTTCCTCTATTAAATGTCCAGGCCAGGAATCGAAGCTTTCTATCTGGCTTGAACACCGGCCCGAACACGCTGTCAGGTCTCGGGTCAATGAGTTTGCCAGTAATCACATTGGCACTTTTGCACTTCAAACATTCTTGGTTCACTTACCAGAGTTTACCCCCAAAGCGGCAAGTGTCAACTCCGAGTCTGCGGATAATCGCTCGGTGGACCATGCTCTTTCCGTCACCACATATTCAACCGTAAGCCGTCTCGTTCTGCGATCGGTGCGGGCGGTGGATGAAGTGCCGGCGTCTGTAATCAATCCGTTGGCTGCACATTGGCTCCTGTGGCTCTCTTTGGAGGGCTACGGGGGCTGTGTAGAGGCTATGGGAATCACAGGTTAGCTCCTTTGTTTAGCTATGAGCCGTCCGGGTTCATGATGGGTGTCCTCTTATTGACATTGGGCGGGTGAGGCGCGCCAGAAGATTAAGAAAAGCAGCCGCTTCCTGTGATGCGAGTTGCCGCTCTATTCTCCAAGCTTATTGGTTTTCGTCCAGTTATCATGCCAGTCTAGATACTCTTTGAAAGCCATGAGGTCTCTGCCTATGTGTGCCTGCTCATTCATAAGCGAACACGCTTCCTCCAACGCCAGGAGACTAGTGCTGGTGCGAATAACCCATGCCAGGGTCTCAAGCCGGTCATCCAAACGGAATCTGTTTTCGTGATACATTTCCCTCAACAAGCCATAACAGGCCAGATGTGGAGCCATTACCAAGGCGTTACTATAATCGTGAAGAGATGCGGTTGTCGGATCAAATGGGATCTCCTTAAACAGTAGTCCTAAATCAGTCCTTTCCAATATCTGCTTGTTTAAAACGCACTGATTGAGGCACTGCGGCGCGATGAGCCCAGCCAGTTCCCTCTGCGGATGGCTAGAGCGGCTAATTACGACTAACTGCCAAAATGCATTTCTATCATCGTTTTGCGCCTTTAACACCAGCAGAGAAAAGTCAGCTATATCCTTCAACTTCGCAACATTTGTTTCACCCGCCCTTTGGACGGCATCCAATGTGGTTGTTAGAGTCTGTATTGCCGCTGCTTTGTTGGTCAGGTCATTCTCGACCTTGGCAATCGCCGGTGAGATTTGTTTCATCATCAGGTTTGTGGCCAGTGAACTGGCAACCGATACAACGATATTGGTTATGCGGGGTTCCTGAAATTGCAGTCTAATCTGGTTTGTAACTTCATTATTGAACATTGTGATTGCCTTTTCCTTTGCGAGATGGCCAGCGACTTCATATAACAAGAAATATGCCGCCGCCAATGCTAAAATCAGAATGACCCAAGCCCGTCGGGTTGATAAAATGGCCTTTGCGATAAGTTCGGTATCGTGAATGATGTTGAGAGATTTCAGCACTTGGTTAGCTATAGTCTTCCAATCATGTTGTTTGAAGGACTTGGCTACATGCGACGCAATCAGTTCAGCATCATCCGGGGAGAGCGCCCTAACAAATCGTTGCACAATGCGGTCCAAATCCGCATCCGACAGAGCGGGAGTCAACTCGCTGTCCTCAGCGAACTCCCCGAGGCAGCCCGGCTCGGGACATCTAAGAAGAATGGGGCCGGGCGGCATGGGCTTTCGGCATTTCCGGCAGATTTTCATTCGGCCACTGTGAACCGTTGGCGCGGCCTCTACAAGCCAAAATCACGCGTTCATGCTCTATATTTAGCCCACGCCACCTAGAGGAATCAAGAGGAAGTTATGGCAGTCGTGGGAGTTGAGGCACTTATGGCAGTTGTGGCGGTTTGTGCCAATTGGACTTTGCCTGGCTGCATCCACTCTGCGGTAAACGGTCACCGCGCTGCAACGCCCGGCTTTGTGGCGCCCGGCATTGCCCCCTCCTTGGCCTCTCCTCAGCGTTTGAACCATCTCGACCACCTCCACATCATGGCGGCGCTGGGCTCAAACTCAACCTGGGGCATCGTGGGCTTGAGGAAGGGCAAAATCAGAGCAAGGGGCGGGTATCCTTGAGTTTCCCAGCCTTAACCGGCAGGCCGACGCCATTTCGAGCCTCTTGCTGCTCATCGGCGTTATCGGGGCCGCGCTCATCCAAGTTGTTGACCTTGGCGGCCGAATCGAATAATCTCCGGCTATGGCCAAGTCCAAGCAACAGAATGGTCGTGCGGAAGGCGGAGCTGAAGCAGCTTCGTCGCCCGGTCGTAGGGCAAGGCCATAAACTTGGCACATGCAATACTCGGCCCAAACAACAAAAGTGTTGGAGGTATTCAGGAAAGGAACATCACTCCTCTGCCAAACAGCCGATGGGCTCGAGACGCATTGGCAGCCCAACCTACAGGACCCTCGCCGCCTACATAACAGTTATATAGGGAACCTGGCGGGCGCTTATGTGAGCAAGTATGCGGAACTTTCTAGGGCTATTCTTGCAGCCCTGGACCATGAAGACTACCTAGTTTACGCCCTCTGTGGACGGGCCCTTATAGAAACCGTGGCGCATCTCCGCTATTACGTGGTCCATAAATACAAGCCGCTTTTTGAAAAGAAGCATCTCGACCAAGAGGATTTGCGCACGCTTCTCGAAACTGATGATGTGCATCTTCGGGGCGGTCGCTTTGACTGGGAATCATTTATGCTTGGCCGCTACACTCAGATGAAAGAGGACGCCATAAAAGAATTAAACGCCAAAGGCAAGAAGAGCCAACAGAAGCAAGAGCAAATCACTAACTACATTACAGCCCAACAGGTAAGCGTTCTGACTTGCATCAAACACTGGGCCGCAGAAACACCAGCCATACTCATTGTATATAACCTCTTTTGCGACCTGGTCCATCCAAACGTCGGCAGTATCTTTCTTGTGTCGTCCCACAACGCTGGCAAGGTATATTTTAGCAAGGGAAAAGGGGACAATGCTGGGCACCACATCGTCGAGCACAGTCTCCCAATGCTGGCTTCGGTTACGCACAAGCCTTTTGGGGAACTTGTCACCTGGCTTATGGCAGCTCGTTTGAAGGAGGACGAGTTCAATCAGACTGACCAGCCGTGATACCTATATGATGCTTTACGGGCATAATTGACGAATGCCAATATGTGTTGGAAATCAGATTATGTAGTTCATCGAGGGACAGTTCTGGATGGGCTTTATTCAGTGATACTAAATCGAGAAGCGCATCGTGTAGGTTCTTGCCTTTGGTTTTATCGCTGTCATAACTTCGAAAGGGGTAACTTGGAAAGGGAGATTGAGAAGTCTGGAAGCGTGCCCATTGATAGCGAGTCTTAGCCACCGCCTTTCCTTGAATGTTTAGTTCAATAAGTTCCATCGCATACTCAACCGTCCCTTCGGGCAAATATCCCTTTGCGCCAGCCGCAAGCAAAGTCTCTTCACGATACCGTATCATAGCTAAATCCCGCTCCCAGCCAGGACAAGAGCGAGTAGATGCTGCGGCCGTCCGAAAAGCAGCCTTAATGCGTTTGATAAAACTCAATGGCCTAATGGGTTTATTGATTGTTTTAATTGGAATGGGGCGATACTGCCGCATCTACTCATGATGCTAATGCGCGCTTGGCCTTCCTTGGTATCAACAATGTTGGAATATGTGCTCATGGTGGCAAACGGAGACGGGATTGGTGCTTCACTGATAGCCATCCATTTATTCCTCGTAGCCGTGTCGCTTTAGATAATCGCCAATCCGAGACAGTAGGTTTTGCTTCTGCTCTTTTAGGACTTGGTTCCCCTTCTTCAATGCAGGTGCGTATTCAACCAAATGCTTTTCTAGTGATTGTATGTTGGTGCTTATGTAGTTGGCGTTCGAATGCTGGCCTTGAAGCTTACGAAAGTCAGATAGTCTTTCCAAATACCAGTTGTTTACGCGTAATCCTTCTATCGCATAATTGGCAGTGTTGTAGGTTTCGATAATAGCCTTGCATAGTTCCCTATCATCTATCTGGCCGATAAGCTCTGTGTTGTTTGGATAAATAATGAAATATTCTCCACTGAGCGAGAAGTAATTGAGATAGGGTTTGCCTTCTTCAAGCTTGTCTAACAGGTGTCCCGCTTTTCTCTGTAAAATATCAATGGCAATGTCAATCTCATATCTGATTGCCATCAGAAGGCCATTAAGCTTCTTCTGCTGCTGTCTTTGGTGCAACCTGATGGTGTGTTTGTAGGTAAACCAGGTTGCCAGGATGGCGAAAGTGCCAGTAACCAAACCGCCAACTGTCGAGGGGATTAGAATGTGCCAATCGAAACTCATAACGCGGTATGTTGCAACAAAAATGAAGACTGTGGCAATTAGAATCTGCTCAGCCAATTGGACTGGCCGCATTATTGGCACGGAGGGCTTGGTGGTGGCCTTGACCAGCCAGAGGTCGAGGTGAAGGTGGATGAAGGCGGCGGCAGTCCAGGTCGAGGTCCAGGCAGATGAAGGCGCCGACGGCAGTCCAGGTCGAGACCCAGGTGGATGGAGCACCGGCGGCAGTGGCGGTTTGAGACGATGGAGTGGCGGTCCCGGTCGTGGGTTTAATGGCCTCCTCCTGATGCGTGGACAGGTCCAGGAGGGATTCTGACGGCCGGCGGGCACGAAGGGAGAGGCGGGAGGATGGCGGGGGCAGGCAGGGCAACGCCGGCAAGGCCTGTTGCAGTGGCTTGGGCGGCAGTGGTTTATGCCGGTCAACGTGCGGCGAGCGGGCTTGGGCTGAGGTCTGGTGGGTCACGCCGACTTCCCGAATCCTCTCGTTATGTGCAGATCCAAATATGGGCAACCTGATCCTTGTCCATACCCCAAATATGAAGCCCAAGGCCCAAAAATCAAGACCCGGAGCGCGTGCTGAAAAGGCAAGGCAGTTGGCCTGGCGGTCTTTTGAAGTGCGCCGGCAGAGCGAAGCGGCGACGGCGCTGTTGACTTCCCCAAGTAGTCCCCTCAAACTAGCTGCATGAAAACAAGTCCGGCCGAGCCCGAGATCGTGACGCGCAAGGGCAAACCCGTTTCCGTCATCATCCCTATCAAGGACTACGAAGAACTGCTGGAGCGCGCTGAGGATGTCGAGGACGCGGCCTGGCTGGAGCGCGCCCGCCGCAGGCCGCTCCACTATCGTCCCCTCGAGCAATACCTGGCCGAGCGCAAGCAGGGGTGAGGATGTATCGCGTCATCGAGTCGATTCAGCGAATCCGCGCCCGCCCGGTTGGCTAGGGAACCAAACGGAAGAAAAGTTGGCTCCAATCCTCCACGTCAAAATCCTGAGGATAGACCAGGCTCGGCTTGGTTGCCTTGAACGGCGCGCCTGAGTTTGTCCAGGTCTTCAAATCGCTCGAAACCTGCAACTGGTAATAATTCGTGCCGTCGATAAGCAGGCCGGAAAATGCAGGTTTGACGGCCTTGACTATGCTGATTTGCAAACCAAGTGGAGAATAGATGTAAATGCTCGGGGGACTCGTGTAGCCAGTGCCGGCCTCGGTGAAGATGAGGTTGACTACAACGCCATTGCTGACAACCGCGGTGGCTGAGGCGCCAGTGCCGCCGCCGCCTGAAATGAAAACGGCGGGGGTATTGGTGTAGCCACAACCGCCATCGGTAATCGTTGCGCCAACCGCAAACCCGTTTACCAGGGTTGCGGTGGCTGTCGCACTGTGCGGGATGCAAGGGGGCGCTGACTCGTAGGCCTGCAACTGCTGGACTTCAGCATCAGAGAGGGCACGGTTGTAGAGACGGACGTCATCAATCGCGCCACTAAAACAGTTGTGGCTGGGGTCCGCGAGCTGGCTGGAGCCAATCGTGAAATCCGCCATGCTGTCACCGGGCGAAGAGTTGGTGATCGGCCCGCCCAGGACGAAGGTGGCAACTGATACCGCGTTGGTGAACAGAATGGCATTGGTGCCGTCATAGACAAGCGCCACCTGCGTCCAGACCCCTTTGGGGAGCCCAACCGTCGTTTCGCTCCAGGTCTCAGGAATCCCTCCGCAGGAAAGACCGCAGGCCAAGGAGCCACCTCGCAAAGCAATCTGATATTCATACTCCTTGTCCGCGATCACCTGGGTGAATCCCCCTCCGGCCTGGGGATCAATCCAGGCGGTCAGCGTCAAGGCGCGCCTGAATTCGAGGGCCGGAGGGTTGCTGTAGTCAATGAAGGCGGACACCCCGTCGAACAGGTAAGCCGAGTTGCTGCTGCCAAACCGGTTCGTCGTCAAGGTCGCACCCTCCACGGTCCCGTTGATGCCGTTTCCACTCGCATCGTTGGCATTCCCGTTGAAAGGGTAATACGCGACCAGACCGTTGGTGAGGAAGGACTGGGCTTGGACCTGGGCCACAAGAGCCAAGCTGATGGTGAGCATTCCGAACACTGCCTTTGTTCTCTTCATAGACGCCTTAATTCTGTCGAGAAGCAGCATGTCCATGCCCGCTGCGGCAGGTCTCAAGCCTCAGCGGGATTGGGCAGTAGTCCCCGGCAACCACACAGACTTTTTGCAACGCCTGTCCTTTTGAACCTCTTGCCCAGGGAATGCAAGCGGAATCCACCGCCCCCGCCCAACCCGGAGGGTTGGCAGACGGTAGCCGGTGGTCGTTCGCGGGACCAGGGGCGAACGACCACCGGAAAACCGTGCAACGCAAGCGCACCCCGGAGGGTGTGCCAGGGCCAGCCGTATGTTACCCACCGAAACGGGCTGGCAATTCCTTGGCGGGCGCCTTTCCGAACCGGCCCTCAAAACAACCCTCCCAACCGCCGGAGCACGTCCCCGGTGCTGCTGAGCCACCAGCCGAAGGCGGTCAGCACACCCACGCGCGTCGTCAGCACCGGAACACCCGCCAGCAGGACCACCAGGTTTCCCAGAAAGATGATTACCGCTGAGAACAGGCAGCCGTGTTCGGTCAGATCGGATTGGCGATGTCTGAGGATATGCGCGGTGAGGGTCACGTGGAAAGCATAAGCGGAGCCCAGCAAGAGATGAAACCAGACGGCGTAAGGCCGCCAGTTCCAAATCAGATGGCCGGCGACAAAAAGGAGCACGACCAGGATGGCGTAGAGCGGGCAGAAATAGGGGGCCAGCGAGATCACGAAATTGTTTTTCGTCACCACCACGTGCCCTCCCTTGCCCGTGGCCTTGAATTTCTTGACCTTTCCTCCCATCAGCCAGGTCGAGAGGGCGTGCGTCAACTCGTGGCCCAAGACATAAACCCACATCGGTTTTGGCAAGAGCAGGTAGATGACGACCCAGCAAGCGGCGCCGGCCAGGACGGCCACCCAGATCCTATCGGCATTGCCGCTGGCCCGCAGCACCCGCCACAAAGCGGCGCACGCCCCCGCGCAGGCCGGCAAAAGCAGCAGCCCGATGAACAGTTTGACCCATTTTGACACCCCTGCATTATTTCCCACCGCGCCGAGGCCGCAACCAAAAACGGGGAGTGTCGAGCGTGGAGAGCAGGGCGTCCACGGTCCACAAAGCGTGGGGAGCGTGGGGGAAAAGACGTTCGGGCGTGGATAGAGAACCGCAGGCGCGTCCGGAGGGGCAATGAAAACGCAGTGACGCAGCGCGGCAAAGCCGGAACCGAAGTGATAACCGCGGAACATGCGGAATACGCGGAAAGAAAACCGGCCAGGTTCGGAATTCCGCGTATTCCGTATTCCGCGGTCATCACCTCGGTTGCGGCGTTGCCGCTCTGCGGCCGTTGCGCCCTTTGCGTGAGGCATTGCTCGGTCTGAGGCATTGCCTCGCTGGATTTGACCTTGGAAGGCGGGGCCGGATGTGGTACTTTCGACGGGTGGTGGCTTGGGACTGGCGATGT
>Ga0187889_10003632_pt1 | contig 13412 bp, 16 predicted proteins | sample June2016WEW_7_10_2_FD_132992 | JGI IMG/M metagenome (GOLD analysis project Ga0187889, IMG submission 132992) | Peatland microbial communities from SPRUCE experiment site at the Marcell Experimental Forest, Minnesota, USA - June2016WEW_7_100 | ecosystem: Environmental > Terrestrial > Soil >... | reverse complement strand
TGGACAGGTTTGGGCCGTTCTTTTACGGAAAGCACGAACGCACGGTGTGGAGCAGTGGTTTCTTTGTTGCTTCCACAGGCGGGGTGACATTGGAGGTTTTGAAGCATTATGTCGAAAATCAGGGCCGCGCCTAACCCACCCTAAAAGGCGGGATTGCGGCGCGCGCATTGGTTCAGGTCCAACGCAGTCGGCGGAAAGCCTTTCTGCTGGCTAAACTGTATTTTCCCTACCAGCAGGTGAGCTTGCAGTTGCCCGAAAATGAACTGATCCGCATCCGTGAACAGTTTGTCAATCGGCACTATCAGAACAGGAAAAGCTGCTCATGCCAAATGTGCCGGAACCCGCGCCACAGCCTGCTCCACAAGGGCATCGGCCATTTAACTCTCCAGGAGCAAAAGGGCCTGCTTTCGTTCCAAGAGCAAATGGCATCCTTGGCGGACTCCCAGGAATAAATTCCTGCTGCCCCGGACCCAAGGTAACCGCCGAGGCCGGTCGTGGGGACGAGAGTATGGTTTTGTCGATCATCCGTCAAGGTTGGGCTTGAACCTTGCGCCGAAGCTGGCCCAGGCCGTGTTCATTGTTCTGGATGGTGACGCGGTCTTTAACCAAAAATGGCCCAGTTATGGAGCTTGGGCTCAACCTTCAGGCTTTTCAGCCGGGTGAGCTCCGCTGTCGGTGTGAGCACAAAAAGCTCCGACTCGTCAAACAGCACGTACCACGTATTCCGCTCCAGTTCATCGTCGGGTTCGTCGTCGGCGCCCAGCTCAAAAACGTGTTCTGGGACCGGCAGCTGCATCCCTTCCACGCACGGAGCGAGTGCTTCGATCACGGCATCGGGATCCCCGATGGCGGCGTCTAAATCCTCGGTGAATTTTGCCTTCTCCGCCTCTGGCAGGACCTTGATGATGGCCTCTTTGAGGTCATCCAGCTTTACGACGTAACCTGAACCTGGATTTTCTCTCATGCTCATATGTTTTTTATGTTTTGCAGGGAACTGGCCGGATACTCAGGCCACTTGGAGATCAACCGATATCTGCGCAGGGGTTGTGCTGTTGAGCGTGGCGGCCTCCTATACCTCGAAATTGTTGCCCCCGTAGATCATGGTTTTGGTTTCGAGAAGTGTTGTCAGGAGGCTGCACCACGCTTTGATGAATTCTGGGCACGAGATTTCGTCATTTTGCGCGCCTGGCCGGCCTTCACGGATACAACTCGCGGGTTTGACCTGCGTGCAGATGGATTTGTCCACGAAGAGCCTGATCTCCATCGCGCACTTGAAGGTTCCAATATCCGCCCATGCCAACCCCTGCGGATGATGCAGCCGGAGCACATGGCCTTTGTAGAAATCAACGATTTGGAGCGGGGAAAAATAGTGGAGCAGCCGGTACAGAACCTTCTCTGACTGGGCGAAGAATCTGCCGTCCGCTTCCAAAAATTTTGCTTTGGAGTTTTTCCGCGGCATGCGCCTTTTGAAGACGAGGGGAACCAACTCATCCTGCTGGGGCCACCCGAAAATCTCCTCGATCTCGAAGGAAACACTGCCATCCAGCAGCCCCGCTAATTTGGCTATGGCTTGTTCTGCAGAGACGGGCTTGTGACGACAGCGGTCCCCTAAAAAGCCCGACAGCGGCTCGATCACTTTCCAGCCGGCGGGGATGGGCACTTCGACTGGAGGGAGGTACCGTGCATCGGCCGCGATCTTCCTGCCCATCTTGTTGCGGTCGTCCACATGCTGCTGGTCGTGGGCCCAGACTGAAAGGAGCCTAACTTTCCCGGCATCTGGGAGCACCTGCCAGTACCTGTATCCCTGAGGCGCTCCGAGGTCGGCGGCCGTAAGGTTGTCCTCTGGAAAAGTTGACGTGGGGATGATCACCAGGGGTATGCCGTCGGCCGTTCCGGCTTTTGCATCCAGCTTCTTGATGCGATACTTCGACTTCAGTTCTTGCCTGCATTCGGTCAGCAGTTGGCGCAGATCGTGTGCAGGGTGCCAGAAGAAATCGAACTTGAAGTGGTCGAGGACGGTCACCGGCTGCAGGCGCTTGTCGAAAGTCTTATACCTGATCTTGGTCTTGGTCTGCAGTCGGCAGTAGGGAGGGGTGTTGATCTTTCTCATGTTTGAAACTCTTCAGCTTGGGGATTCTGAACTTGCTGGGTCGGTCTGCGTCGCGCAGGCGAGCGACGAGTTCCAGAAGGCGTTGCAGGGCGTGCCCTCGGGGGCCACTGCTTTTTCGGCCTTGCTCTCCTCGTCGGCAACCCTGGCCATGACATCCTTGATCTTCTGATGCACATCGCTGCCTTTGAGGGCTGAAGCGCCGGATTCAATCATCGCTTTGATCTCCGAGAGAACTTCCAGCATTTCGCCATGCGTGTTGCAGGCAACGAGCATGAGCTTGACGTTGCCTCGGCGGGCTCTCGCGACTGTCTTCCCCCTGTACTCGTTGAGGTAAACTTGCGCCACGGCGTCGGTGGACTCGATGTCCGCCTTTCTTCCCCGGCAGGAAGCCCGCCAGGGCAGCGGATCATGGTGCAATTTGTTCATTTCTCGGCCGCCGGCAATGGCGGCGAAATTCGTGTTTGATGGTGATCCGGTCGAGGCTGCTTGGCCATATCATAGATTGTATGCCAAAACATGGATGTCCCTGTACTCCTGCGCCAGCATGGTCCTGCCCAAGATGGACTTTGGACACTTGTTCTTGAAGCCCGGAAAGATAAAGCCGTCGCTGCCTTCCTCCACGGACAGAGAGGTCTTGGGGCATCCTTTATCATGGCGATTTTCAGGCCCGGCTTTGACCCTGCGCTGCTTTTGGAATCACTTTTCCATTGACTGGGGCGGTCGCCTTCGTTATAAAGCTGGCATTGTGAATGCATCTACATCTGCTTACTCAGCCCGCCAGCTCGTCAAGGTGGCCCACAATCTACTCAAAGAGCGGGAGCAACAAATGGCCCGCATTGCTGAAATCGATGCGGCTCTTTTGGGATTGCCTGCCGCTCCTGCGGCGCGGAATCGCAAGCCGCTCCCTGTGCGACAGCAGCGTCCGGGCCATCTCAGGCCCGCAGCTTCCTCCGGATCAAAGCGCGTGAAGTCTTTCACTGCGGCTCCCGGCCACGCAGAATTGACTTACCGCGGCATCGTCCTCCAGGTGATGCGAGAAGCGAAGGGTCCTATCACGATACAGGAAGCCTGCGCTGCGGCCAAGCCCTATGTCGAGAAAATGGAGGTCAAGGGAAAGACTCCCATGGCCAGCTTCAAATCGAAAGTCTATATCGCAGCCCAGAAAGGCGAGCTGGTGAAGACGGGAGACCAGTTCTCATTGCCGCTGGAGGCTGGACGCCGCGCCCCGCGGCCGGCGCCAAAGGAGGAGCCCGATTGGGATGTCGACAAGATGCTGCTGGCAGTAGAAGCCAAGCTGGTTGAAAATCCCGGGGTGGTGCCATCCTTCAAATCGCTCCCGCCAGTCACCAATCAGATGCTGGACAAGGTCAAGTCAATTTTACCGGGCCCGGAGACGATCAGCCCTGAGAAGCTTTCCGCTCAAATCTGGGATCTTGGGAAGGAGGCGTATCAGCATCCGGAAATAAATTCCACGCTCCTGGCCAAAAATGTTCGCACCATAGGGGAACTCTTGGCAATCTTGCCTCAGCTGGCATTCCTGCCTCGGAAGGCGCAGATGATCCTGTATACCAGGCTGGCCAAGTTCTTTGAGCGCGGCCCGTTCTCCGCGGCTCCGCCCGCGGTTGAAGAGGCCCCGCCCGCGGCTGAGGCGGCGCTGCAGCCGTCTTGATCAAACTTCGTCCTTGATGTTGCGGTGTTCGCCTTCGATGACGCACAGGGGAAAGAAATCGTCGAGGTCTGCCACGTCGCGTTTCTCGGCGGCTTCGAACCGGGCCTTGGCGATTGCCTGCTTGGGGCCCGTGGCTGGGACGCAGGTGAAGAATGTATCCTGCCCGTACGTCTGGGCGAGGTAATCCGGAACCAGCAGGAGGACCGTGAACTTTCTCATGTCCTTCAGGTTAGACGCGGTTCTTGGCGGTCAATCGCTTGGGTTTTCAGCGGTTCCTTCATTAAACAGCCGCAGCCGCTGCCGGAGCTTTAAGGTTCCAGCGGAGAGCATCTCATCAGGGACTGAGTAGTGGGTTGCGCCACACCGGCGCAAGGCTGCCTGCCTGGAGAAACATCCTGGAAAGGTCGCGGTCTGAATGATCAGGTTAGAGCGAAGAGGTCCTGAGTCAGCAGAATCTTGTCCGGCTTGGAGGCTTCAGAACGGTGAAGGTTGGCGCCGGCCGCCTGGACCTCTTGGAGGGTGGTCCCCGTGTCAAAGTTCGGGATGTGGGCTGCCATCTTGCGCTGCAGGTTCCTCAGGGCCGGGTTGTCCTTGAGGACCGTCTGCATCAAAGCCTTCCTGTCGCTGTCGCTCATCGCGTCAAGGGCTTCCAGGATTTGGCGTTCCATGCTTCTTGGAGCAGCAGGCGCTGCCGGGGCCTGAAGGGATACCATCTGGCGGAGCTCCGCGGATTGCTGGAGGGCGTAAGGCCCCTGGAGCACGACCAGCTTGCGGAGTTCCTTGGAGCGGATAGGGTCGGCCGACTTCCGCACGGCTTGCTGCAGCTCGTGGATTTGCTCGGCCTCGCACAGGTATCGCCTGACCTGCCGCTGCTGCTCGGAGGTCTGATGTTTGATTGGATAGCTCTTGACGGGCACGTACACGGCCCCCTCGATGATTTTCACCAGCGGCCGATAATCGATGCCGCTCTCTTTCCGGCAATGTGCCTGCGCAAAGTCGTCGGCCCCCTTTATCTTCTTGCCGAATGGCAGGTTCGGTATGAAAACGTCTCCGCCCTTCGCCTGCATGCAGGCGGCGGTCTCAACCATGGCCTGCGTGACGTTCACGTTGTAGGCTTTGTCGTTGTCGAAGAAAACCAGGCACTTCCGGTGGTCGCCTCTGGCATCCTGCATGACGAACTTGTCGAAGAACTCGCTGAGAACCCGTTTGCCCCGCGGCCCCTTCATGGCCATCCAGACGCCAGGAATGGCGATCACATGGTAGGGGAGCCTCATATCCTGCACCATCTGGGCGAGCATGGCGGCCTTTTTCTCCCCCTCGATGAGGACCAGCGACCACTTTGGATTATTGAGCCGGTCCAGCATCAGGTCCCCGTGCAGGCCACCCAGGGCCGCGCTGGCATCCCAGCAGGGGTTCTTGGCCTCGCCCGTTGGCGTTCGATACTTGACCCTCACCATCTCGGAGGGCTTGACCCTGCAATACTCGTCGCTGTACCTGAAGATCGAGCACGGCTTGAGCGCCTCGACCACCATCTCCACGGTTGGCTCCTCGGAGGTTCCACGCAGGAACTTGAGGGATTCCGCCATGGAAAAGGAGGTGTAAAACTGGGTGCGCGCGATGCTGTGCGTGTGAAGGCAGGATGACTTCAGCTCGTTGAAGAAGAGCTCGGAGACCCTGGCCCCTTTCACGCGGGCCTTCGGATCGTTTATGAGGGGGGCGCCATGTGCGTCCAGCAGGCTGTTTACGGCCTGCTGGCCGGCTTCAGGGTTTCCCCCCTTGATCAGGCTCACCAACCCTGTGCCGGCCGGAGTTTCAAGGCGGTAATCGGTGAATTCACCGCCGGTGACGGGGTCGGTGTAGCTCTCCAAAGCTTTCCAGCCTTCTGGGAGGGGGCCTTCGTACCCGTCCCGCTTGGCAATCAGGACGACGGCGACGGGCCTGTAGAAGCTTTCACGCTTTGCCCTTTCCTTCTGAGGGAGCCCTTGCTCGTAGGATTGCTCCAAGCGGGACTTGAAGAACGGCGCTTGCCGCACGCTGACGTAATCGGACTCCAGCAGAGCGGTGTGGTAAGCCACCACGTCTTTGAATACAGCGGGCAGAACACTTCTGGCTCTCTCTGCCAGACCGCCGCCAGCCACAGGGACCGCGGGGTTCCATGCTCTAACTTCGTCCAGCAGCACCTGATCAACCTCGGCGTTCAGGCTCATTTCCACCAAGCTCTTATCCACTCGGTTCCTCCGGAACTCCTGCTGGACGCTGGGCCGGTCCAGGAACTCGCGCAACCCGCTGTCGGTCGTGAGCTTCCTTTCAAAGACAGCCGCTCGTTCCGGAGCCAAATCCTCCCGGAAGCCGAGCATACGGTAGCGATCCTGATTCCCGTTTAGCTTTTGCAGCGTGGGTCCGTGGAACTGTCCGTTGGAGGGATGGCCTCCCCTGACAACTCCAAAGTAGACCTGGGCCATCAGATTGGAGTCGATCTTTTGCCCCATCCCTTTCCGGGAGGTCCACGGCATGACCTTTTCCTGCAGATTGTTGAGCATCTGGCTCTGCTGCCCAATCATTTCTCTGAAGTTCGTCAGCTGCGCCGGGCTGGCCTCCCGGTAGGCAAACGGCTTGGTCTTGGTACCTAGGCGGACGTAGATTTTCGTGTCAAAGACGCGATGCAGATGGGCCGGCACACTGACGTCCACGAAAGTGCTCGGGCCCTCGTAGAACTCGCTGACGTCGGTGGCCGCCATGTAAAGCTTCCGTGACGCGATCATGTGGGCGAGGAACGACATCTCCCGGCCTTCGTCGCTGAGAGCCGCGGGCCCTTGCGGGGATGGCCTGGTGTTATCCTGCATCCTCTGGGCCAGCCGGCGCGCAGTGAACTCGGCGATTCCGTAAGCTGCCGGACACTGTTCCTTCCATCTTTGGAGCTCCTGCTCCTCCAATGCCAGGTAAGGTGTGAATTTGTCGAACCGGCCGACGGTTTGATCGTACAGCCACTCCACCTCATTCCGCTGCCGCACGGCGGGATCCTTCAGCAGGGCGTCCAGCTCCGGCATCCGCGCCATGAACAGGTCGGTGGCAGATGATCGGGCTGGGTCGGCATTCATCTCGGCCAGCGCATCTGCCCACTCGTAGCCAAAGTCCTCGTCGATCTCGGGGGTGCGGACTTCCAAGGCATTCAGAATGGCTCGCTGCGCCGGCGAACGCAGTAGCTGCATGGCCTCGGCCCTGACATCCTCGGATATCAGCTCAAGGCGCCTGTCGTAGAGGGCAACCAAATCCTCCAGCTTCTGCTGCGATTCTCTCTCCAGCTTGGCTAGCGCCTTGTATCTCGGCACCTGAACTCTTGGCGCCGCAGGTTGCCCTTTAATTGGAACCGCTACTTGCATGGTTGTCTAATTGTAAGTCCCGCGGGGTGTCAGGCGGCCGTGTTTAAGCAGAAAGCGCAGGCCTCTACTTGGGCCACCAGGCTTCTATGGTTTTCACCGGGGCAGGGTTCATCTCGTACTTGCAGCGGAGGGCGAGCTGTATCTTGTTGATGCTCGCAACCTTGGCGTTGAATGCATCCTGCGCTTTCTTGAGCGCCGTTACCCTGGCATTGTAGTCCCTGATGACACTTTGGATCTGATCCGCCTGCTCCGGGGAAGCCGGTCTCCCGTTGAACTGGGCAAATTGGCCCTGCTCCTGTTCCAGGGCCCTGTTCCGCTCATCCAAACCCTTTCGTTCCTCCTCCAGATCCCTCGATCTCTCCTCCTCGCAATCCCACAGGCGCATTACCTTCTCGTAGTGAGAATAGTGGTTGGGGTCGATCCCGCCCACGCTCAACGGCAGCCGTCCGTAAGATTTTCCGGGCTCGACGTAGGCTATGGTGTTGTAAACATCCAGCAACTGCGGCTCATTCGACAGCGTTCCCGTGCAATCCACATAGACGACCCCGCAATCGGTCGTTTTGAACGCGTCCAGTGCGTGGCCTTCTCCCTGGGTAAATTGGATCGAGACCAGTGCGCACCGCAGCCCGGCTTGCTCCGCATGGTCGTGCAGCATCACGGCAAACTCGGTGCACATGAACTTCTTCGGCGTATAACGGTACTCGTGGGTCTCGTCCCTGCGCAAAAAGGCGAGGACCTCGTCAAAGGAGGGATCGTGTGCGGCAGGGTTGTTGTGCAAGTAGACTGTTTCCTGGGCAGAGCCTACCAGCCTGCTGCCGTCCTGGCTGATAAGAGGCCCAACCTGCTCAAAACTCGGGTTCTGGGCATGGCAGGAAAGGCAGATGAAAAGTAATGCAGACGCTCGCATCCCATCAATTATAGGCCGAGCGAGGGTGTCATTCCGCGAAACCCGCTTGCAAAGAAGCGCATTGGCCGCAGTCCCCCAATCCCGCCGCACTCCATGGTTTATATCCGCCAGTTGATCGTGAAGCGGGTGGACCGGCAGGCGGTGACAGATCCAAACCCGTTCTCCGGTCGGGGCAACGTGGTCGGGACGAAGAGCTGGGATGCTGCTTGGCGCAGGCGTTGAAACCCGGCGCCGGTCCCCTATTTCACGTAGACCTTATATATGTACGACTCCCCGAGGGCGCCGTGCTTGTTGTGGGCCTGGGCGTGTATTGTGTAGATGCCGGGATCCAGGGGGCCGAGAATGAAGTCGTACGGGGCTGCATTCAAGGTTTTTATTGGCTTGCCATTAACCAGCAGGATGACATCGGTCACGACGTCCGTCTTGTTTGGATCGGCTGCGGTGACGTGCAGCTTGTAAGTGACGCCCGCGGTGAACGCCATCCCATCTTCCAGCTGCAATAGCTGGACCGTGGGCGGGTAATTTACGTGAACCGTGATATTGGAGGCCGCGGCGCTCGCTGTGAGTCCAAACTCGTTGTAGGCGACGAGGGTGATGGTGTTGGTTCCCTCCGCCCTGGGAATCCAGCCTCCGCTGACCGCTTCTCCCGTGCAGGGAAGGGATCCTATATCTTCACCGTTGATCCTGACCGCGACCTTGATGATCTGGCAGTTCTGATCTGTCACTCTCGCTTCCATTTTGATTTGCTGTCCCAAGACAAAATCCTGCTGGTCGACCGGGGAAATCATCTGGATCGATGGTGGTATGGCCATGGAGTACTGGTTTTTGCTGGGCAACGCCAGAAAAATGGCCGTTCCATTCTGGAGCGAGGTGCCCGGCGCCACCACTATCTTGTCGAGGTGGCGCGGGACATCGATTCCGTAGCGAATCAGGATAGGAATCAAGTCATTCATTTCCAGGGCATTTGTCAGATCCTGCTTGTTGCTGATCCAAAGCTTGAAGTAAGCCGCTTGGAGCCGGTAGGCTGCGTCGTGGTTGGTGACTTCCGACGGGTTGAACCTTAGGATGAGCAGGACCGTGCAGCAGCAAGCCAGCAGAGTCAGCAATAATCTTTCAAGTTTGCGTTGCGCATCCATTGGTCAAATTCCAGTTCGTGCTCTTGTGGAGGAGAAAATGCTGTGTGGCCTCTCTCATACCCATTATAATGCAAGTTGCCATTATAACCCGAATTTCTCGGACGCCATTACATGCGGCTGGCGACTGCCAGTCGCCGGTCGCAAAATGCATCGTGGACACCCGCCTGGCGAACGGCTTGCTTGGCTGAGTCACAGAGCACTTGATAACTGCAGCCCCCGCCTTCTTCCTCAACCCGCCGGCCTCGCATATCCCTGACCTTTTGCTGGAACCTGTCCAACTGCTTTCGCAGGGTCTTTGCTTTCATGAGATTTTGTGGCGCTGGACTTCCGGCCATGCGCGCGCGGATATCATCCAGTATCGCCTTGCTGGTTTGCGCTGCCGTCTGGTTGGATGTGTTAATGTACTTGGCTCCCAGGCCCAGCATTAGCGGGGAGGCAGCTCGCTGGCTGTCGATCTCGTCACGCGCGGCCAAGTTGTCCTTCACCCCATCCGATTCCCGGCGCTTGGAGCGCTCCTCCAGGTTGGCGTCGAGGTAGTATTTGAAGTCCGTTTCCGGAAAGACGTTGGATCCAATGTCCCGGCCCTCCATGACCAGGTTGCCAAATCGAGCACACTCCCGCTGGGTCTTCTTCATCCACGCCCGCACTTGCGGGACAAAGGATACATGGGAGACCGCCGCGCTCACCGCAGCTGATCTCAGCTCCAGAGCCGGACAGTGTCCGCCCACCACGAGCACCACTTGCCTATCGATGCGCTCCAGCGCAGCCTTCCAGCGAGCGCAGATGGCGCCGACTGACCGCGGGTTGTGAAAGTTCACCTTCGTCTTCAGACAGTGCCACGCCAAAGTGCGATACATGGCGCCCGTGTCCACATGCAGGAAGCCCAGTTCCTTTGCAACGATTCTGGCGTTGGTGCTTTTGCCGCTGGCGCTCGTGCCATCTATTGCGATGATAATAGAACCCTTCATACCCTAATTATACGAAATCCGGGCCGTAGCGCCGTATGCGCACATGCCGCCTGAGCTCGCAGTACATCACTGCCTCCTGCTTGTAATGGCGAGAGGTTAAGGTTGCGATCCGCGCGATCTCCCTCTTGGTGCAAATTATTCTGACCGGGCTCATTCGCTCCACCTGGAGGCAGCCAAGCGGGGTTACCCACTGGCCGCGGGCAGGGCTGAGGATGGTGAGACTTTGGCTGACTTTGCGCACCTCGGCATCCCACAGCTGGTGGTGCTGCTTCGGAACCGTCAACCCTTTGACCGTGACAGGAACAATCCGGGCAGGTATAGGTGCCGTCTGCCGGATGGTAAACCAGGGCTTCCTTGTGAGCGGTACGCCCGCACACCTCGCAACCGCTGTAGAACTGCATGAGGCAGTCGCAGGTTGGGCAGCCTGGGCAGGTCTCAATGTGGTGAATGTTGGAGGCGTCCACCCTCATCAAGTCCACCTGGAGGTCGCGCAGGTGGTTCTTCACCCAATCGGCTGCGTCTCTGACGATGAGTCCGGTTTTCATGGTTTCATGTTCGGCGGCTGACCATCAGTCCGAGATCGGGACGAATGCCTCGTGCAGACTCTTTGAGCGCTCCTTCGGCTGTCGGCGCCTCATCGCAGAAGTACTATGTTCGGCGCAGTTATTATGAGGGCATAGGGAGTTTTGCGTGATGAAGTAGAAGCAGGCCCCTTTGTGATATAAAATGAAGCGTGCGCTTTAACGTTTTAATTTGGAAAGTCACTCTGGAGGCCAAGGTGGAGCGAAGGCGGCCAGAGGGAAGTCCTCAGCTCCTTGAGGCGATCCTCGATGACACGCTACCGGAGCACCCGAAGAACCAGCTGGTTAGGGATGTCAGGTTCCGAGTATTGAGTGCGGCCAGCCAGGAGACCGAGTCCGTAGGTCACAAGCTTCTGCTGGGCCTCAATGGCGCTATTCACAGCCGGTGGGAGCTGGCGTATTACAAGGAGCACTGGCCAAAGCAGACGTCCAAAACAACCCATGAGATCAAGGAGGCACTGGTGCTGGTAGATCGACTTCTGACGCGATTGGTAGCTTCCATCAACACGTTTGATCCGAAGCAGTTGGAGGATTTCATCCTGCCGGAGGGAGTCCCCGCCGGGGATGTGGACCAGGCGCTGGGCCCAATCAAACGCAAAATAGCGGTTGTGGGGGCACTCGGCCGTGCGACAGGTCTTCCTCAGCTTCCAGGGGCGGCAAAGGCCATTTGAGCTTACTTTGCTGGCTCCGGGGAGGAGAAGGAGATACCGGAGTACTCCAAAATCTCGAAGCCTAAGCGCTTGCGCCGGGAATCGGTGTTTAGTTCCCTAAATCTTCCATTTGGCGACTCCTCTTCCAGCGAAACCTGCGGGCGGATGATGCTCCCTGATGGCAGCTTGAACCCCGCGATGGCGCCGTCGGCGGCCAGGACCGGGGTGGCCCCGGCAGGGACCAGCAGCTCGGTTTGGATGACCAGCGTCGTTTTCTTCTCTTGCTTGTTCTTTTTCGTTGCCACTTTTTGTTAGTTTGGCGGAGTTGCTGACAGGGTATCAGGTGTCAGGGCTATTTCCAGGGATTTTCCAGATTTAATGAACGCCTTGGCGACCTCGGTCGACATCATCGGCGGTTTCGCCGGGCAACCTGCTTAAGCACTCTGCGAACAGGACCGCGAGCCCGTGCGAATATCCCGTCATCATGGCACGTTCCGCCGCCAAGGCGCCCGATGTTCATCCCCGGCCGCAAGCGGATGTGCTCCCGCCAATCGAGAGTCTAAATATTCGCTCCGGTATAAGTGGATGAAGCCGTCGCGGGTCATGCCTGGCGGGCAAGGATGTGCTGGGCAAGGTAAGGCTCGGATCGCTCGATCAATCTCCAAATCGCCATTGACCGCAGGCCCGATGCCAGTGTGCGCTTGCCGTTGGTGCGACGCGCGCACTCCATGATCACAGCTTCGGGAATCTGGTCCATGTTCCCGTGCTCTACGGCCAGACTGGCTGGCGTCGCTCCTTTTTCGTCCGGCAGCAGCAGGTTTTCGTAGTGGAGAACGTCCGAAGGGACTTGGTCCAGGCATCCAGCGGAGGCGGCGACGTGCAATACGCTGCCGCACCTTGGATTCAATTGCCGCAGATTGGAGTCCGTCAGCAGGTCTTGCGGCACCTGCTTGAGGCTTCTGCCCTTGGCGGAAAAGTGCAGCAGGTTCCAGCCTGTCGAAGGACATTCGTACCTCAAGTTCTGTTGCGTCAGAAGCCGGGCGGGGACCTGTTTGAGGAAACCGTGCAGGGCCGCGCAGCCCACTGGGAAGTAGCCGGTCCCGCCGGCGTATCGGAACATCAGCTCCTCTGTGAGCATGTCCTGTGGCAGCTGGTAGATGCAGCCGGCGGTGGCCGCCACATGCGCAACCGTACGCCCACACTGGTCCTCCAGGCCAAGGTTTTGGCCCAGCAGCGGCCCCGGTATTAGGCCGAGCTGGCCGGTTTGGGCTGCCAGATGGAAAGGAGTCATGCCGAGCAGCTCAGTCCTCACGCACAGGTTTGCCTGCGTGAGCATACTGGCTGGCGCCTCGCCCAGGCGATAGCCGTTGATGCAGGAAATGAGTTCCTGCTGTTCGGAAGTAAGCATCATCTGCATGCCCTATTATAGAGCAGCGCTCCTTCCGGGTTGGGCGAGTTATTCTATACACAGCGTCATAAGTACTTGCGCATGTGTTCAAAGTGAAGCAGCGTTACAGTTGCTCAGAATAGTTCGAGGTGTTAAATTAACCTATACGACGGTGGCTCAGGCTGTTGAGATCACAGCCAGTGGCGCAAAGCCCAGTCTGCCGTCATCCGCACTGTCTATAACCAGGTGCGAGAAGGCAGAAATGACCGGGAAATTCTTGCTGGCGGTTGTCTATATCATTGAAGCCTGCGAATGGGCCAAAGCAAAAGCAAATCAAGCCATCCGGCGGGCGATGGAAGCGGGCCTACAGGGCTACTTCGCGTTCCTGCGCGGGAAACGAGTCGCTTATTGGGGACGGACTGGCGACGAGCACACCGAATGGTTTCCCGGAGCCGCGCCGGCCAAAAGCGCGTCATAAATAGCTGCTCCAAATAATGCCGGGCCGTGAGGACGAAAAGGGGGCGATTCTCTTGGTTTTGAGACAACCGCCCCTCGAACTCGGCATAACTTCTTACACGGCATAATTGCCAACCTCACTCGCGGAATTGCAGGGCGGCGAGGCGC
>Ga0187889_10003628_pt1 | contig 13424 bp, 7 predicted proteins | sample June2016WEW_7_10_2_FD_132992 | JGI IMG/M metagenome (GOLD analysis project Ga0187889, IMG submission 132992) | Peatland microbial communities from SPRUCE experiment site at the Marcell Experimental Forest, Minnesota, USA - June2016WEW_7_100 | ecosystem: Environmental > Terrestrial > Soil >... | reverse complement strand
GCGCAGCCGGCTGCGCGGGCCCCCCCGCGGTCACCCCAAATCCCGTCATGGGGAAGTTGGTAAATCCGAGGGTCAGAGCCGGAGATCCGGTCTTCACCGTGAAATCCCCTCCGGTGGGATTGGTGAACATCGGGTCGGCCACCACCGAGTGAGTATCGAGCCCGGCCGCAGTCCACTGTGACCAGTTGAAGGGGAAGGTGCTGCGGGCAAGCCACTGACAGATCTGGGGGTTGCTACCGCCGTTGTACAGAAGGTTGTCGTCGAGAGTCTTGATCTCCGACGCGATGTCGGTGCTGAGATTGTTGATGCCGTAGAGGGAGTAGGCCACGCTTCCGGAGACGATGTTGTGGGTTATGACGTGGTTGGACTGGCTCCACGGGCTGGCGATGTCGATAACCGCCCCGTTGACCAGGATGTTGTTCTCGTAGGTGTTATACCGGTTCCACTGCACCTTGAGGCCACCCCCGATCAGGAGGTTGTTGGTCTGCAGGTAATTCGATGACTGGTCGTCGAGGTCGATGCCGAACAAGGGCGGCGCGACCTCGAAGCGGTTGTTCTGGATCGTCGTAGTGTCGACGGCGTCGAGCTTGGTCGCGGTGGGGTCGCTCTGGAAGATGAGATTGCGATCGCGCCCCCACGCGTTGAGGGGGCCGTGATCACCCGTTTCGAGCACCGCGTCGTACACCCAGTTCCACTCCACGAGGTGCCCACCCCAGCAACCGTCATTGAAGTTTATGCCGGCGCGCGGCATCAAGTGGATGGTGTTGTTGCGCACGATGTTCTTGCTCGTCATCGACATCTCGACGCCAGCGACCTGCTTTTCGAAGCGGCCGAAGTTGTACATGGTGTTGTTCTGCACCGTAATGGCGGAAGGATAGTCGTTGGTGAGAGGACCGGCTGTGCGGTCGCTGCACGAGGGCGCCTGGCCGTAGGCCGTGGCGGCACAACGAACCGCGCTTTGCAGACCTACGATGGCCACGCAGCTCGCCCCCACATCCTCGAAGTCGCTGTTGACGATGGTGTGATTCTTGTTGTAGCCGCTGATGAAGACCCCATTGCCGCCGATCTGATCGAAGGTGCAGGAGTCGATGTTGATGTTCTCGGCGTTGTTGATGAACAGCGTGCCGGCGCGGGCGATGGCCCAGTCGCCTTGCAGCAGGTCCTCGTAGGGCTTGTCGAAGAGAGTGCGGTAGGTTTCGGTGAAGGTGAGGCCCTGGAAGGTGAGGTACTGTACCGGCGCCGTCGCCGAGGTCCCGACCACCTCGAAAAGCTCGTCTTGCGAGGCCAGCTCGATGGTCGCAGTGCTGAGATCGGTCCCCGAGGGGGGATAGAAGAAGAGCTGCCCGGTCGACTTGCGGTAGTACCATTCGCCGGGCGCATCGAGCTCCTCGAAGATGTTCTCGACCATGCGATAGTTGGTATTCATCCCGTTGCCGCGGTTGTTGTCGCCCACCCACTTATAGGTCACCCCCGAGCTGCTCGTGCCGGTGATGATGAAGTCGTTGCCCCCCCATTCCGAATCGTGCAGGGCCCGGATATAGCCCGGTCCTTCGGTGGGATTGGCCCATTTGCTGGTGCGGCTGGAGGCGATGCAGTCGGAGGCATGGCCGTCGAGTATCTTGGTATTGTCGTAGTTCGGATAGCGCGCCAGCACCTGACGCTGGCCGTTCAAGAAGAGCTGGTCGACCTTGAGATTGGTGGTGATGGTGGCCACCTGGATAGAGCCCGAATAGGTCGACCAGGACGGGCTCACCTTGATGCCACCGCTGATGACCGGCTTCTCGCCCGGGTAGGCGGTATAGGCGATCGGCGCGCCAGCCGCACCCGAGTTTGACGGCCCGAACTGGACGGGCGCGGTCAAGTAGTACGTGCCCGCCCGCAGATAGACCGTCACCGGGGTATTGTTGGCCTTGAGCTTGTCCGCCATGTCGCGCGCCGCGGTAATAGTCTGCAGGGGATGGTCGATGGACCCGTCGTTGCTGTCATCTCCGGTGGGAGAAACGTATATCGCCGGGCCATTTGCCGCATCGGTTTCCCCCCCGTCAGCCGCCAGCGCCCCGCCCGCGCCCGAGCTCCCCCCGACGCCTTTGCTCGATGTCGATCCGGTACCCCCGGTCGCTTGCCCGCTGCTGCTCGTAGCCGTACCGCCGTTGCCCTTACCCGATCCGCCGCTCGCCGCCCCCCCAAGACCGGACATCCCGGCCGAGCCGGCGTGGCCCGCGCCGCTGGCCCCCCCACTGCTCACTCCGCCCGAAGCGATCGTCCCGCCCGCCCCGCCGCCTTGCGCCGTGCCACCCGACGCGCCATGACTTGGCGTGGTGGTGCCGCTGCTGCAGCCAAAGACCGCGAAAAATACGGCACTCAAGAGCTTCGCCGCCGACTTCATGGGTTTCCTCCTGTGTGATTGGCGCCGCGCTCCGGTCAGCCAAGGCGCATGGCGCCACCACCGCTAGCGATAGGGTCGCCTGTCCGAATTAGTGATAACGCATTATGCTGGCCACGCCCCGGAGGGCGGGAATGCGGGGTAGACAGTGGAAGACCCGCATTTCGGTCCAGGAATCGCACCAAGGCCGGGACCAGTCGGGCGGCGGCCGCCGTCGGGTGAGAGTGGTCTGCCGTCGGGGAAGAGTGATACCCCAAAAGCGGGCGTGCTATGACCTCGCGGTGGCAGTCCGTATTCGCGATGCGTTGCTCGAGGATCTGCCGGCCGTGGGCCTCCTGGCTGGGCGGCTGGTGCGCCTCCACCACGACTTCGACCCGGCGCGCTGGATGTTGCCCGATGGCATAGAGGCGGGCTACGCTCGCTACTTCGCCAGTCAGCTGGGCCGGCAGGGCGTCATCGTCCTGGTTGCCGAGGACGAAGATGACCACGAGCTCTTGGGCTACGCCTACGCCAGCCTGGAGGAGCGCAACTGGGTCGAGCTGCGCGATGCCTGTGGGAGGTTGCACGATGTCTTCGTGATCGAGCGAGCTCGCCGTAAGGGGCTGGCCACCGCCCTACTGCGCGAATGCCTCGCCCGTCTGACCTCTCTCGGCGTGGCCCTGGTAGTTGCCACCGCGGCCTGGCAGAATGAGCAGTCGCGGTCCCTCCTAACTGCTCTGGGCTTGCGACCCACGGTGGTCGAGATGGCGAAGAATCTGGCCTAGCTGGCCTTACTGACTGAAGCTCTCCGAATTTCGATCGGTAATGCACGCCGCGGTCGCGACGAAGCGCCAGTCCGGCGCGAATGCCCCGTTCACGGCAAGGCGGCTGCGCCGTCGGCAACTTGCTCGATCGCTTGCCGCAACGAGGAGGACGCCAGCACCGCGGACGCATCGGCTCCTCCCGTGACCGCCGCCACCGAGGTGAGTGTCCAGTGCACGGTCCATTCGGCGCGCCCCCCGCCGGCAATGGGCAGATACGGGCCCTGGTTCTCCACTTCCACGTAGGTGAAGCTCGGGTCGCTGTAGAGCTCGTCCTCCCCTTCCCCGGCTGCAATCTCCGCGACGGGCACCGCGGGCCAGGCTTGCACCAGGAGCAGGCTTCCTCCCAGGTAGGCCTGATATCCCTTGGCACCGCCGGCGGCACAGAGCTTGGTCTCGCCCGTGCCTGGCAGATCGGCGAAGAAGGTGTACGACTCCAGATCCGACGTAGCGGGCGCGCTGAAGGTCCCGCTGCAGGCGAGGGGTGCCGCTCCCCCGGCCGGATCGGGGAAGAAGGCCACTCCCCCCGGGGCAACCCGGGTGACCTCCCAGGGCGCCAGCGAGATCGAGCTATTGCCCTGGTTCACCAAGACATAGGTTATGGTGACGACGCTGCTGGCCGCATCGACGGCAAAGTGCTTCTCTACCGTCATCATGGGCTCGCCCGTCGCGAGGGTGAACGTACCCGAGGTCATGATCAGCATGTTGCCCTGGAGGGCAACCGTGTAAGGACCGCTGTCCACCGCGGCTATGGGTGGCCAGTTCCACAGGGTCTGCGGGCTCGGCCAAAAGGTAGCGCCGAATTCCGCCGCTCCCGCCGTCTTGGCAACGAGCACGTTGTCGCCGGCCAAGGCAAAGGTCACGATGCGCGCACCGTTCTGGCCGTCCACCGCGAAGACGCGTGAGCCCCAAGAGAACGTGCACATCTGCGCGCTGTCGCACACCGGAACGACCGGCGTGGCCGGGGCGTCGGCGGACGCGGCCTTGGCGCTGCCAACCGCGTCAGCCACAGCCGGCGTCATCTGCGCCGCGCCGGCATCCCCCCCCGATGGGGGTGGCGAGGGTGGGGATGACGAAGGCGACGTGCACGCCCAACCCGCACCCAAGAGTATGACCGCGCCAGCGAGCCGCATTGGCAGGAGTCTAGCACTATTGATCGAAAGCTCTCCCGTCGCCGTCGTCGCTGCTGGCCCCGTCCGCTGCCTCGCTCCTCGGTCAGACACCTCGACCCCGTCTCCCCGAGCTACCCCGGTTCGCAATCCTCGCCACCCGCGCAGAGGCGCCAGGCCAAGGCGCCAGGCCAAGACAAGGCCCAACATTTACGCCATGGAAACCGTCTGATTACACGAGTAGGGCTACACTGAGTAGGCATGGTAGCCAGGCGACGACAGACCGTGCGCCCGCGCCTCGCGGCGCGCCCATACCCGCGTCCCCGCGCCCGCCCGGCTCGCCCGGCTGACCTGGAGGGTATGGTTGACCTTCTCGGCTATCTCTTCGAACAAGAGGCCGATTTCTCGCCCTCGCCGGCCAAGCAGCGGCGCGCTTTGAAGATGATCCTGGCCCGGCCATCGCTTGGTCGCATATTCGTGCTCAGCCACGAGCTGGGCCTGCTGGGCATGGTCAGCCTGCTCTTCACCATCAGCACGGCCGAGGGCGGCCGGGCTGCCTGGCTGGAGGATTTGATCGTCAGGCCGGAGCATCGCCAGCACGGCCTCGGCACACGACTCTTGCGCGCTGCCTCGGCCTGGGCTCGGCGCAACGGGATCCGACGCATCACTCTGCTAACCGATGCCACCAACCAGCGAGCGCGTCGGCTCTATCTGCGCCATGGCTTCGCGGCCTCGGCGATGCAGCCACTGCGCCTCCATCTGACACGGGGCCGGCGGACAAGACCCACCCCAGCCCCGCCGTCATGACCGTAACCAGCCAGCGCAGCATGCTTATCCCCTTCGCGACCGAGGCCTGCCAAACTTGCCGCGCGGGCGCCATCCGACATTTGCAAGCGCTCGAGGCCCTTGCCGCCGTGGCCAAGACGCTGGCCTCCTCCTCGTCACAGGAGGACATGCTGCGGGAAATCCTCATGGTCCTGGAAGAGCGGCTGGCCATGCGGCGTAGCACGGTCATGTTGCTCTCCTCCGACGGCAGCGAGCTACACGTCGAGGCGCTGCGCGCCGACGGCACCCGCCCCAGCGACGGGGCGCGCTACCGGAGGGGCGAGGGCATCTTGGGGCGCGTGGTCGAGAGCGGCTCGTCGCTGGTAATTCCCAGCATCGAGGACGAACCGAGGTTTCAGGACCGCGTCCACCGGCGCAAGGGCGGCGCCCTCGATCCGCGGGGCTGGAGCTTCATCGCGGTACCGGTGGCGCTCGGCCAGGAGATTGTCGGCACGCTGTCGGTCGACCTGCCCAAGCGTGAGGTCGAGCTCCTGCAAGACGCCGAGCGCGTGCTGGCGATTGTCGCCGGACTGATAGCCGGCGACATCAAGCGGCGGCGTGAGCTGCGCGCGGAAACCGCGGCACTGCAGGACGAACGCCAGCGCCTCATCTCAGAGCTGACCACAGCGCCGCGGCCGGACAATATGGTGGGCGACGCGGCGCCCATGCGCGCGGTCTACGCGCGCATGCACCAGGTGGCCCAGGCCGATACCACCGTCCTCATCCGCGGCGAATCAGGCACGGGCAAGGAATTGGTGGCGGCGGCCATTCACTACCTCGGCCCGCGAGCCCGGGGGCCGTTCGTGAAGGTGAATTGCTCGGCCCTCTCGGAGAACCTGCTCGAGAGCGAGCTCTTCGGCCACGAGAAGGGTGCCTTCACCTCAGCCCTGAGCGCGCGCACCGGACGCTTCGAGGAGGCCGATGGCGGAACACTGTTCCTTGACGAGATCGGCGACTTTTCTCCCGGGGTGCAGGTCAAGCTCTTGCGCATAATCCAGGAACGTGAGCTCGAACGGGTAGGCAGTAACAAGACCATACGCGTGAATGTCCGCCTGCTGGCGGCGACCAACCGCGATCTCGAAGCGCTGATGAAAGAAGGGCGGTTTCGCCCTGATCTCTACTATCGCATCAACGTCTTTCCCGTCATGCTCCCGCCCCTGCGCGAGCGTAAGGAGGATATCCTCGCCCTGGCCAACCACTTTGCCCAGAAGTTCGCCATCAAGATGCATAAGCCCATCGAGCGTATCGCCACTCCCGCCATAGACATGCTCACGGCCTATCATTGGCCGGGGAACATTCGCGAGCTGGAAAACTGCATGGAGCACGCCGTTCTCCTCTCACACGACGGCATCATCTTCGGCCGCGACCTGCCGCCCACGCTCCAGATGCCAGCCGTCCTGGCCGCCAATGGGGACGGCTCCCTGCGTACCAGCGTGGCCCAGCTCGAGCACGATATGCTGGTCGATGCTCTCAAGCGCGCCGGGGGCAATGTCAGCGCCGCTGGGCGCGAGCTAGGCGTAGGTGAGCGCATGCTGCGCTACAAGATCCGCAAGCTCGCCATCGACCTCACCTTGATCGCGCCGGGACGGCGCCGCCGAGCCTAGCACCGGTAAGGGCAGCGCCGGGCTTATGACCCGGCGCCGTCCCGCTCGCGAGAGGAACACCCCTCGCGTCCCTGTGCGGCGCTAGACCGCCTTATCCGCGGCCGCCACCTGCAAGATGATGTCCTTGCCCTTCTTCTTGCTGCTCCTGACGAAGTAGATGGCGCCGTAGAGGCCCCACACCCCGCACACGCCCAGGGCGAAGTACGGCTCCTTGGCGCTCATGCCGGGCACGAAGGACGGACCGATCAAGAAGAACAGCATGCACAAGAGATTGGCCACCAGCCCGAAGAGCGGCAAAAAGAGATGCTTGAAGCCGTTGAACATGTGATGCTCGCGGAAGGCCACGATGGCGACCACGTTGGTCATCATGTAGAGAAGGAAGGTCCCGAAGTTGCTGACCAGGGTAACGACCAGCAGGCTCTGGGGTATCTTGGCCGCGGTATCGTGGCCGAATACCAGGAAGCTGTACCAGGCGTTCTGGGGCAGCCCCTTGATCACGTCGTCGGCGAGGGCGGCCGGGCCGCAGAAGTTGAAGGCCACCGCCAAGACACCGATCACGGCCGAGATCACCGCCAAAGTCCAGATGGCCCGGTGGGGCGTGAGCTTGGTCCCGTGGAGCACGCCGAAGTGCGCCCCCACCTCTTCATCGCGCCCCATGGCATAGGTGACCCGGGCGCCGGTGCTCATACAAGACAGGGTCGTGCCGATCAATGCCAAGAACACCGTCAAGGCCTGCACCAGCATGAACGCCTTACCCGCCGCCGGGCTGCCGAATAGCCAGGTGCCCGCTATGATCATCATGTCCCCCACGGGGGCGGCCGATGCCGTGGCGTTGCTGATCTGATAGCCGTTATGTAAGAAGTAGTTGGCCGCGAAGTACTCGATGAGATAGCAGAACATGCCTTGGATGAGCAGCGACAGTATGACGGCCTTGGGGATGTCGCGTTTCGCGTTTCTGGCTTCTTCGCCCATCGACGTCACCGATTCGAAGCCGACCAGGATCAGGATGGCGATGCAAGCCTGGATTATGACGTAGCTGAACTTGTGCGGCGCCACCACCGAGGATGCGCTGGTGTGAAACTGGAAGGCCGAGACCTGCTTCGTGGCATCGCTAGGATCGGGCACGGTGTTGTAGGCCGCGCTCGGCGCGTACGACACGATGAAGGGCTGATCCTGGCCATCCGCGGTCTTGGCATAGACGAAGTTGCCCTCCGCGTCTTTCACCGGCTGTCCCTTGGCGTCGGTGGCGATGACCTTGTTGATGGCATTGCCATTGGGATCGAGGGTATATCCCACCGAGCCTTCCCCGTGATTGAGGCGATAGCCGATGGCAATGGCAGAGAAGACGAGCAAGGCCGCGATCTGAATGACGTTGATCGCGGTATTCACCGCCGTGGTCCCTGTGACGCCGCGATAGGCGATGTAGGCCACTCCGAAGGAGAACATAACCGCGAACACGATCATGAAGATGGGACTCGGTACCGCGGCATTGAAGGTAGACGGCCACACCTGCCCCGCAACGTAACCCACTATCAGTGCCGTGGTGCCCACCATCAGCCCGGGGTAAACCCAGTAATAGAGATGGCTGGCCCAGCCGACCACGAACTTGGCGATGCGCGCATAGGCAAAGGCCTTGGTCTTCGACAGAAAGGCCTGCTCGGCAAAGAAGTACGACGACCCGGCCCCGGGATAGAGCTTGGCCAGCTCAGCGTAGGCGATAGCCGTGGCCAGACACAAGAGCAGAGCGGCCAAGATCCCGAACCACATCCCCGAGGCCGCCATGGGCGCCCCGTATACCGACTGGATGAAGAAGGTCAACCAAAGGAATGCGCCCGGCGCAATTAGCGCCATCGCATTCACCGTGAGCCCGGTGAGCCCCAACGTCGCGCGCGACGTGCTGGCCGAGGTTACTGCCTTGGGAATTTCGCTTGATGCCATTGTCGATCACCTTCTCCTTTCGACTGTCTTGGGTTCGTTGTACTGGGACATCCGGGATCAGGTGTACCAGGCACGCGATAGCGAACGAATGTCGACTCGATGAAAGGTTTGTTAATCATCCTCGACCATTTCGCAATATTGAACGCGCCAATGGTTGCCCACCGTAAACCATTCCGTTACATGGAATATACCCGACCTCGTTTCTGGGCTATTCCGGCCATGGGTCCAATCCCCATCCAGGTATCTGGCCGCCGAGTATGTCCCAAGGAGCCGCCCGCTCATAGCTCGCCCTCGGCCAGCACGTCGACCGCCACCCGGAGCTCGTGCGCGCCGCCGCCATGAACCACTCCGCGCAAGGGCGTCACATCGCCAAAGTCGCGGCCGAGGGCCAAGGTGATATGCCTGACGTCGACCACACAGTCGTTGGTTGGATCCAGATCGACGAAGCCGAAGCGTGGCGAGAACACCGCTACCCAGGCATGCGACGCATCGGCTCCCCGCAGACGCGGCTGGCCCGGGGGCGGCGTGGTGGCGAGGTAGCCGCTCACGTAGCGGGCGGCAAGGCCGAGGCCGCGCAAGACCGCGATCATGAGATGAGCGAAGTCCTGGCAGACTCCTCGCCGCCTCTCGAACACCTCGGCCAGGGGTGTGGCGACCGTGGTGGCCCCCGGATCGTAGACGAAATCGCGATGGATGCGCGCCATCAAGTCGAGGCAGGCCCCCAGCAGCGGCCGCCCGGGTGAAAACGACAACGCCCCGTAGGCGCGCAAGGCCGGCCATGAGGAGGCGAAGGGGGACGCCAACGCCATCTCCTGGGCATGCAAGTCGGCCCGCCCGGCACGCAGCGCCTGGGCCACGGGCTCCCACGCCACGTCCTCGTCGGCTACCAGCCGGGGCGCCGCGTCCACCTCCACTCGGCTCTCGGCGAGCACCGAGAGCTCGCCGTGGGGAACAGCCAGCACCACGTGACTGGCGCGATTGCCGAAGTAATCTAGCCGCTCGCGCACCACGATAGGCGCTGGTCGCAGATCGAGTCGCGACGACAGGCAGCGCTGTCTCGGCAACTCACGGGGCAGAAGATGCAGGTCGTGCGTCGAGCCGCTGACCGTTTCCGCGTAGCAATAGCGGGTGAGATGGCGCACCCCGTAGCGCACGGTCAGTCCACCCCTCCGGCAAGCGACCTAGGCAACAGCGCATGGCTCAGATAGCCGCCGCAAAGCTCGTCCGACAGCTTGGCCAGGGCGGCCTCGACCTCGTCCAGGACGCGCTGCAACTGCGGCAGCTCGCCCCCCTCCTCCTCGAGTTGCGCCCGTCCCACGTCGAGCAGCTCGAGACGGGTTAGGGCGCTCAAGGCCAATCTCTCTTCCGGGCGCAGGCGCGCCTGGCCGTCGTGGGGGAGCTGGCGCAGATGCTCGCGCAACGCCGCAACCTGAAACAGGACAGCGCGGGGATTGCTCTCGTCGAGCAGGAGCAAGTCGACCACCGCTCCGGCATGGAGCCCGGCCAGGTAGCGCCGGCGATAGGTGAGGCCGCTGTCAGCCACCACCAGCAGAGCCTCCAGCAAGGCGCCGCTCGTCGCCGCCCCGGCCGCGAAGGTGGTGCGCAATAGCGCAAGGAGCTGCAGGGCACGCTCCAGCCGCCGGCCCAGATCGAGAAAGCGCCAGCCCAGGCCGCGGGTCATGCTCTCGATGGCCAGGCCCGAGAGCGCGCACAGGCCGGTCACCACCCGGTCCAGGAATGCGGTCAGAAGGCCGAGCGAGGGCTGCTCAGCCAGCCCAGCCGCGCGCTCTACCTCAGCGCCAAGCGAGCCGAGAACGCGAAAGGTGTCGGCTGACAGCCGGTCGCGCGCCGCCGCCGCCGAACCCATGCTGGCGCGCACCGTACTCGCGAGCGAGCCCGGTCGAGGCGAGCACAGCAAGCCGGCGAGCCAGGGCAGCGGCTGACCCGCGGATGGCGCATAGGGCCCCGCGGCGCTGGCACTAGCCACCGCCGCGAGCAGGGTGGGCAGAGCTCCGGCCGCCGACGCCGGGCCGCACTCGCCCTCCTCGGCCAAGCGCCCGAGCACGTGGCGGGCCAAGCGAGCGAGCGACTCGGAGCGCTCGGCATAGCGGCCGAACCAGAAGAGATTGTCGGCGCTTCGACTCGGCAAGTCCGCCCCGCCACGCGTGAGCTCGACCGGACGGTTGCTCGGCGTGAGCAAGCTGAAGTCACCCGCCGGGGCGTCCCCGGCCACCCATAGATCTTTGGCGACGGCGTCCCCGCCCAGGCTTATATTCCCATCGTCCGGTCCGGCCGCCGCCAAGGCCAGGCCTCCCGGCATCACGGTGTAGTCTTGGTCCACCGACACAGCGTAGCTGCGTAGCACCAGCTGCCTGGGCTCGAGACGATCCTCGATCGCCACCGATACCGGGGCCCCGGTGACCAGCTCCTGGGCAATGAAGTCCTCTGGCCGGGCGCGCACGGTGGCCAGGAAGGACGCGAGAGCCGCGCCCGCAAGACGATCGCCGAACACCAGTGAGGGTAGCGTCCCCGGCCAAACCGGCCTGAAAACCATGGTCGCGACATGCGCGAGGACGTGAGCCAAGGCCTTCTCGTCGCCCAACCAATAGGCGGGCGCGCTGGGCAGCGCCAGCTCTTCACCAAAGAAGGCGCGCGCGATGGTGGGGAGAAAGGGTAGCAGGGCGGGCGACTCGGCCAGGCCGCTGCCCAGGGCATTGGCCACCGCGACCTGGCGCACGCGCGTGGCTTCGACCAGGCCGGGCACACCCAGCCGAGCATCGGCACGCAGCTCCAAGGGGTCGCACAGATCGTCCTCGGGTTGGCGCAGTATCACGTCGACTGGCGCCAGCCCCCCCAGCATCTTCAAGAACACCCGGCGTTCGCGCACTACCAGATCGCCGCCTTCGACCAGAGGATAGCCCAGGTATTGTGCGAGGAAGGCTTGCTCGAAGTATGTCGGGCTGGACCCTCCTCCACTCAGCAGCACGATGCGCGGATCTTCGCGCGCCGCCGGGGCGAGCGCGGCCAAGGTGCGGCGCAATGCCTGGAAAAAGGGGGCCAGGCGGACGACGTTGCCCAGACGAAAGGGCTCTTCCAGCACATGCGATATCACCAGGCGGTTGGCGAGGGCGTAGCCGGCGCCCGTCAGCGCATGGCTGCGATCACGCAGCAAGCACAGTGCGCCCGAGGCGGTACGGATCACGTCGGCGCCATAGAGTGGCAAGCGCAAGGCGTGCCCGATGCCATGGCAGGGACGCAAGAAGCCGGGATTGCCCAGTACCAGGCGCGCGGGCAAGAGGCCGTCCCGCATGATCCGCTGCGCACCGTACAGGTCGGCGAGAACCCGATCGACGATACCCGCCCGCTGGGCCACCCCTTTGGCCAGCACGGCGTACTCGCTGCTATCGAGCAACGCCGGCAGCGGATCGATCCGCCAGGTCTGCTCGCTGCCGATGCCGCCGGCAGTCCCAGCGACGTTGTAGCCCACGCCGTGGTCGCGTACCCGCTGCCGGACCTGCTCTCGGCACTCGCGCAGTCCGGCGGGACCCAGGCCGTGGAGGAACTGCACCAGGGGGCGTGCGACCAGACGGGACTGTCCGTCACGGCCCAGCCATCCGTCTCCCGGGCGCGGGGCCTGACGGCACACTGCCGGGTCCGTCCCGGCTGGCTCGGTGAAGCTCATGCTGTGCTCCGCTCAATCTAACGTTGGCTCGGTTTCGTCGACGTTTCGTCCGGGTATGTTCGCCGTAGCGAGAGGGACTGGGCAACAGCGCAGCGCACCAACCAGTGCGAGCATTTACCGATTCTTCGTGGCCGCGAAACCTTTCGGCAATGTGCGGGCGCTACGCTTAGGGACAGCGGAGGTGATACTCCGGGTCCCCTGAGCAAGAAATGGCTTCGCCAGCGTTCTTCGACGAAATGTACGGCCTCGGCGCCTGCGAGGGCTTTGCCCAGCGCGGACAAGCCGACCGGGACCGGGTACGCCCGCCCTACGCTGCCATCCACGAATGGCTGTGCTCGACCGACGCCGCCACCTTCGCGGGCAAGCGCGCGGAAGCAGATCTGATCTTTCGCCGGGTGGGCATCACCTTCAACGTCTATGGCGACCAGGCGGGCACCGAGCGCCTGATCCCATTCGATATCATTCCCCGCGTGCTCTCGGCCAAGGAATGGGCGCACTTGGCCGCTGGCCTGGTCCAGCGCGTGAAGGCATTGAACCTCTTCTTGCACGACGTTTACCACGATCAGGAGGTGGTGCGCGCCGGTGTCATCCCCGAATCCCACCTCCTGCGCAACTCGCTCTTCCGTCCGGAAATGCGTGGCGTCGACGTGCCCGGCAACGTCTATGTTCACATCGCTGGCATCGACGTGGTGAGGGTGGCGGAGGACACCTTTTACGTCCTGGAAGACAACCTGCGCACCCCATCGGGCGTCTCGTACATGCTGCAGAACCGCGCGGCGATGATGCGTCTCTTCCCGCAGGTTTTCGCCAAGGCGCGCGTTGCTCCCGTCGACCACTACAGCCAGGAGCTACTCCGCACCCTGCGTTCGCTGGCCCCGCCCAGCAGCGAGGGCGAACCGACAGTGGTGGTGATGACGCCGGGGCCATACAACAGCGCCTACTTCGAGCACACCTTCCTGGCCGAGCAGATGGGGGTGGAGCTGGCCGAGGGTCAAGATCTCTTCGTGCGCGACAACGGCGTGTACATGCGTACTACCCTGGGCCCGCGCCGGGTCGACGTAATCTACCGGCGCATCGACGACG
>Ga0187889_10003626_pt1 | contig 13430 bp, 8 predicted proteins | sample June2016WEW_7_10_2_FD_132992 | JGI IMG/M metagenome (GOLD analysis project Ga0187889, IMG submission 132992) | Peatland microbial communities from SPRUCE experiment site at the Marcell Experimental Forest, Minnesota, USA - June2016WEW_7_100 | ecosystem: Environmental > Terrestrial > Soil >... | reverse complement strand
GGGCTCCAGAGACCCAAACGAACCTCGCAGATCCCTGCGGATCAGCCCAAAACGGCCAGCGATCAGCTCGCCAGAGAACCGGAAAGCAAAAAACCAGCGTTTTTCCGCAGCCTGTTTAGCCCCCCCGATAAGCAAGGAACCCCGCGGTGCCAAGGGTCAGCCGAGACCTCAGCGAGGATTTTGGGTTCCGGGAGAGGACTCCCGGGCCGCTGCCCTTATCTCGGGTTCCAATTTGCGGTCCTCCGGGCTCAAGCGTAGAACCACAGTTTCAACGCTCAGCGCGCGCGCAACTCTCCCCAACCCGCCGAGTGCAATGTCTTTTGTAACAACCACGAAGGGTCGTTGCCGGGTGAGGCGAGCAAGATAAGGGATAGCGACAACGTCCTCAACATAGCTCAGGGATTTGGCGGCATCCAATGCCGTCTCGGCGTTCATCAGCATTGCGGCCCTCATCAGTCTCTCGCACACCTCGTCCAGACGTTTTTCGTCTCGGTCCCCCACCTCCAAGGTTAGCTGCTGCGAGAATTCGGCCTTCGCGGGGACCCCCGAGTCTTTGCCGACCGCTGTCGAAAGAGTCAACACGATCCTGTAATTGCCTGCTTTGCTGAACGGGTACCACTTGTTGAGGAGCAATCTGTGCCAATACGTTTCCCCCGGCTGCAACTGGAGTTGGGGAAGACTACTCATGCCATTGCGCCGGGCAAGATGCGGAGGTCTAATCGTCGACCCATCGGGCTGGACAATCGAGAATTCGAAGTTGCCTTCACGGTCGTACCCTAAGTCAACGCTTACCCCCTCCGCCAGGTCGTTGTGGATGGAGAGATTGACTACGACCGGCTCGTGCAGAGTCACCGATGAACTCTGCAGCGCGAACGAAACGTCCACGCCTTCCTGCCCTTGGCACAAGCCGCACACTGACGGACCCAGAAAAAGGGAAGCCAAGAGAACTACGCGACGACCGAAACCCGCACGCGCTGGCTGGCGCAGAGCGTAGCTCTGCGGCCTTGCGAGGATGTAGGGGTCATAAAGGAACGGACGCTGCAATCTGCGCATGCGATGAATCTACGCCCGATGCGGCGTGGACACAACAGTGAACGGGGCCGGAAAGCCAAGGTTGGGCTGAGGCACTTTCGCGGGTGGCGCATACGTTCCGCACTATGGAATGTATGCGCCCTTAGGGGCATCTATGGCCGTAGGGAGCCCATACGCTCCGCCCATTGAGATTGCTGTGACCGCATACATGCCAGAAAACGGCACGTATGCGCCACCCACGTTTTTCAGCAACCGCCTAAAACACCAAATGCTGATGCCCGGCGTGCAGCGGGGTGGGCTTGCCGTTCCAATAGAACTGGCCGTGCAATTTCTCCGGCAAATCGATGTCAGCCGTTAAGCCTTTCCCGTGGCGTTCATAGGCAACGCGGATTTCTCCCTGGGGGTGCGGGAGTGAGGCCTTGAGCCGTTGCAGGGCTCCGAGGTGGGGGCGAATCTCCACCTCGCGAAAGCCAGGAGCGGCGGGCTCAATTCCGGCGACCGTGGCGAGCAGGTCAAAGTTCGGGTGGGCGCTCCAGGCGTGGCAGTCGGAGCGCACCGGCTCAGGAGACTCAGCCCAGGTGGTCAAGCCCAAGGCCAGCATCTGTCGCCAGGGAGCAAGCTGCTCCAAGTACTGATCACCCATGCCGACCTTCTTCAAGGCGCGGAATAGGTAAAACCGGAAATAGTAGGTGGCTTGGGTGATCGAAGCATCGCTCAGCACGGTCTTCATCACAGCCGCCTGGTCCGCGGCCGGGATGGAATCCTCCAGGATAGCCAGGATGTTGGCGTGCTGGCTGAAGCGTTTGTGCGCCGGAGTGTCGGCCACGAGATGGCGCGTAGGATCCCAGCATGCCTTGTAGACCGCAGCCGCAATCTTTGCGGCCAGGGCGCGATCGTGCGCCGCTCGCGCCGGGTCGCCGTAAGAGCCTTCCAGATCGGCAGCCGCGCGCAGTCCGGCGGCGAACTGCAGGCTCAACATGGACGACTGCCCGTCTTTCTCGAGGGGCGGTACGCCATCGTCAAACTCTTGCGGCCAATCGACGAAGTTCCACCAGTCCTGCCGGCCCAACAGACCGGAAGGCGAAAGGCCGTTTTCATACCAGATCAGAACGTTGCGCACTCCGGGGAGATAGGCGCGCAGGAAGTCCACGTCGCCGCGATACCACCAGAGGTCGTGCATCATGCCGATCCAGAAGAGCGAAAAGGGCGGGATGTATTGCGGCAGCCAGGAAGGATAACGGCTTTGCGTCAGGCCTTCAGGGGTGCGGGATTCATCCAGGGTCTCGATGGCGTTCTTCACCAGGCGGTCATCGCCCGTCATATAGAGGGAAATGAGTGACTGGATACGGGTATCGCCGCCATATTGCAATTGTTCATAATACGGGCAGTCCATATAGGTCTCGTGCGCGCAAAGCCGCGCGGTGCGCCAGCCGACTTCCCACATTTTGGCGAGTTCAGGATCACTGCTCTCGAATTGGGCGCGCCTCTCGAACGGATACGCCGTGAAAGCTCCGCGCAGGTCTTCGAGCACGACCGGTTTGGACTGCGTCGCGACATCCACCTGCAAATAACGATAAGTCCGCCACCAAAGCGAGCGGAACAGGCGATGCTCGCCGCCATCGGGAAGGAATTGGTCGTGGTACCCGACGATCTCACGGCCTTCGGTTTCATTGCGGTTTCCCTTTTCATGATTCTTGAAGAGAGCCTCCGCATAAGTGAGAGTAATTTCCGCGCCGCGCCCGCCGCTGGTGAGCAGTTCCGGGTAAGCCGTGGTCAGGCGCGCCTGGTCAAAGAGTAGAGTGGCGTGCGAATTTGCCGGAATCGTGAGGGGCGAGTGGCCCAGCGGAAAGTCGCTGCTCGCTTCAACCCCTTGCGAGCGCACCAGGCGCGCGAGCCGCTCGGCCTTTTCTTCCATGAGCGGAATGTTGCGGGGCATCAGGAACCAGCGCGAAGCGGCATCCTTCGCGCCGCGTGGCAGGGCTGGCGACACCACGCTTGCAAGGACCCAGGTGGAGTCATCGTAATCGAGCTTCTCCCAACCCCAGGGATAGCGCGAGGCATCCCAGCGTTCGCCGGGGCCGACTACAAAGTACGCGCCCATGGTCTGGGTGTTGTAGGGAATGGGCTGGAGGGCCTGGCTCTTGAAGGCCTTCCAGGAAGCGTCCGTATTGGCCACGGCTTCCGCGGCGCCGTCACCCTGCACCATCAATCCGGTTTCGTTCATCATCTGCGCCATGGGGGCGAGTTCTGCGTAGCTCCACACCACCGCCGCCAGGACGTTCTTTCCCGCCTGCAACTGCGGGGCGATATCGAGCGTTTCATACCGCCAGTGCTTTAGGTCGCCACGCGCCGGCCCCGCCAGCACGCGTTGGCCGTTAACAAAGAGTTCGTAGCGGTTGTCTCCGCTGGCATGGATGACAAAACGCTGAGGGGCCGAAGTGAGCGTGAACGTCTTGCGAAAATGGAAGAGGCCGAATTCGCGCGCCGGGCCGTCCGGATGTGCGATCCAGCTTGCCGTCCAGGTTTGGGTCAGCAAGTCGGGACTGGCCGTCTGGGAGTTTGACACGCCGGCCGGGAAGGCCGCAGCCAATAAGATGACGAAGAGTACACAATTTGAAAGGCGGGGTTGCATGGCAGTCTTTTTCACCTCGAAGATACTGAATCCGTCACTCGACATGGCGGGTCGGATGGACGCTATGTATGTATCACGCGTGGCCCCAGGGTTCAAGGCGCGAGCGCACGAGCAAGAAGGTTTCACGCCCGTGCGGGTGGGTTATAGCCTGGGAGCCTAACCGTTTGTCGAGAGGCCTGTGCCGCCGCCTGGCGGCCCTGCACAGCCGAGGCCACCGCCTGCTCGGTTACCCAATCGATCCAGAGCGAACTCGATTCGCTCGCCAGCAGAGGCGCGCTTCGATCATGACAGCCTCAGGTCATTTCTGGCGAACTTGTCCTTCGGTCGGGACCGGCCAGTCGTCGCTGCGGAACGGTGGCGCGGGCAGGCCCACTTGGTTATAGAGATTGCACTTGGGATCGTCCGCCCAGGCGTAGCGCGCGGCCACGGGGCTGGGGACGTGCGGGCTCGAAATCACCACTTCCTTCCCCTCGATCTTGGCTTCCGCCGCGACGAACTTTTGATCTTGCCCGGCAATCTGAAACCCTAGAAGTGTCGCACCGCGCACGACCAATCCCCCGCCCAGGTGCTCAAATTGCAGGCGCAGCGTTCCTTTTTCCACCTGCATTGACTTGAAGGTTGGCCCCGAGTACTCCACTTTCCGCCCGTAGGCGATGGCTTCTGCCACCAAGGCCAGCCGGCGTCCGACTTCCTGCTTGTTCTTGGGGTGAATATCGTGCGAATCGCCAATGTCAGTAGCCACGGCCAGTCCGGTCTTGGGCAGCGCCAGGGTCTTTGCCTGCGATTCCCTTACTACCGCCCAGGAATCTGCGGGGGCATATTCCTGGCTGAAACTGGCGAGTTGGACGAAGAGGAACGGGAAATCCCCCTCGTTCCAGGCGCGGCGCCAGTCCTGGATCATAGTCGCGAAAGTCTTGCGGTACTGATAAGCGAATTCCGCGTTGGCTTCACCTTGGTACCAGATGGCACCGGCGATCGCATAGGGATTGAGGGGTGCGGCCATCGCATTCCACAACCCCGCAGCTCGCCAAGGATTGCTGCGCGGGTCTCCGGGTGCACTGGGAATGGCCGGCGCCACTTTTCCGTCCGCCTGCGCCTCTTCCGCGGACTTTTCCCATTCCGCCAATTGCTGTTCGTACTTCTCAAATACCTGGGGGTACTCGGCGATTTTCTGCCGCCAGGAGTCCGCCAGGATCTTCAGGTCCGGGTCGGCGTCCAGTGCCGCATCGCTCATCCAGGCCTCCGCCGGCGTTCCGCCCCAGGAGGTGGCAATCATTCCTACGGGTGTTTTTATGGCGCGATGCAGATCCCGCCCGAAGAAGTAGCCGACCGCGGAGAACTCCCCCACCGTCTGGGGAGCCGCCACCACCCATTGGCCCTGCACGTCGGTCTGCGGCCTTCCTGCGACCGCGCGCTGCACAGTGAAGAGGTGAATCAGGGGATAGTTGCCCGCCGCAGCCTCCTTGTCGGCGTTCAGTACGCCACCCCACGCCTTTTGACTGTTCGTCACAGCCATCTGCATGTTCGACTGGCCGGAGCACACCCACACTTCGCCCACCAGCACGTTATGGATCGTTATGGTGTTCCTTCCCGCCACCGTCATTTCCCAGGGCCCGCCCGCCTTAAGTGGCTCCAGTTGCACTTTCCACAAACCCTTGGAATCAGCCGTAGCCACCTGCTTTTGTTCGCCCAGGCTCACCGCGACTTGTTCACCCGCCTCAGCCGTCCCCCAGATCGCTACCTGCCGGCCTTGCTGCAATACCATGTTGTCGCCGATTACCGCGGGCAGTTTCACCTCAGCGGTTGCGGTGGTAACCATCAGCAGCAAAGAACATCCAGCCAGCCAGATGACCCGCAGCAGCCGTTGGGGGCGCTGGATCCGGGAACCTACCCATGCATGCCAGAGCAGGCTGCCAGGCAGTCGTGACCCGGGCTGGGAAATCCCATTGCACCATCTCGATTGAGTCCTCATTGGTGACACCCTTTCGTTAGCATGATCAAAGCCCTCCCCTTGGGAGGTCCGGCAGATAGTAACACCGGCTCCGCGGTGATACCACATGCACTCGCGGAGTCCTGGACCAGGCCGGACCGCACAGGAAGGCTCGGCGTTGCCCGCCCTTCTATCACACGGTCGCTGGCAGTCGGACCTTTGCAGTACATCACGTGGTCAGGTAGAATCACCCCGGCTTTTCGAATGTCCCTTTGCTGTGAGGTTGAGCATGAGATTGTTCCGGGATAAGAAGCTGTCGCAAGCCCTTGTGCTGTCAGGCGTTGGCCTGTGCATGCTCTGGCCTGCCAGGGTCCTCGCTTCCCTGCATGTGGATCTCAACGGTGACTGGCAGTTCCGCACAGACCCGGGGAAACAGGGTGAAGCGCGAGGCTGGATGAGGCAACTCCCTGAGGGCACGGATACGGTGCGCGTCCCGCATTCCTGGAACGTTGGCAAATACGACGACTTCGAAGGCACGGCCTGGTATTTCCGCTCGTTTGAAGTCCCCGAGGAGCTGCGTGCCAAACATGTGGAGATCCATTTCGGCGCGACGTTCTACAAGTCGCGGGTGTGGCTGAATGGCAGCGAAATCGGTGGGCATGAGGGCGGACACACCGAGTACTTTTTCGATGTCACAGCGCATTTGAAATCCCTCAATGTTCTCGCTGTGGAGATCAACAACCAGCCAACCACCCAGACCATTCCCGGGTGGGCCATGAAGCTTGTCTCGACCCGGAACCTTTGGTACGACTGGTGGCACTATGGCGGCGTGGTGCGCGACGTCTGGCTGAACGTGACCGGCGACGCGTTCATCCGACGACAGCAAATCCGCCCCCAGGTGGAAGGCACGAGCGCGAACGTCAGCGACACGGTCTTCCTGGAAAACCATGCGACGAAACCCCTGCCATTGAAGCTCCTCCTGAAGGCTTGGCCTCCAGGAGGCGGCCCTGCGACAGCGGCCGCAGAGCAGTCATTGACCCTCCCCCCGGGTTCACAAAGCAAGACCCTGGTGCTCCGGATCGATTCGGTAAAGCTCTGGGATTTCGACCACCCCAATGTTTACCGCGCGGAAGTTATCCTGCAGGATGCGCGCGGGAATCCTCTTGATTTGCTCACTGATAATTTCGGCGCGCGCACCGTCGAGATTCGCGACCGGCATCTCCTCTTGAACGGCGAACCGGTCCGTCTGACGGGCATGGCGCGCCATGAGGAGTCGCCCGGGGAGGGGCTGGCCGAGACACGCGGTACGATGAAATACGACTGGGACGATATGAAGAATCTCCAGATGACCCTCACCCGTCCCGTCCACTACCCGCAGCACCCTTACATCCTCGACTACGCCGACCGCAACGGCATTCTGCTGATCCCGGAAATTCCCGTGTGGCAGTTTAGTGGCGAGCAGATGTCTGACCCGAAAGTCATTGCCCTGGCCCAACAGATGATGCGTGAGATGATCGAGCAGGATTTCAATCATCCCAGTATCTTTGCCTGGAGCGTGTGCAATGAGAGCGCCACCGATACGCCCGGCGGACGCTCCTACTTCAAGACGATGTACGACTTTCTGAAATCGCTCGACCCTGATCGCTATGTCACGTACGCCGACGACCGCATCGCGTTTGTGGAAAACCCCGGCGACAACTCCGCCAGCATCGCTGATTTTATCATGTGGAACGAATACTTCGGCGCCTGGCACGGACCCACCAGTCTGTTGCCGGCGGTGTTTGAGCGTATCAAGCACAATTATCCTAATAAGATGGTAATTATTTCTGAATTTGGAACTCCAGGAGTCTTTGCGTATGATTCGGCGGCTGCGGACAAACTCCGCGTGCAGGTTTTCCGCGACCAGATGGAGCAAATCGGTAGGCAGGATTGGATCGCCGGCGCCCTGATGTGGTGCTACCAGGATTACAAATCGCACCGCAACCTGTGGCCAGGTCTGACCGAAGGCATCGTGGACCACGGAGTTGTGGACGAGAACCGGCAGCGCCGTCCGTCCTACCAGGTCTGGCAGAGCCTGAACAGCCCTGCGCACGTCCAGATGAAATGGAATTTCAACCTCGAGTCGCGGCCGGCAGGGTTTACCGTCACCATTTCCAGACGCGAGCCAGACGAAATCCCTTCCTATGCGTTGCGCGGCTATCGCGTGAGCTGGGAGCTCCGCGACAGAGACAACAACAAGCTGGCTGGGGGCGAAAGAGATCTGCCGGAGATCGGCGCTCCCCAAACGCTGGACGCGAGGTGGCCCGTTCCCACTTCACCATCGCTCCATCTGGCTTTCCGGCTTTTTCGGCCCACGGGCTTCGTTGCGGGGGAGCAAACACTCGATTGGTGGGAACCGCGTTCGGGTGGCTTCGATATCGAAGACATGAAGCGGGAAGGGAAATCCGTCCCGGAATAGCGCCACGGCGCGCGCGGGACATCACCTCAGGCAGCCGGGATCCCGCTCAAACCATCCCAATGGCCAGGGGGGCTGCATTGAGAGCCCGACGACCGCAAGGAGAAATCCCATGTCCACTTCTAGAAGGGGTTTTCTGAAGGGCACGATGGCTGGTGCGAGTGTCGTGCTGGGCGAATTGCAGACCATGGCCATGGGCCCAGGCGGGTCCGCGGCTGATGTCAGCGCGCTTCCTGATGCCCGGAGCGACCCCCAGCGGGGCGGAGAATCTCGGGCGGCGGGTCCGGAGTATACGCGCGGGGTAGGGGTTTACCCCGGTGATCCGCGCGAGGATTTTGGACCGGTGCTGGTGGCGGATGGGTCGACATATCGAAACCTGGCCTTGCATCGGCCCGCGTACCATTCCAGTTCCTATGATTACAATCTGACCGCCCAACTGGTTACAGATGGGATCAAGGACACGCATCTCCCCGACTGGGTCGCAACTTCGGTGAGCTGGCGTGGCCTGTTGCCCAAGCCCGAGCGCGAATTCTTCCTGGACCACAACGCGACCAGCGTTGTGGAGTTGCGGGGTCCGGGTCCGTGGGTGCAGGTGCAACTGGGCGGGGGAACGCGCGTGCCCGAGGTCGATCGTGTGGACGTGCTCTTCGTTGCGCCCCGCAGCGCAAAATCGCGGGACCTGAGCATCACGGTATCCGCCTCCGAGGATGGGCGCAAGTGGGAAGAGGTGGGGAAGGTGACGAATCCCCAGCCCGCGCCGGTTGCCGGATACCCAACGGGTTTTGCGCAAGAGGGGCAACTGTTTCACCCCGCCATCCCTCTGCACGCCGCAGCGCACAGCCGCTTTTATCGAGTTGCGCTGGGGGCTGCCCACGCTCAGCCGTTTGCGTTTGACCTGTCTTGGCAGGTAGCCGAGGTGGAGTTCTTCCATAATGGCCAGCGCGTAGAAATTGGCGGGCCCCACCGTTTCACCAGCGCCTGGATGAGTGCGGGCCTGGGTGAGGAGTGGGTGTATGTCGATTTGGGCTCGCGTTGCGAATTCGATCGCGTGGTGTTGTCCTGGCTCGCGCGCCCTGGGGAGGGCTCGCTACAGGTTTCCCATGATGCGCAGATCTGGCAGGATGTTCAACCCCTGCCGGGCGCAACCGGAAGCACGGATGATATGCGGCTGGCACAGCCCGTCCAGGGGAGATACGTGCGCGTCCTGATGCGGCGCCCCACCTCACCGGATGGCTACATCCTGAGCGAGATGGAGGTTTACGGACGCGGCGGATGGGTGGCGCTACCCAAGCCCGGGCCTGCCGCTCGGCCCGACGGGGGGCTTGACTTGACGGGAGGCGCGTGGCGCCTGCAACGAGATTCGCTGGTGAGCGTGGACGGCGCGACGCTCTCCCGGGTGGGATTTTCAGACCACGATTGGATCATAGCAACCGTGCCGGGCACAGTGCTGGCCTCCTATCTGAATGTCGGGGCAATTCCGGATCCGAATTACGGCGAAAATCAGTTGCATATTTCCGATTCATTTTTCTACGCGGATTTCTGGTACCGGAATGAGTTCACGGCGCCCGCCCTATCGGAGGGGCAGCGCGCCTGGCTGAATTTCGCGGGCATTAACTGGAAGGCGGAGGTGTTCCTGAATGGCGAGAAAATCGGCCGCATCGAAGGCGGTTTCATGCGCGGGCGGTTCGATGTCACGGGACGCCTGCTCCCCGGCCGGGTAAACGCGTTGGCTGTCCGCGTCGAGAAAAATGCTACCCCCGGGAGTGTGAAGCAGAAGACATTCCAGAGCGCGGGCCAGAATGGAGGCGCGCTCGGAGGGGATAATCCCACCTACCATGCCTCCATTGGATGGGATTGGATTCCCACTATTCGCGGCCGCAATACCGGTATCTGGGGTGACGTCTCGCTCCTGCTCAGTGGGCCTGTAACCCTTGAGAATCCTTTCGTCTCGACCACCCTGCCGTTGCCGGACACGTCGCGCGCCGACGTAAGTGTGGAAGTGGAGTTGGTGAATCACACCGCCCAGCCCGTAAGCGGGATCTTGCGCGGGCGGCTGGGGGAGTTCGAGTTCGGGCAGCGCGTCACGGTGGACGGCTCCGCAACGAAGAAGGTGAAGTTCGACCCTGCGAGCACGCCGGGTTTGCGTTTGCAGAATCCCAAGCTGTGGTGGCCAACGGGATACGGCGAGCCCAACTTGTACAAGATGGAGCTGAGCTTTGAGACACCAGAGCAGAAGGTGTCAGACTCAAAGGCCTTCCAGGTGGGCGTGCGGCAAATGTCATACAGCGAAGAGGGTGGTGTTCTGAAGATCTGGATCAACGGCCGGCGTTTCGTGGCGCGCGGCGGGAATTGGGGCTTTGGCGAGTCCATGCTGCGCTATCGCGCGCGAGAATATGACACCGCGGTGCGCTATCACCGCGAGATGAACTTCACAATGATTCGCAACTGGGTTGGGCAGATCGGCGATGAGGCGTTCTTTGCCGCTTGTGACCGGCAGGGCGTGATGGTCTGGCAGGATTTCTGGCTGGCCAACCCTTGGGATGGGCCCGACCCGAAAGACAACGACCTGTTCATGCGCAATGTGAATGACTTGGTATTGCGGATTCGAAACCATCCGTCGATTGGCCTTTATTGCGGTCGTAACGAGGGCGACCCGCCCAAGCCCCTGGACGAGGGCATTAAGAAAGTATTGGCGGAGAAACACCCCGGCCTCCACTACATCTCCAGTTCGGCGGATCGGGTGGTCAGTGGGCATGGGCCTTACATGGCTATGCCCTTGAGTTTCTACTTTACTTTCGGCGCCGACCCGAAACTGCACAGTGAAATGGGCCTGCCGAATATACCTCCCATGGAGAGTGTGCGCGCGATGATGCCGGAGTCAGCGCTCTGGCCACAGGGAATCGCCTGGGGTCTGCACGATTTCTGCCTGGCGGGCGCGCAGGGCGGGGAGGGTTTCAGGAACCTGATTGAGTACAACTACGGCGGGGCCGGCAACGTGGAAGAATGGGTTTCCCTCGCACAATTCCTCTGTTACGAGGGCCATCGCGCCATGTTCGAGGCGCAGAGCACGCACCGCATGGGACTGCTGATGTGGATGAGCCATCCTTGCTGGCCTTCCTTTGTCTGGCAGACCTACGATTACTATTTCGAACCCACGGCCGGCTATTTCGGGTGCAAGAAGGGAAGTGAGCCGCTCCACATCCAATGGAATCCTGCCACCGAGACTGTCGAAGTGGTCAACTACAACGGCGGCAACGTGCACGGGTTGACTGCGGCAGTCGAAGTGCTGAACCTGGATGGGACAAGGCAATGGGAGAAGTCGACATCCCTGGATAGCGCGGAAGACAGCACCACCTCGTGTATCAAGCTGGAGTACCCGGCGGGACTGACCCCGTTGCATTTCCTGAGGCTTTCTCTGGCACGCGGCTCGGACACGGTCTCGACGAATTTCTATCTGCGGGGCAAGGAGGAGGGCAATTATCGCGCCCTTCGCCAGTTGCCGAAAGTCAACCTGGAAGCTGCAACCCACGCCGAGCAGCAGGGAAGTCGCTGGCACTTAACGACTGAGTTGCACAACCCCTCGAATCAGCCCGCCCTGATGGTGCGCCTGAAGGCCGTGCGGGAAAAGAGTGGCGACCGTATCCTTCCCGCAATCTACAGCGACAATTACATCACCTTGATGCCTGGCGAGCGGAGCACTGTCCGGACTGAGTTGGAGAACGCTGACACGCGGGGCGAGGCGCCGTGGATCGTCGTAGAAGGGTTCAATGTCGGGCGTGTCGTCCAGGCGTAGTCGGTGGGGATCGCGCTGCCATCCTGGACCCTGCGCTGTCATCCTGAGCGCCAGCGAAGGATCTCGCTCTGGTCGTTTCCGGAGAAGGGAGCAACTCAGGTGGGGGGGTAGCGCAGAGTTTCGCCTCTCAGAAACTCTGCGGTTTTTCGGCGGTTCCCAAACGAAGGGCCGTAGAGTTTGAAAAGCACAAACTCTGCGCTGCTGCTAAAGTTCTGATTGATGAGTTATGCCTGCCTTCGACAGAATATTCAGGTAGGAGGTCACGACCTCGTCCAATATACGGAGGAATCCCTCAAAAGCAAGAACGACGAATGCAACCACATCGTCGACGGAATGGTCCGGCATGTCCCCGCCGCCAAAGCCCAATTCCACTCCCCGCGTTCCATCAGCGTCCGTGTAGCTTCTCCACCGCTTCTCCCTGTTGTAAACAATCCCAAGCCCTCTTACGAGGGATTGCTCATGCACCCACCTGTTTCTCCACTGCATCGCCTTGCGCCAGGATTCGGACTGGCCAAGGCTGCACACGGCTCTCGTCACGGCCTCGGTTGGCATATTCTTACTGAGATAGGCCCCAACCTTTGCGTGAACACTCGTCCCACTGTTTCCCTCTTGGTTAACCTTCTTGCGATCAAGCTCGAACATCTCGACCAATGCGTTCGCTAAGTCCTCAGCCGCGGCGTACAAACACGATGCGGCTGCGGTTGTATAAAACAGAGCTAACCAGACTGCTGCCCCCTCGTCGGGTTTCTGCCTCTTCTCCCTGTACCAAACCAAATGCGCAAAAGTCTCATGTAACGCGTAGCGAGCTTCACAGGCGACGTGGAAAGCGTCATGCAGGCAGGGAGCGGCAACGGGCACGCTGCTCTCCGGTTGGAAACACATTGAAACAAAAGCCGGCGACAAGCCCAACACTCGCTCCGCTAAGGTCGTGACTCGGGGCAGCCTCGAATCGATTTGCTCCAACGTGGCTTGATCTAGTTCTCCTCGCGACATGTTTCGTCCTCCTCCGCGTGGCTCGACGACCAGGCGCAGAGCGGAGCTCTGCGGGTTGCACGAATCCTGAAGCCTGAAGCTTGACCCCGGCCACAGATCGGGCGAGCGGGCCAAGCCGCGCTGGAAGTGCGCTCAACGCAAGATGGCTTCGGCTTCACGGTGTTTTCTCCGATTCGCCAGCCCTGCCTTTTTTCGTTCAGCGGTGGCGAGCAGGTGGGTGAGCTTGACGGTCCTATGCGGAAGTACAGCGTGCAGTTCGAGTCTTCCGCCCAGAGCCTCAACGTAGTTCGCGATACTTTCGAGAAGAACATTCGGACGCCGTTCAAGCCGAGAGATGGCCGCTTGCGTCACCTTCAGTTTTTTGGCGAGCTCTCCTTGGCTGACCTGAAGTGCCTCGCGCAACTCGGAAAGTTCCATGTCCGCAAGATCGCGCATCGCGAGCGCGTGTGCCAGCCGCTGTTCGTCCTTTGTCATCGTCTCGTTCTTTATCTGTGTCCACGTCTTGCGCATCAGATCAACCCCTCGTCCTTGATTTCCTCGAGATACCGCTCGTAAAGTTTCTCAGCCGCCGGGACGGCCGTCTTGTACCATTTGC
>Ga0187889_10003625_pt1 | contig 13432 bp, 16 predicted proteins | sample June2016WEW_7_10_2_FD_132992 | JGI IMG/M metagenome (GOLD analysis project Ga0187889, IMG submission 132992) | Peatland microbial communities from SPRUCE experiment site at the Marcell Experimental Forest, Minnesota, USA - June2016WEW_7_100 | ecosystem: Environmental > Terrestrial > Soil >... | reverse complement strand
CCTTCCTTTCCCAGGTCCTGGTCGAAATCGCGCAGTTGGCCGGCGAGGGCAAGGACTGGCAAAAGGCGGCTGCAGCATGGGAGAGGGCCGAGAAGGCGGGCGTAATGGACTCCAATGTACAGTATAACCTGGCGGTCACAAGGCTGCGAGAGGGCAAAACGGATGAGGCTGTCGCTGAATTTGAGAAATACCTTGGCAAGAATTCAAGTGATGTGAAGACTTGGGCCCTGCTTGCCGATCTCTACGAAAAGAAAGGAAATTTCGCCCAGGCCAAAGCCATTTACGAATCAATCGTTCAGAAAAACCCGCGCAACAAGGAAGCTTTTATCAGCCTTATCCCCATCCTTGAGAAACTGAACGATAAGAACGGGCAAATCACTAACTACGAAAAACTTCTCCAAATCGAGCCTAATAACCGCAAATATCTGTTCAATGCCGCAATGCTTTGTATGGATGAGAAAAAGTATGACAGGGCTCAGGCACATTTGCAGGCAATTGCTTCCTTGGACCCCCACGATGTTGAATCCAGAAAACAGCTTCTCATTATCTTTCAAAAGCTCAGAAACGATAAAGGCGAGATCCAGGTCCGCCAGGAACTTGCGAAGCTCGAGCCACAAAATCCTGCGAATCTGGACTCGGTGTACAAGTATTATGAAGACAAGAAGGACTACAAAGGCATGCTGGCCTACTTCCACGGGGTAGCCCAGCAGAACCCGGATTCGAGCAACGTGCACAAATATCTTCTTCAGGCGGCAACCAAACTTGGAGACAAAAAGTCCTCCCTGCATGAACTCGAGCAGTTGATCCGGCTCCAGCCCAAGGAGAAAAAATACTACAGGCTCGCAGCGTACCTCTACGAGGAATCCGGAAATTATGCCGAGGCGTGCAAGAAATTCGAAGCCATACTTAAAATGGATTTTAGGGATCAAAAGGCAAGAGAAGATTACGAACGAGTAAAGACCGAGCAACTGCACAAGACTCCCTAGCCCGGCATGCAGAATCATTGCCCATTGGCGTTGTCTGCCCTCAACCTTCAGCCTTCAGTCTTCAGCCTGCATTTCTAAGCCCTCAGCCCTCAGTACATTGAGTATTGCGTTTGGCAAAGCTATCCGATATATAAAGAGCGGCAATTATGAGCAATCCTGCATTGCTCTTGCGGGACTTACGGGCGGGTAACTCAGCGGTGAGAGTGCCATCCTCACACGGTGGAAGTCGGAGGTTCAAATCCTCTCCCGCCTATCAGTAAAATCAAGAGGTTAGCCCATACGGACTAACCTCTTTTTCGTTTTATGCTACTATTTTGCTACTACTTTCGAAAAATAGTCCCTTCCAATCGGCTCGCAGCCTTCGGATTCCGCTTCTCCATCAAGTGAGAATACACGTTCAACGTCACCGTAGGACTCGAATGACCGAGCTGCGTTTGAATGTACTTCACGTTCTCACCCTGGCCCAGGAGCAGGCTCGCATAGGTGTGACGCAGGTCATGGAAGCGGATTTTCGGGAGCTTCGCCGCCCTTAGCGCCGGGAGAAAATGCCTATTCACCATGTTGGTGTAGTTGATCGGGTTTCCTTCCTCGTTTGGAAACATCATGCCCAGTTCGCTCTTCGGGCAGGCGAGCTTCCACTTCTTAAGCTCTCTCTTGGTTGCCGGTCCCAGGTCAACCCACCTGTCGGACGTCCTTGTCTTCGGGGTGAAGAACTGCCCCTTCTGGAATGTCCTCTGGATATGAAGCTGACCGTTTGCCATGTCCAGATCGGACCATTTGAGCGCCAGAAGCTCGCCTTGGCGCGCCCCGGAGGTCACCGCGAGCATGAACAGCACCCTGTATTTATGGCTGGGAGTGCTTTCCAGAAAGCTTTTGATCTCAGGCGGACTCAGAACCGTTATCTCTTTTTTCGTTTCTCCGGGGTCTCGCGGCCTTTCGGCGTCCCGGAGCGGGTTGTGGTCGATGAGGCGGTGCCTGACCGCATAGCTGAAAATTTGGTTCAAAGTGACGAGAATCTTCCTGGTGGTATGAATGTTCATCCCTTCGGTTTGGCATGCGGTGATGAACTTTTCCACCTTGGCCGTCGTGATCCGGTTGACCTTGAGGTCGTCGAAGAAAGCGAAATGCTTCCTGACGTGGCCTTCGTAGCAGTCCCAGGTCGTAATTCGAAGCTTCGGTTTCTTATATCCGAGCCAATCCTTTGCCACGCCCTTGAAGAGCGGGACTTTCCTTTCAGAGAGATAGCAGCCTTTCAAGACCTGATCGGTGACGATCTTCAGCTCTTCGTCAGCCTGCTTTTTGGTGGTCCCTTTCGGCAATGTGATCCAGCGCCTTGCTCCGGCCTGGTCGTAGAAATCCAGGACATACCTGCATCTTCTCTTTGCCACTTTTGCCATGAGCGTTTCCTTCCTTTTTTGTGGAACTGTGGTCATCTCAAAATATTCTGGATAGCCTGACCAGTGAAGGGCTTACGGCCGATAGTATGAAGTCCTCTACGGTTCAATTCTTCAGCTACCTGGATATAGGTCATTCTGTCCTTGCCTTTGGGCTTCCTGCGCAATGCCTTAATTTCCTCGATCAGTCCGGGGGAACGCTCAGCATATGATTTCCTGCCTTCGCATTTGCCCTTTTCTGCCCGTACCCTGTCCCTGGCATTCCTGAGCTTTTTGACTAGCAGGGACTTTTCGAGTTCCGAAAAGATACCTTGAATCTGGATCAGGGCCTTCTTCATTGGGTCAGCCTGGACTTCATCTGTTACATTCTCGCCGGTTCTGGCGGAAATCAGAGTAATATTCTTGCTGGCAAGGTAGATGAGCAGGGTTTCCTGTATCCGGTACTCGCGGGCCAGTCGGTCGAGACCTTCGATGATAATGGTCCTGACGCCATCCTTCAGGATCTCCGCGACCATATCTTGAAAAGCGGGCCGGTCTTCCTGGTCCTTGGTCCCCGAGATCGCCTCTTCCCTGAAGATGTGAACAATCTCGTATCCTGCTTTCTTCGCATAGTTCAGAATGGTTTCTTCCTGCCGGTCAAATCCGTACCCTTCCACTTGGCTCCTGCCGGAAACCCTCTCATAACCGAATGCCCTAATCCGCTCTCTCATCTGCCCGCCTCCTTTATGATTTAGCCATTATATACTATACCAGAAAAGGATTTGTCAAGAATTATTATGTATTATTCTAAAGAATTATACATATTATTACAAGGCGAACGGTGTGTAAAATTGCCAGGGACGAAAAAGGCCGCTCAAGGGAGACAATCGCAGTGGGCAGGGGTCCTGCGCATGCACGAAAAGCGTTACCAGACCCGCCAGGATCATCCACAATCAACTTTCTCACATCAGCCCATATCTGAACTCATGTCAATTTGTTCCTCCGAGTCAGGCCGCTGTCCGAAAAAACTCTTGCGAAACCGGAATGTTGCGGTAATATGATTTTGTGCCAGTCTCACCTGCTTTGCCCCCTCCACCTTGATGCCCACCGGATCGAGGAGGCGCAAATGACAAGATTCACTAAGATTCACTAGATTTACTCAGATTTATTAAGGTGATGCCTTGGGGGAAATTCAGGTGCAAGACCCTGGAGCAGAGGATGCCCATTCGTCTCATGTATGTTCGAGGTGAGCGTCCGCAGCGAATGACATGGAAGCGAAGGCCTAACTTTCGCTTAAGCGGGCTCGCGGCTTAGCCGGTAATTGGGCAGTTTATGCAATTGACACACGCACCAGAATTCGCTGTCCTCAGCGTTATGGGGCCTCATGCAGGCGAAAGTGCGGAGGTCATATTCAAGCGCAAAATTGCTGACATACGGAACATTGGCAAGACATTCTGGCTCATCCGCTCCCACAAGGCGAAACCGGACATGGTTCAAGCGGTTTGCTCGGCGGCTGCATATGGGACCACTGACGTTCTCTGCCTGTTCTTAGAACCATCTTCACCTGGGGGTGCCATTCCAACTGTATCTGACTCTGCTGCCACTGAATATTCTGCGGACCTGTCAGTCTGGTATTCACTACCGTCAGGTCTAAGCCCTGTGACCGGGCTAATAACGAGAGGTGCGTACGCTTTAGTATTGGATATCCTGGAAACGCAGGAGTCTAAGGCAGTCGATCTGTGGCAATTCGCAGATTTCTTCTACTCTAAGCGTCCCATCATTTTTCGTCAAGGCGCGTCCACGGTGTGTGCTTTGAGGAAAGACAATGAGTCCCATCAAGAGAGAATGAAGAGCGGTATCAGGAAATTGTTTGCGGTCGGAAGACTTACGGTACCATATGCCGTTTGGCTCAGATGAAGAGAAACGGTGCCCGACTGGGGATCAACTTGACGAGCAACCGCCTGAGCGCTTCCAGGTGCTCCACAGTCAGCCCCTGCGGTCACTCGCAAGTTAGCTTTTCCCTATGCCATTAAAAACAGAAGAGATCATTTTGTGAATACATGAGGTCGAGATGGAAAAGGTCGAGATGGAAAGAAAATGCGCATCAATGATAACTGACCATGATTTCGAAAAGGTTGATGGGGAGTTTTCCCAGTAGAGCCCATTGAATTAGTGTCAGACCAGTCTCACAAATGGGGGCGCGTTAATGAAAACCGCCGCCTACGGCAAAGAACCTGACAAACAGTGGCTGGTGGCCGGAAGCCGCTGAAGGCTTCATGATGGCTTACAGCGCTCATCCCGAAGCCCAGGCCCTCTTTCAAGAAAAAGGACTAAAATATGGGTTTTAACATTGACGCAGACCCGGAGAACGCGGACTGGCCTAAGGCCGGGAAGTGGGACCTGCCCGAATGGGGCACCCCTGAGTTTGACGCCTACCTGAAGTCTACGGGGATGACCCTGGAGGAGTTCAAGTCGCTGCCCGTGTATAAGCATGCAGTCCGCCGTGGCGAGATAAAGGAGTGATATCCTTTTTCCTCAAAATGAGCGCTCAGTCAGTCGCGTGGTTGGGTGCCGCTCGCCCCTGACATTCCAAACAAAACGAAAAGGAGGCGAAAATGGAAGTGAAACTCGGGAAAAAGGTTTTCATCCGTAATGTCCGGAAAGATGATCGTTGGCTAGATGAACGTTGGCTACAGGAAATGATATATAGTAACCCTAGTATTTTGGGACTGGGGGATATAAAGCCGTTAGATAAGGAAAAACGGCAATCATCGGGCGGTCGTCTCGATTTGTTGTTCAAAGACCTTCGAGACGATGCGAATACGATGTATGAGGTTGAGGTAATGTTAGGGGAGACCGATCCTTCACACATCATAAGGTCAATAGAGTATTGGGATAATGAAAAACGCAAATATCCGCAAAGGCCACACGTTTGTGTATTAATCGCAGAATCATTTGAGCGTAGGTATTTTAATGTTGTTCAAATTCTAAGCATGAATATTCCTATGATTGCTATCCAGGCTGATTTGCTTGAGGTTGACAAAGAGTACGTCCTGACTTTCACCAAGATACTTGACATCTATGTCGAGCCACAAGATGGAGATGATGAGGTAATAGTTAACGAGCCATGGTGGAACAATAAGTCGGGCTGGACTGTGAATACTGCTAAGGACCTGCTTGGACTTATTGATATAGATAAAAAAGCCATTAGGTATACACAAAGCTATATCAGTATTCTTATCAATGGGCGAACTTCTTACATGCTGAACAAAAGAACCCAGCCAACATCCAGCCTGTGGTTCAATGTCAAAGATGAAGAAAAGGCCGAGGCGATCAAAATACTTTTCAAGGAGGACAATGTTGATTATAACTACAATAAATATAAGGAATTCGTTATTAACGTAGATCAGCAGATGATACAGACCAAAGCCAGCATGTTTCAGGAGATTACGAGAATAAGATACAAAGAGATTGTTTCTGAAGATGAACAGGCACCTGAGAATTAGTCGATTTTATCGGCTGGGCCATAGTTCGATACGCCTTTCGCCCAGAGCCATTTTCCCCCTTTTTTGAAACATAGTTTGATATGGGCCTGGTCGAGAAAGTCGATCCTGGGCCGCCAGGATCACCCAGGATCAATGATGTCGGGCCAGCCCATATTCCGTATGGGCGGAAGAATGCGGGTTTGCGGATGTTTGATCGGCTGAACTGATGTTGGATCAGGTGCTGGTGAATCACCTGGAAAGGTTATCCTGCCTGAGAATGGTTGATAGGCTGTCGTCATGGCGAAGACACCGCCATTCCGCGTCTTGTTTGGCATCCAACTAATCCCATGGCTGATCCCAGTCTCCGACCCGAAGCCGCCACCTGTCGTGCACTCCATTGATTTTCCGGAGATCCACGAGCCAGGGGTCGGCCATCAGGCGTTTGAGACCGCCCTGAACCCGTTTCCGATCTTTTTGGTTGCCAATGTTGCTGAGGATGTCTTCATTCAGCATGGTCCGCATCCTTCGCTTTGCGCTGCTGTTCAGGCGCCAGCCTTAATTCGAGTGCCCGGAGCCTCTTCTCAAGGCGGTCCCGGATTTCGTCCACCCGCTTCGGACGGGGCTCCTCGCCAAGCTCGTGCAATGCCTGCCTCGCTTTCGCTGCCGCAGCTTCCAGTCGCTTTAAGACATCATCCATGCTCTTTACTTACCTCCATTCTGTGGATTTAAGCCTCATCAGCTTTTCTAATGCCGAAATCCGCTCCGCAATCTCTTCAATTTCACGGGTCCGGAAGAACCTGTCTAAAACGTCTTGGGACGCCCTCAGCTTGATGGGCTTCTCGGATGCATCCATCAAGATCAATAGGTTGCCCACGGCCTTGCGAACAGCCAGCTTCAGCAGGTCCATTGCTTCGGAAATTATTGCTTGCCGCTGCTTCTCAAGCTCAGCCTTGAAGTCTTCAATTTTCAACCAGTCATACCACGTGACCGTGCTGATTTGAGCCGCCTGACAACCCTCTGAAACGGATTTTGCAGCCAGCACCAAGGGAATCACTCGGCGCTGCTTGGCGGACAATTCGCCAGAACCATTAGATTTCATAAGAATTCGTAAGGGCTTATCGTTTCTCTGCCGTTTCAATTTGGTACTTTCCTCCTTTCATCATCACGTTGGAATTCCGCAAGAGCGCAAGCTTGCCCTTGCAAGCAAACGCGCTTCCAAAGCTCTTTTAGAACGAGTATGATTTTTATCGTTGATACCGTTGATATCGCGGAAAGGCTTATCTGGTGCTCGTTTACCCGTCAACGATATTTCAACGGTATTTTGAGCATCAACGATATTATCGTTGATCTCTGTTTTATCGCTGATCGGATCGTTAATTGCAGATTCTTGCCCAGTACGGATTTCAACGATTTCAACGATATCAGCGATACTTTCCGCATGTTTTCTAATGGCAATGTCCCGATGCCATGAGCCAGAATCCGGAAGAGAAACCTCTATGCCCTCTGTCCTCAGAAAGGTGGCCATACGCCGCAGTCGCCTCGTCAAGCTGTTGGCCGCCTTCGGCCACGTCCGAAGCTTCAGGGTGTCATCAGATACCAAGCCTTTCAGCGTTTCCAATAACTCGGTCGGCGTCCCTGACCATTCGGTCACTGAGTCCATCAGAATGATTACCGCAACAGCCACGACATCAGCGTCGAGTGTCAAAATTATGGCCCCCTTCCGATTTACTGCATACGCTTCCATGAACCCGCCCGATTCCCATGGAAGGGCCGGCTCTGCCGCCGTTACCCATTTTGCGAAGTCTGCCATTCGTGGGAGCCGTTCGAGCTTGGTTGTGCTGATATTTCGAAGAGCGCAGCTTACCGCATCGAGCAGAGCGCCCAATATTCGTGGCCTTGCGGCTTCGAATTCAAGCCATATTTCTTTCTCTTCCCTCCGCTTATCATCGGGAATAACTGGCAAGGTTATAATGATTGAACGATCAATGAGGTCGTGGCGTGATGAAATGCGGTCGATGCCAGTCAGGATTTGCGGTCTTCTGGCTTCGAATATGATTTCCTCAGTGTCCGTGTACAGTTCGCGAGTACTCAGCCCCCCGCCTGTTGAAAGTCTGCACAGAGCATCTGACAGCCAGTCGGGGACGCCTGAGAGGTTGTCGAAGGCCAGGAGCCAGGAATTATTCGCGGCTATCATAAGATCGCGTTCTTCGCGTGGCACTGTCCTCAACATGGCTGTTGATGGGTCCACCAGTGAGCGCATTATGTAAGCTGTATGGCTTTTACCTGTCCCTTGCTCACCCTCCAGATTTAAAATCGGGTAAGGCCCGGATGGGTTAAAGCACTGAACCAGGAATCCTGAAATCAGACAGAACACCCCACCATCGTCGGGCAGATTTAAAAACGACTTCAGCTCTTCGAGATTTCCACCACGGACAGGATGGGGCAGAGATAACATTCCACGGGACCGGCGAAATCTGACAGGCGGGCCCGATATCAGCCTCCATCCAGACGCGGTGATTTCGACCACTTCCCATAAATTGTTGCACAGATCGATATAAATGTTGCCACCATGTTCACCGACACGGACGAAGACCGGGTGCTCTTCGCCGTCGAATTGCGCATGTGCTTCGAGCACCCCGAGAGCATCCTGAAGTGCTTGCGCCCCTGGCGGCTTTCCCTGATCCAGATAGAAGCGATGTACCAGCCAGTTTTTGAACCCTTTGCTTCGGGTCGGCCATACTTCTTTATGAGTATTTTGTGGGATAATTGCATAGTGGCCATCTTCGGGAGTATGGAACAATGTAGCATCAGCAGCCAACTGTATGAGTCGCTGCGCCTGCGTTCCCTTTTCGGCTTGTTGGCCCGGCAAATCTGGCTTAGGCTTTTCACTTTCACACCTCGCTGCTTCCAACTCTTCCTGAGTGGGGGTGCGTGAGCTTTCAATCATTTTGGCGATAATGTCACGGTGCCCGGCACGCAACAGATCGTTGACATCTTTCATGCCTTCAGGAGCCTGGGTCCAATCGACTACCCGGACGCCTTCGCCGAGTTCGACAATGGCCTTTCTGGTGGCCACCTTACCAGCCTCATCATTGTCGAGAAACAGTATTGGGGTACCCTGAACAGCCTTGATCTTCCCAAGGCTGCTGGCGGACATGATCGAGCAGATATTTACATCCGGGCAGGCGTCGAACACGGACAAGGCGTCAATGATTGCCTCTGTGACCACGGTTTCATCACTGCCATTGTCGATATAAAAGCACGCCCGCTTGCTATCGGTTCCTTTCGCGAAGGTCTTCTTTGAGCCGTCGATGGGAATATACTGCAAGCCCGCTGTTTCCGTCCGGTCTGGAGACATCAGCGGGAAGACCAGCGCCTGCTTTTTGGACGACCATGCCAGGCGCTTCTCGTTTCGAAGCGTGCGGTTAATTGTTCGTCTCGAAAGGCCACGTTTTTTCCGAAGATACTCTATCCCCTCGGAAGGGACGCCAGCACGCTGAAGGTATTGGAACTTTTCTGCGAAGTTGCGTTCTGGTTCAGGCCAAAGCCCTTCGGCCCGCAGTGCGGCGATTACTGATTCTTGAGAACATCCCCCAAAGCAGTAGATAAGCACCTTGCCGTCAGACTCGCTGACACTCAGGCTTGGATTGCTATCCACATGCACCGGGCATCTGCACTCGCCGGAGTTCCCGTTCCAGGTGCCGCCTAATGCCTCAACAATGCGCCGTGCATCGGGGGTATTCATTAATCCTGCCTTCGTCCGAAGCGCCTTCGGAGCCATTCGCGCACCTCAACGGGATCGAATCGAATATATTTTGGCCCGACTCGGAGACACGGTATCGTGTCGTTCCCCTTTCGCCTTGTCTGGGAGTAAACCCACGATGCAGGAACCCTCAGCTCCTGTGCTAACTCATCGACTGTCAAACGCGGTCTAGCCTGTTCCATTTGTTCTACCTCCAGCATCTAAGATAAAAAAACCCATACTCAAATTGAGCATGGGGGAAGTATAAAATAGAGCAAATAGATAGATCAAAAATGGAAGTTTCTTTCTCGTTTTACCCTTGGATTTACAGGAAAAAGAACCAAAAACGGGGCTTATTTACAGAGAGCGAAAGGGTTTTCCTTGTATTTCTTCAAACCTTCCTTCAAATGGTTTTCGATTGTCTGCTTATCGACACTATGCCTTTCGGCAAGAATGGCTATTGCCAGAGATTTGGCAGCAAACGCTTCCAGTGCTAAATGTGCATTATTCACATATGAAGAAAGCTTTTCCCTGAAAATCTGCTCCTTTGCCAATAGTGAGCCGCATTTATTCAATTCCGGCATGATTGGCTCAAGGTCGGTAACCACCTTGTAATATTCCATGGTATATCGAAATGTCTTATCCCACTTCTCATACTTCTTTGGAATTCCCTGGCCGACGAACGCTAGCCTTTCACCTATTTCTTTCAAACGCCACCGGGCTTGTTCCTTAAAGTCCTTTGGGATAAAACGGTCATGCAGTATCGTTTGCCATAATGTGATTTTCTCCTGGAAGGGTTCCGACATGAGCCATAGAGGTGTCTCCTGAAGCAATCGAAAGAACTCTTCATCGGTCAATCCGTCCCGTTCTATCCGCTCCACGTCAGCAATGTTTATCTGTGTTACAATTTTGACCTTTTTGAAATACTCATGATCGGATTTCCCATCGCGATGAAAGCGTTTCCATATGCATTCTATCTCATCTGCTGTCAGGTGTTTTCGAACTTCCTCATCTGTTTCTATCTCGTAGTCAATGGGGACGCTTTCCCTACGGGGTGGGGGGAGTTCCCCACCGTAGAAGAGAGAGACCGCTTTCAGCCGGCGCTCATGATGGATGTCTTTTGTACTCTGCATCGCAACTGCTGTGGGCGTTGTTGGATGAGGGACAATGGTCTTAATTGAGGGCTTTCGCTGTCTTTTCGTGGGCATTCTGACGATCTCCTCAAAATCGTTCCTCATCGAATTTAGTCCGGGGAAGCGGGTGAGGATTGCCCGGCTTGTCGAGTGGTCGAGGTATCCCTCGAAACCTGAAAAAGTTTGTTTCCATTTCCACTTGCAAAATGACTATCGGACTCGCTCCGGTGGAAATCAAAACTGCTACTATTTTGCTACTATAACACCCCAAAACAACGTAAAAATAGCAAAAACAACATGTAAACCACAATGCAGTTTTCTTTGATATTCCTATATGTTGGTGCATGTTGCTCTGTTCCCGTAATGACTCAAATTACTCTCACACGGTGGAAGTCGGAGGTTCAAATCCTCTCCCGCCTATCTAATTTGCATGGAACCGTTTTTTATCCCAGCCCTCTTTCGGAGTAGGGTATAGCTCAATCAGCGTTTAATGTTTTATTTCAGCGTTTCTAAAATTCGTGAGCCCGGGCAGCCTGAACTTGAACACTACTCCTGACTCGTCAGGAGGAGGACTATACGGTTCCCTGACCTCATATTTGCCCTTTGGGGCCATGTCGCCGATATTGAGACGTGTTCGCCACAAAATCTGGGTCTCAGCCCGATTGGTCGTCCACATATCCAATTTGACGGACTTGAGGAGGCGATTCGATTCGTTGATTATGTGGCCGGTGATGTAGCCGTCCTGGGAGACCTCGAAATCCCTGAACACCAGCTCCTTGTTTGTCGTCCCGTCGCTATTATCTACCGTTCCATCGCTGTAAAATGATTTAGCGCTGGTATTAAGGGGAAAGAGAAGCAAATTCAGCACAAATAATCCAATAATCCATTTCATCACACGTTTCTCCTTTTTTTGCGTTCTAACAACCAGCGGAGAGGGCTTTAAATTTCATCCATGCACGCAAGGCAAAAAGGGGTCGAAGAGCATTTGCTGTAACTACCTGATCCTCTTTATGGCCGGCAAGGTCTTGAACCTCGAACCTCTTGATTTCGCGCTCTCCATTCAATCCCCAGGTTAAGTTCCGGCTTACTCCAGCATGCCTTTGGACAGCCGGTGTGGTATTATCGTTCATCCTATCCTACAAGCTGCCCACGTTCAAGTCTTGGAGCAATGCAAGATAAAATCCTTTCGAAACTCGCTTAGATCATTATGATAAGATATAAGGTTCGGTTGGTGAATCTGGATCATGGAAACAGGCTAACCGCGCAATGCTTACCATGCGCAAATTGAAGAGAGGCCCCAATGGTCATAAAATTTTCGCTTGAAATGCTCGAAACGGGGTACATTGAACTGGTTAAGCTCCTAAAGGCGACAGGCGTATGCCCGAGTGGCGGGATGGCCAAGATGGCCATAAGCGAAGGGAAAGTGCATGTCGATGGACTCATTGAACTCCGCAAAGGCCGCAAGATCAGGCGAGGACAAAAAGTGGAGTTCAAAGGGAACAGGATTGAGGTCGAGTAGGACTTGGCAGAAATGAGGATGTGCTCCCCAGGCTTCCGGGCAGGACAACCGGTAGCCCCTCCTTCCACGACGGCGCAAATCTGGGAGTTGCAGGAGATATATGGTTACTGGAATGGAACCGATAAGTAAATCCCGGATGAAAAGAGAGATGCTCGCCTTGCAGGCTCTCGGCGAGAAGTTAGTAGAACTCTCAGCCGATCAAATAAAGAAGATCGACATGGAGTTGGAACTCCGGGATGCTTTGTTTTTTGCCAAGACGATCAATAAGGGTGAGGCTCGGCGCCGGCAACTTCAGTATATTGGAGTCCTTATGCGCAAAGCCGACCCGGGACCCATCCAGAAGGCTTTGGATATCATCGGTAAGGGACAGCTTCAGGATGCCAAACAATTTGAAGAACTTGAACGATGGCGGGATGAACTGGTGAAGGGAAACGATGGGCTCATGGAGGAAATCGTGGGTCGGGGCGCCGACCGTCAGACACTGCGCCGGCTGGTGCTCAACGCCCGCAAAGAGCGGGAAGGCAACAAACCTCCAAAAGCATCAAGGGCCCTGTTTCGATTTTTAAAAGCACTGTCAAAGCAATAGCCATTGGACCACGGACCAAAGCCCCAACATCCATGCTTCGCAGTAAGATAAGCGGCCCTTCAGCCTAAACCCCTTCCTCCCAGACCCCTTCAGCCTCTTTCAGCTATGATCTCATGCCTTCGGTAACAGTCGATTGAATGGTCATTCACCATTCCGGTGGCCTGCATGTGAGCGTAAACTATCGTGGGTCCAACGAAAGAGAAGCCCCTCTTTCGCAAAGCCCCGCTGATCGTTTCGGATTCCAGACTCTTCGAAGGATAATCCTCCAATTTCCGGATCACATTCACAACAGGTTTATTATCGATAAAGCCCCAGATGCAGGCCCCAAAACTTCCGAATTCTTCTTGAACTTCCAGGAACCTTCCGGCGTTATTTACTGCGGCAAGGACCTTAGCACGGTTGCGGATAATCCCTGGATTTAAAAGGAGTTCGTGAATTTTGGCCTCATCATAGCGGGCAACCTTTTCAGGATCGAACCCGTCGAAGGCACTGCGAAAGCTGTCCCCTCTCTTCAGGATAGTATACCAGCTAAGCCCTGCCTGAAAGCCCTCCAGAATGAGGAACTCAAATAAGCGCCGGTCATCATGAACCGGAACACCCCATTCCTT
>Ga0187889_10003621_pt1 | contig 13442 bp, 12 predicted proteins | sample June2016WEW_7_10_2_FD_132992 | JGI IMG/M metagenome (GOLD analysis project Ga0187889, IMG submission 132992) | Peatland microbial communities from SPRUCE experiment site at the Marcell Experimental Forest, Minnesota, USA - June2016WEW_7_100 | ecosystem: Environmental > Terrestrial > Soil >... | reverse complement strand
CGAGCTTAGAGGTGTTGACAACGTTATGTCTGGCACCCGATGGGATGATGACCGCGCTTCCGTCCTTGATACGGTGTTCTACGCCGTCAATAACCACTTTACCTTTCCCTTCCTCAAATCGGAAGAATTGATCAACATCTTCATGCGTTTCCTCACCTATTTCTTCACCGGGCTTGAGGCTCATGAGCACGAGCTGGCTGTGCTTCCCCGTATAAAGTACATGACGGAAATCAGCGTTCTTTTTTGTTTCTTTCTCGATATCGACTATGTATCCTCTCAAATCTATCACCTTGATTTATAAAAGCACCCAACCCCTTATTAAGATTTATACAAACAAAGTTGCCCTGAGCTGAGCGACCGACTTCTCAGAAGCTTTAAACATACGTCACATTGGCTCTATTATTTTTAGAGGAACTGTGAATATTGCATTTCTATTTTTATCGTATTGGCTATTTACTGTTGGTAAGTACCGACGATGAGGATTATATTAGTTTTGACTTTCGTTTATCTGAGGTGAAAAGGAGTTGAAACATATGAAACACTCGTCAAGTGGATTAAGGAAGCGATAGGTTCACCTTAGTTAATGGATAACTGTTGGCACACTTTAAGGGGGATATCCTTATCTCTTTGGTGCATCTTATTAATTGGTTTCGTATATGTAGAAATGATCTAACGTAAATCTCTGAAGATTCAGTTTTCTAATAAAAATTTAAATAAAGCTAAGAAATTGGAACCATATGGAATTTCTAGTTTTGGGTTGTAGGGGATATGGTAAAGTACACATTGAAGCTCTTCAAAAGTTAGGCGTGGAAGTAAGTGCTTTTGCCAGGACTGAAGGAGCATTAGAGGAGTGCTCCAAATATTCTCACTTGAAGAGGTCATTCACGGACATCAACGAAGCAATAAATTCTCCTGCTGATGTGATAGATATAGTGTTGCCTCACAGCATGCACAAAGAGATCGCCGTCAAGGCATTGAAGAGGGGGAAACACGTTCTAGTCGAGAAGCCTATTGCCACAACGGTTCGAGATGCTTGGGAAATGGTGAATACCGCGAAGGAGATGAAGAGGAAGTTTATGGTCATGGAACAGTGCTTTTTCGACCCCTCCGTCAGTATGACAAAGAAACTGATAAGTGAAGGAAAAATAGGAAAGGTTCACTCTATTATAGTAAGGGCTCAGGAAAGGTGGGGTGGAGGAGGATGGAGGGTCGGCATGAGAGAGATGGGAGGTGGTAACCTAATAGATGGAGGAATCCACTTTATGGATACTTTCCTTAACTTCGGGGGAGAGTATTTAGAAGTCAAGGCCTTCACCTACAGAACAGGGGAGATATTAGAGGGTGAAGATACGACCATGGCACTGTTCAGGTTCAGGGCTGGTGCTTATGGTATGTTCTACTACAGCTGGAATTACCCAAATCCTCCTGCCCTACCAAGATTTGAAGTTGTTGGTGATGGGGGAAGCATAGTAGAAGACGTAAGGTTGAGGTTGAAGAGACCTTATGGGCCGCTTATCGTAAACGGAAACCCATTGCCTGTTGAGGATGTGGATGTCTACTATGGGATGATGAGGGATTTTAAAAAAAGCATCGAAGAGAATTCGGAAGTTCCCTTCCCACCCGAGTTAGCTGTGAGGGATCTGGAAGGAGTTATAGCGATATATTCAGCCAGCAACGCATTCAGATAGTGAAAAAGAGCTTTTAATGGAAATAGCCCTATTGATCCAATTTTTCTGAGAATAATTAGGTTTAGGTATTAGAATACATTCTTAGTTTTCTAATAACATTGTTATATCAGGTCTTAATTGGACCTCATCGACGGCCGTATAGTTGACTGCCAAAAATGTGTTTTGTTTCCGATTTACTTTATTATTTGATTCTATTAGCTTATGCGTTGAAGATTCTGGTAAAGGGACTAAATATGTTGTTTGAGCTGAATAGAATGAGTAAAAGAATCTCAAGATTTCAAATGCAGCTGCAATCAAAAATCAGGGTCGTGAATGAAAAATGAATGAAATGACAGGTAAGGTTTGCATTGTAACGGGAAGCAACTCGGGTATTGGAAAAGAGACTGCTTTGGGTTTAGCTCAGATGGGCGCGCACGCCGTAATGGTGGTGCGCAACATGGGACGTGGTGGAAAAGCTAGAGCTGAAATAATCAACAAAAGCGGGAACCGTTCCATAGACCTTATGAATTGTGACCTTTCGTTGATGAATTCGATACGAAAATTTGCCGAGGAATTCAGAGGCAAATATGATAGGCTGGATGTGCTGATTAACAATGCGGGAGCAGCCTTCAACTCCCGAGAAGTAACAATTGAGGGTCTAGAAAGGACTTTAGCCGTAGACTATTTTGGGCCGTTTCTGCTTACACATGAACTTTTACCCTTGCTCAAGTCTAGCGCGCCCTCAAGAATAATAAATTTGAGCTCAGGGCTACAAAAGAATGGGCAAGTCGATCTTGACGGCCTAAAAGGTGAAAAAGAGTTTGACCATTCAGGGCCATCAGTTTATGCCAACGCCAAACTTATGGTCACCATGTTCACCTATGAGCTTGCACGCCAGCTTGAGGGTACTGGAGTAACTGCCAACGTAGTTTTACCCGGCTTCGTTGCAACAAATCTTGGAATAAACAGCGGAAGCCTCGTATCTTCCATAATGTTCAAGCTGTTCCGTCCCATGCAGGTTAGTCCTAAGAAGGGAGCTGAAACTTCTCTTTATATGGCCTCGTCCGAAGATGTAAGCAATGTTACTGGAAAATGTTTTTCAAAGAAACAGGAAAAAACAACCCCACAAATATCCCAAGATAGGCAATTGCAAAAACAATTATGGGAAAAGACGCTAGAAGTCTTAGGTTTGACTTCCTACTAATCAGTTAGCATAAGAGGAAATATTAATTTGGGTCGCCTCGATCCGAAAAAACTGCATGTCCTGTTTGCACTAGGAGCCTCGCAAGAAATTCTTATTTTACATAGAAGGTACACGCTTACTCATTCTGACACCACAGGCGACCTTTTTCTTACAATCGAACTCGATTACAATAGTAAACAGATATCAAGGATCTACACACACTTTATGCGTGATGAAATACTGGCTGAATGGAAGGAAGACGATGGAGAAAGTTTCTTTCTTAACGTGTATTGCTACATATCTGGAGGTTCCATCTTTGGTAGGGCATCTTGGCGTGAATCTATCTTTCGCAGTGAAATGTCCTTGGTCTTGGAAGCAATTAGATACGGAGGTCTCAAAATGTTTGCCAAATATACAAAACTTGATCAAGCAGTGATAATGATACATTTTACATCCTCAAAATCCTCCTTACCCAAAATTGAGTAATGGGGGTCATCTAGAGACTACAAAATTTGATCAACCACTAGCTCGCACTACCCCAAATCCAATACATTGATCGAACTATGCTTCTTAAGAGTCCACCATTTTGCAATCCTAAGGGAATTCATCGACGCTTGAATTTCACAAAAACGACAATGGCAATCAATGATATTGCTAAGATAATTGCACCTATTCCAGCTGTTGTGACTATGCTCTGATTTCCGCTTTGCATTACGGAGATGCCGACTAGCGCCCAGATGATGACTAGTCCATATGCTACGTCTTTCCTTGTTGTTATGACGAGTAGAGCTATCAACATGGCGACGATTATGATTAGGATGGCCCATGTCTCTGGACTTATTCCGAATCCGTTCCATTTAATTGAAACCAGCGTGACAGATACGTTGGCAATAGATGCGATGGTGATCCAACCTAGGTAAACGCTGAAAGGCAGATTAACAGCCAGTTTTTCACGCATCGGAGACTTAGATTTTCCAATGTTAAGACGCAGGTATATCGAAATCAGAGTTGACAATAGCAGGAACATGATAACAACGGACAGACTAAGAAACTCAAACTGCCAAAGGAAAAGCCATATAATATTTAATACACTGCTCAAGATAAACAGTGGGCCAATACTTTTTTGAAAGTTTTTCCCCCGCTCAGCTGGCAATGCTTGAAAGACTACAAAAACCCCTAACAGGATGTAAATGACGCCCCAGATAGAGAACACGTAGCCAGCAGGAGTTACTAGTGTTGGGTTCGCATCAGAAACTTGAGCCGTGTTTCTACCACCCAGAATCGTGGTACTACCGGCTAAGTCGTTAACTAGCACAGTAAGCAAATAAGCAATGATGTTTAACCATCTCAAATAAGCTGGATTGGAAGTCTTCATTTATATATTCGAAGAATTTCCTTCTATTTTAAGTATATAAATATGATTCCTTGATAGAGTACAGATTTATGGTATAAAATGTGAACATTCCATGTATTACTGTATGGTGGTACACCTGACTCGCAACGGGAGGAAGAGCTACTTATATCCGATTTAGGCGTTAAACCCTAACCTATAATTCTACGGTTAATAGGCTGGATGTTGTGCTACAACTTCCTCGTTTAATTCCACGCCGAGGCCAGGTTTAGTCGGCGGTATGATGTAGCCATTCTCCCACCGTATAGGTTCCTTTAGAATTTCGGTGTGAAATCCACCCAACGTTTCTATTCCTTCTTGAATTAAGAAGTTGGGGCTACAGGTATCAATTTGAATATTCGCGGCAGCTTCGATTGGGCCGGCGTATAGGTGCGGTGCAATCTGCGCATAATGTGCTTCCGCCATCCCAGCAATCTTCTTGGCTTCTAGGATCCCTCCAACTCGTCCAAGGGCCATCTGTAGAATCGATGCTGCTTGCTTCTCCAAGAGTTCAGCGAACTCATATTTAGTTGACAGCCTTTCACCGGTTGCTATAGGTATGCTTGTGGATCTGGCAACCCTAGACATTTCCTTAACGTTCTCTGGAGGAACAGGCTCCTCAAACCACAACGGGTCGTACTTCTCAAGCCTCTTAGCCAACCGGATTGCACCAGAGGTCGTCATCTGGCCATGGGTTCCGATCATTATATCACATTTTTCACCGACGGTCTCACGCACGCTTCTAACAATAGCTTCTACGTTCTGGAGGGTTTCGAATGAAGGTTGCTCAGGAGAAGATACTGCAGGCCCAAGCGGATCGAACTTAAGAGCGGTGAAGCCTTGCTTTACATATTCCATTGCCCTTTGTGCAAAACGCTCTAGGTCATCGAACAAACCTTCACCAGCTGCGTACGGGTAGATGTAAGTGTAAGACCTCAGCTTTTCATGGTATTTCCCCCCGAGTAGATTGTAGATAGGCTGATCCAAGGCTTTGCCTATAATATCCCAGCATGCCATCTCAAATGCGCTGATCACTCCCAACATGGTCAGATCAGGATGCTCCGTGTACATTCTAGTGTATAGTTTCCGCCACAGACTTTCTATCTTGAAAGGATCAGAGCCAATAACATCGCTTATACCGACGTCTTTAATCAGATTCATCGTAGTTTGAGGGTTAAACGGTACACTGTAGGCTTCGCCGAAGCCTACTATTCCGTTGCCCGTCACTAGTTTTACAAATACCCAGTTTAGTCCTCCATAATGTGGAGGAGGATTCTCAACAGCATATGTCTGAACTTCTGTTATTCTCATGAATACGTACACTTGAGAATTGGCATATAAGTCTTTTTTTCTTTCTCTTGACCTTTTTTAGAATATGGAAGCCAATCTTTAAATGCGATGTGAACTTGTCTCACAAATCAGTTCCGTATTTAATAAATATTATATATGAGGGTTCTATGAGAGGAAAACATGAAAATAACTGATGTGAAGACCTACATTGTTGGAGTTCCGCCACCTTATCGTGGCGGACGCAACTGGGTTTTTCTAAAACTTTCAACCGATGAGGGTATAGAAGGCTGGGGCGAGTGTAACGCATCATTCTTGAGACAATACACTCTAGTTCAGTTGATTCAAGAGCTTAGCGAAAAATATGTCATCGGACAGGATCCATTCGATATTGAAAGGATCTGGGAAGCGTTATATAAATCAACAAAAGAATATTCTGCTCACTTTTTCCAACATCCCGGAATCCTCACAGGTCAGGTCATAGCCGCCTACGAGATGGCTTGCTGGGACATCGTTGGGAAGGCGTTGAACCAACCAGTATACAGGTTGCTTGGTGGCAATAAAAATGAGAAGTTAAGAGCTTATACATATCTTTACGATTGGGCTGCTGGAGATCCACCAGAAAAGGCGGGACCTGCGGCCTTAAAGTTAGTAGAGAAGGGTTTTACACTCTTCAAGCTTGATCCTCTACCACCTATTGCACCGCAGCCTAGGGAAATCTCTCTAAAGGAGCTGCGATACGCTGATGCTGTATTCAAGAATATTAGAAATGCGGTTGGTGACAACTGTGATATAGGATGTGGCACTCATGGACAATACAATACTTATAGTGCAATTAAATTAGCAAAAATTCTGGAGAAGTACGACATATTATGGTTTGAGGAACCAGTTCCACCAGAAAACATAGATGAGATGGCAAGGGTCGCTCAACATACAAATGTTCCCATCGCCACAGGCGAAAGGCTATCCACGAAGTGGGATTATCGTCTTCTACTCGAAAAACAGGCTGCACAGATTATACAAGTCAATGTTGGCTTAAGCGGGATACTCGAGGCTAAGAAGATAGCAGGTATGGCTGAAGCATACTATACTCAGATAGCACCCTGGATGTTCTGTGGCCCTGTGGCCGCTGCAGCAAACATACAGCTCGATGTGACAGTTCCAAACTTCCTTGCACAAGAAGGCATCGAAACCATGAGTGGCTTCCACGCAGAAATTGTTGAGGTTCCAATAAAAATTGAGAAAGGCTACATAATACCTTCAACCAAACCTGGATTGGGAATAGGCAAAGTCAAAGAGGAAGTATTAATTAAACACCCCTATCAACCTGAACAAAAACCTGCTGCCTCTGGTCGAAGTTAGGTGCAGTGTGTAAAGGATAATATTTTTTTCTTTTTTAAGAAGTTGGTGGAATAGAGGTATGAAGATAATTAATGAAAAGGATGTCGATGTCAATAAGGTACCTGGCGAAAAAGGCTTTATCAATTACCAGAACCTTTTCAAGTCTGAAAAAATAGGGATAACATTAACTACGATAGAGCCTGACTCATTTGCGCCAAAGCCTGTTCACTCTCACAAAGAGAGACAATTTAATTTCATAATTGAAGGTGAGGGCACCATGGTCTGCGGTGGCAGAGAGATTAATGTTAAGGTTGGTGAACTGATAATCTTTGACAGCTGGGAGGATCATAGCTTTAAGGCTATGGGCAGCAGGCTCAAGTCCGTTGAGATAAAACTATACGAATGAAGTATGATTACAAAGTTTTCAGAAAAGTACTTGCCCATGATTCTAGAATACGCGCGTTAAGTAATAAAACGCTAAATCAAACGACAAAGTAGATTCCATGTTTTGGACTTAAATATGAAAAATGGAAGGGTAGCGGAAAGAAGAGATAGCCCCTTAATTTAGTAGCTTGAAGGTGTATGCAATCAATGACATTCTGTCTCCTATTCTGGAAAATTGTAGTCAGAATCGGATGGAATGACGTACATTTCAATTATCTAATAGCTTGGAAATTTCTAAAATCTTGTCGTATACCTTTCTCCATCTAACATAAAGACTGTCATATATTTTGACGTTTTCTTGAACGGGATTAACTGATCTTGTTTTAACGCACACCTTCTCAGCTTCCAACAGATTAGAGTACTTTCCTCCTCCAACGGACGCGCAAAGCCCTACGCCTACAGTTGTAGAGTCCTTTGATTCAGGGACCATAACCGGCCTGCCAAGTATATCAGCTAATATTTGGCACCATATTTGACTCCTTGAATTCCCTCCACAGAATCCGAGTTTCTCGATTTTCTTCTTCGCTATATTTTCTATCTGAAGGCAGTTTGCTCTAATAGCGTAGCAGGTGCTCTCGATTACTGCCCTAGCAATTTCTGCCTTTTTAGTGGGTTCAGATGACCAAGTTTCAAGTCCTACAATCGCACCTTGTGGAAGAATCAATTTCTTTTGGTCCATTATTGTCGAGCCCAAGAATGCTAATACCTTCGAATGACCAACAGGTACGGCTTCGACTTCACGGTTCAAGAATTCATATGCATCTGTGCAAACAACCTTTGACGTCATCGTCTCAAGCTCGGCAAAGTTATCTCTAAACCATCTGTAAGCCCAACCTGTGATTCCTGCATTGCTTTCTAAAAAGAACTTCCCTGAAATAACATGATTACCAAACCATGTCCGTCTTTTTCTGTCAATAATAGGGGCGTCGGTCACCATAAGGATAGGTGTTGTAGTTCCTCCTACGGCTACGGTGTCACCTATGTCGACCCCTCCAGAACCAAGGACACCACATTGCGCATCAGCTCCTCCCATTATTACCAAAGTTCCTTTTGCTAGACCCGTTTCAAATGAAGCTTTTTGGCTAACTTTTCCTAGGATTTGGGAACTGTTGAGCACTTTTGGAAATATCTCTTCGGGTAACCCAATTTCGTTGATAACATTCCAGTTCCAGTCTCCTTTGAAAACATCGAATAAGCAAGAAGACCCAGCGTTAGAAGGTTCACAGGCATATTCCCCAGTCAATTTATATAGTATCCAATTGCTCGCCATGAGCATCTTGGAGACTTTATTGAATAAGTTTGGTTTGTACTTCTTTAGCCATAGCAACTTTGGAGGAGGCATTAGAGGTGCTACTGGCCAATGCCCAGATCTTTGATAAATTTCCTCTCCAAATCTTTCTTGTAAATCCTTACCTATATCAAAGATTCTTTTGTCAGTTGAAAAGGGAATTTCTTCCCCTTCACTGTTGATAAGAACGATATCCTCCCTGAATGCGGTAGAGCTGACAGCTAAGATTTGGGATGGGTTTAAATGCGTCCTTTCTAAAACGTCCCGTATTGCACTTTTAAAGGCATCCCAGCCTGTCTTAGGATCCCAAGTCTTGCGATTCCATTCTTTTATAGAATCTCCGATGATTCTTCCTTCTGTTGTCAGAACAGCGCACTTTGCACCACCTCCTCCTGCGTCAAGTGCAATCACAAAATTCTTGTCAGACAAAACAAAACACTCCTTTGGTATAGTATAGTGAATCCTAAGGGATACTTCAATTTTATCTGAATACAATAGCTGTTTACGTTTATAAACTTAGCTCCGTCCTTGAACAATCCTAAAAGTATCTAATTCATCCCATGTTTTTGACATTCTGCGTATTGACTCCTTAAATATTTTGTAAATTGATCTGTACTTTTGTACGTTCTCCGGATTCGGTATCGATTCGTAAGAAACTGAGGTGGCTTCTCTCACAGCAATTTCATGGTTTCTGTAGACTCCAGTGCAGATTCCAGCGATCATTATAGCTCCCAATGCCCCCAACTCGCTACTACGTGGTACCTTAATCGGGAAATTCATTACATCTGAAAATATCTGGACCCAGATTCTGCTTCTACTTCCACCACCTCCGATCCTCGCTTCTTTTATAGTGACGACTTTCTCTAAATTTTCAATTTGTTTAAAAGACGAGAGAGCGACACCTTCATAAACAGCCCTCAGCAGGTGCTTCTGCGAATGCCTGCCATCTATTCCGTAGAAGCCTGCTCTTGCGTTAGGTGAATAATATGAGCCGTAGAGGAAAGGATGATATAAAACTCCTCCTGATCCAGCTGGAATAGACTCTATTTGTCTATCACAGTATGCATGTGTCGTCATGTTCATTTTCTCCGCTTCCAATCGATTTTGGCTTCCACATTGATCAATGAACCAGTTTAGGTTTGTAACTCCTACTGATGAAGCGTTTGCGATTATCCATCGGCCTGGAATCCCAGTGACTCTGGTCCCACATTTCTTGTTTGGGTCCAGTATTAGTCTGTCAATTATCACTTCGTTTATTTGCAATGTGCCATTAATAACAAGCAATTGTCCGTGTTCGAAGCAGCCTGCACCGAGAGCGGTGGCGTCAGTATCATGAAGTCCGGATGCAACTGCTGTCCCTTCTTTTAGTCCGGTTTCACTTGAAGCTTTTGAGGTTATTTCCCCGCATTTGATCCATCCTGGCACAATTTGAGGAAGTTTTTCCTTACATTCCTCTAAGTCTAGAATTTCGAAGATTTTATCAGAATATCTTCTTGTTTTTACGTCAGTAAGGGTTGCGGCCGCGTCACTCTCATCGGTGCAAATAACGCCTGTAAGCTTGTATTTTATGTAATCCTTACAAAAAATGATCCATTTTGTCTTCGAATAGTTTTGAGGTTCGTTACGCTTCAGCCATGCCAAGATGCTGATCGGGTTACCCGAAGAAGCCTTCTGCCCAATTACTGGAAATATTGTATCATTCTTACCATTCTTCTCCCATTCTCTTACGATGTCGACTGATCTAGTGTCAATAGACAAAATCCCCTTACGCACAGGTTGCCCTTCTTTATCCAAGAGATATAGGCCGTCACCCTGTCCTGTTACCCCTACACCGATAACCAAAGATGGATCTATCTTGGACTTGTTCAGGGACTGCCGGATCACATGCTTTGTGCAGTTCCACATCACATCCATGTCCCTTTCAACCCATCCAAGATAAGGTTGCTCAACGTCAAGCTTTATGGCCTCTACCACCACCTCCCTTCCTCGCGTATCACAAATAGCCGCTTTTATGTTGGTTGAGCCTATGTCGATTCCAATTAAATAGTCGTCCACTTTCGGGTTGTCGTCCATTTTCAATCTACTTTTTGTTAAGTTATCCGCAGATGCGTAAAATGGTGATTACATACTGTGACTTAAGTAATCGAATCTTCCACCATCACAAAGTATTAGTTGACCTGTGATAAAATTTGATTCGTCTGAAGCTAGGAATAAAACTAAATTAGCAATATCCTGAGGTTCACCATAACGTCTAAGCGAGGTGACACTTTTTATGTCCTCAAGAGCCTTATTGAATCCCTCTTGATTGTTCATACGCGTTTTCATGGTTTCAGTAATAATCATTCCAGGTGCTATAGCATTCACATTTATATTATGTGGGCCAAGAACATAAGATAATCTTTTAGTAAGAACATTAAGTGCAGCCTTAGAAGGCGCATAAGAGACGCTGTTTGAACTTATTTTTCCAGGTGTTCCTAAACTTGTAATTGAAGATATATTGATAATTTTACCGTACTTTCTTTCGATCATTTTTGGTGCCACTGCTTGGATACAGTAGTACGCACCATAGACATTGATTCCCATAGCATAATCCCAGTCTTCTTTTGTAGCTTCTAGGTAACTAGGACTATTTACTGCGCTCCCTGCATTATTCACAAGTATATCTATTTTGCCAAATTCGTTAAATGCTCTATCTACCATTTTAAAGACTTCTTCTTTTTTTGAGACATCTGCTTTAACGACGATAGCTTTCCGTCCCATTTTTATGATTTTATCAAGAACTTCTCCTGCTTGATCTTTACTTTTAGAATAATTTACAACTACACTTGCTCCCTCTTTAGCGAACGTAAGTGCGGTTGCTCTACCTATTCCACGCGAAGATCCTGTTATTAATACAACTTTATTCTCTAATCTCATATTATTTACAATTTTCAATTCCTTATATTTAAAGTTCTCTAAGAACTAACATTCTCTTAATTCTGGTCGAATTGTATAACCTTTTTCTCTATCTCTCATTTAATTTCATTTCCTTTATCTTATCTTTACCCTTTTCCACTTAGGTGAATGTTTCTGATATACTTAGTTCTCCGTTTGTAGTATCTGTAAAACTCTTTCCTATACGTTCTAGTTTCGTGCTAGCTTTCTACAGCAAACTTTATAAATAATTGATATTTCAACTAAAATAATGAATATTATTTCTCATTTAAAAAATTTCCAAAATAAGCTGTGCTTAGCTTGCTCATCGATGACACTTCTATCTAGTTGGGTAAACGATTCATTAACTTGCTATCTGTATGGCATGTCAGCTAAACTAGTGAGGAAAGATTAAACTTGATGAAAATCACGGTTATCCCCGATAAATATCTGTCTGAAGATGAATGGAAAAAAGCGTTCATGGATAAGCTCGGAAACTTTTACAACGAAGCTGACATCAGTTTCCAAGAATTGAAGGAAGAGTATGAAAGATGGCCTGAGAAACCAGAATATAAGAGGATAAAAGAATATACTGGAAATCCTTTAGAGGTTGCTAACTTGGCCAAGGACACAGAAATACTTGTCGTGCAGTTCTCTCCAGTTTCTAAAGAAGTTTTTGATACAGCAAAGAACTTAAAATTGGTCGCATGTAATAGGTCAACACCTGTAAATATCGATGTACAAGCGGCAACGGACAAAAATATACCTGTAATTAACGCTCCTGGCAGAAACGCTGATTCGGTAGCAGACTTTACGATGGGCCTTCTTTTGGCTGAGATTAGACACATTGCAAGGTCTTTTGAAGCCGTACGCAATGGGACATACCCCTCTTGTACAGAAAATTGGCGAAAATCAATACCGGAACTAAGAGGGAAGGTAATAGGAATCGTAGGGTTCGGAAAAATTGGGAGTAAGGTTGCCGAAAGAGCTAAGGGATTTGGTATGAAAATTGTTGGATACGATCCCTTTGTTCCTGAAGAAACAATGAAGAACTTTGATACAGAAAAGGTGGATCTGAATACCCTACTACAAAGATCAGATTTTGTAACAATTCACATGAGATTAACTCCACAGACCACTAATCTAATAGGAGAAAAGGAACTGGCCCTGATGAAGAAAACATCTTTTCTCATAAACACTTCAAGGGGGGAAGTCATAGATGAAAACGCACTATACAACGCCTTAGTTGAAAAGAAGATAGCAGGAGCTGCCCTAGATGTTTTTGTTCACGAACCCATGTACAAAGATTCAAACAACAAATTCATTCATTTGAACAATATAACCTTTACACCTCATATGGCAGGCCCATCTGATGATATGTTCTACAGAGGCGCATGCATCCTACTAGAAGATATTGCAAGGTTCTTACGTGGTGAAAAAATGGAGAATGTACTAAATCCAGACATTTACCTTCATAAGTAAGAAAACATTAAATAAAAGCCATCTGATATTAGAGAATTCTTATCTTTTTATTATTATTTCACTGTATGCTTTGTCGATTTAAAATGCAGTAATCGAAATACTAGGCTGTGGTTCTGTAGTAATATGGTAGGAACCTCATAATAATGTAACAGAATAATAGTGGAGGAATTATCAGCAAGATGACCATAGCGCTGACTCGCCCCCATGGAACCATCATCCCTGAAGTTACAGCTGATGCCACAGCCACTGGCATAGTGAACGATCTGGAAGCTGTAAGAATATATGCCATGAAGAATTCGTTCCATACCAAGATAAAAGTGAAAGCAAGCATCGCAAGCACACTTGGAATAGCAAGAGGCAAGGCAACTTTATAAAAAACTTGGAAAGGATCACAGCCATCTACTGCGGCAGATTCTTCACAACTGATAGGTACTGAGGTAAAGCATT
>Ga0187889_10003620_pt1 | contig 13455 bp, 7 predicted proteins | sample June2016WEW_7_10_2_FD_132992 | JGI IMG/M metagenome (GOLD analysis project Ga0187889, IMG submission 132992) | Peatland microbial communities from SPRUCE experiment site at the Marcell Experimental Forest, Minnesota, USA - June2016WEW_7_100 | ecosystem: Environmental > Terrestrial > Soil >... | reverse complement strand
TCGGCAGTAGAGGATGGCGGACCTGCCTTTTCCGTGCGCTTATCGGGGAAAGCTCTGGTGCGCTTCCCCATGGCCGACCGCCGACCCATCGCGGTACGTTCGCTTCCCCAGGCCGAGACGTGGCTTTCCATCGCTGCCTTGAATTGGCCGCGCGTATGGGAAAAATACTCAGCCGAGTTGTTAGTGCCCGAAAAACGCTAAAACGCTAGTGCTTTATCGGAAGCGCGCATTAAACGCTAAACGCCCCTCCCGTACCCAAGGCAAGGTGGTATTGCTCTGCTTGCAACGGCATTCGCAATACATAGCCATTAGAACCCCATTCGATAGAACAGCCAACTGAAGAAGCGATTGCCGACCGAGGGATTCTCGCCCGTTCGTACAAAGAATGTACGGCGGAGGGGCACGGTCAACCTGCGCAGGATGCGCATGTATGAAGCCTTGTTCTTGCGATGAAAGTGGGTTTCGTCCATCTGTGCAGCGGCCGAATACATGAGATTCCCGAAGTGGTAATCAGCATCGACGCCTTTGTTCGTGAAAAGGGTGAGCGCTACCGGCACGTTGAGCCAAGGCCTGTAGGGATTTGTATCGCCGATGACCTTGATCTCTGGTTTGCCGAAGGCGTTCACGGCTAACCTCATATGCTTACCGATCATGGGATTGATGCCCATCTTACTGGCGGCAACCCAATCGACGGCCACGAGTTCTGGACCTCCAAGAATGGTACGAGTCTCATTCGGCAACGGGTCGGCGAAAACACCGAAAGGCCCGTCGGCGCTCAAGTAGCCATCGACCAGTCCAAAGTCCACCGGGAAGGCAGCGAGATATTCGATCGTGGTGTCGTAGATGCCGCGATTACAGTGGTATTCCTTGAACTTGTTCGCCAAGGCCAAAGCGCCATAAATATTCTTGAGCGTCAGAGTGTAGTAGGCATAGGCGTGTGTCTTGTTTTTGGCGAATGAGATGCGGAAGTCCGATTCGCGCCATACCCTCGAGACAGGATGCATCCCCAGATGCGGACCGAGATGGCGCATCTCATCCGCATCCAACGTCATATCGACCACTTCGTACCCGGCGCTGCCGTCGTAGCCCAGATAGGCGGCGACCTCTCTTACGCTTCGCTGGTCGAAGAACTCCCCGTAAGTCGACTGGGCCTCGACCACTTTGATGTTCGCGAATCTGCGGCCACGCAGGCGCTTCACCAAATGATGGACAAGCTCGGGATCCGTGTACGTGGTGTGATCCCGCTTGTCATAGGCGAACATGAAATTCGGCTTGATGGCAATCTGGAATTTGTCCGGGGGCTTCCCCGAAGTCGCTAGTTTCGTTTCGACGAGGGCGTCAAACCGTGTGATGTCCAGGACACGGTCAAGCGCCTGGAATTTGTCGTTGTCGCGGATACTGGCCACGGTCACTTTCTTGTCAGAGTCGATGGCCTCGAGCCTCATCAGCGACATGTCTTCTTCCAGCGCCAGGCAGCGCACGCCCGAGGGATCGAGCACCTCGACGATGCGGCGCTGGAAGATTCCGGTGGGGAACTGGTCATTGCTCACTTCGAGGACCGGTTCGCCCAACTTCTCCAGCAGCGGCGCGCGCTGCGACGGGAGCCCTGCCGGAGCCAGGGGTCGAACGGTCAGTTTGCCGTTCTCCATAAGCATTTCCGACGAACTCGTCCGCGCGACCACAGACCCCAGGAAGGCCTCCAAGCGGTCTTTCACCCAGTGCTCTTTCTCATCACGAAGGGTTCGCGAGTGGATTTGCACGCGTGCGGCCTGGTCATGCGCCCGAATGGCACAGAGGTAGCCATAGAGTGTTTTGGGTTCCCGCAAGTTCCGGAAAGTACCTCGCTCGGCTTCACCGAAACTGCTGGTTGTCACGACGTTCCACTCCATTTCACCAGATGTCCCGTTTCCCGCAGTCTCGCGGAGCTTGAAACTGCCAGAGCGAACCCTGACCGTGTGTGGCGTGATGTAGATTCCCAGCGGATCCTCGCCTGGGAGGTTGTCGCGAAGTTCGTTGGCCATTTTTGAGGAGAGCTTCCTCACGAGCTTGGGAACCCGCGGAAACGAGACGGCGACGGCGTCATAAGGCTGGGCGTCGAATTCAACCCGGAAATCCGCCTCGAATTCGGAAAGCGGCGGCCCTTTCTTTCGCATCTGGGAGTATGACACTGAATAACCCTCAGTCAGCTTGAAGAGTGGCCCACGGTAGCGGTATGTGCCTTTGGAAACGTCGAGCTCAAGCCCCTCCAGAACCAGATCCGTAATGCAGTACCGATTGTAGTTTCCCTTTCCGTCCCCGACCGCTAGGAGAACGTCCCAGAATATTCCGCTATCGCCCCATGGGAAACCTCTTTCATGTACGCCGGAGATGAAGAAGAACGGAGCCTCGATGCTACTACTCGTCTGGAGGCTGCCCGTCAGGACGAGGTTTTCGTACTGGGTGTCGTAGAACAGCCGCACGTCCCTCAAATACTCGTCCCTGAGCGCCCCATAGGCGAAAGAGGTGAAAGCCGTGAGCGCGGCAGTTTTCTGCCACCACGAGGTTGTCCCCTCTACCTTCATGGACGCGATAAGCGCCGGCGCGTCGACGAGTGGGAAGTAGAGCTCGCCTGCGCCGTACACCGGGCCGTGTTCGTCCTCGCCGCGATAGACGATGGTAAATAACGTCGTCATGTCCTTTACCGGCGTGAACGTGCTCGGATCGTCGTGAATATCCTTGTGGCCTTGCAGATAGTAGGTCTGGCCGTCACTGGCCGTGAAGCGGAAGGCATAGGTCATCTGGCGTACGCCAGTCTGCGGGTCCACCATAAACAAGTTGAATCGGCCATCGCGGATGGCGAGTGTCCCACCCAGCGCGGCAAACGTGATCGTGCCGGTCAGATCTGCAGCGTGTTCGTAGACCCTCAGGAATCTGCCCAGGTCGTCGATTCCGATCCGGACGTCGAACCGCAGGGCGGCGTTCTCACTCCGCCCTTGCTCAGTGCCCTTTTGCGGATCCGTTTCGCCCACAGCCAGGAAGCCTGCCATGGCTTCTCTGAACTCGAGGCTCAGCCTGTCCAGGTTGCCAGCTTGACTCACGCCACGCGGCGGAACACTTACACTCTGGTTCTCCAACGGAATTCCCATGGGCCCCCCTCAGATGGGCACTACTCGAACAAAAAAGCTAAGTAGACACCACGTTGCCGAAACGAAGCCGACTGTGAGTTGCTCGGGGACATATTCCTTCTCAATGATCTTTCAATGTTCCTTCATCCTTCCTGCAAATTCGTCCACGGGTCGATGCCGGCCGGATGATGCGACCAAATCTCGTTCAGACCAAGTGTGATTCTGTCTCCTGTGGTTAGCTCGTCAAGCTGGCCGGGCGCCTAGTACGCCTGACCAAGTCTCAAAAGGTCGCCCGCCGCGTTCATCATCCTTGAAGAAGGCGAGATAAGTCATCAATTGGAATTTGACGAACTCTTCCTGCTCGGGATGGATCCGAGACAGCTGATGGTACGGGCGCCAGGTCCCCGAGTTAAAGTAAACTTGGTCTAGGAACGCGTTGCTGACCACCAAAGAATCAAGGGGAACCATTTCGTACACGTGAGTGTGCCCATAGACGATGGCCCGTGCCGCGCGACTCTTGACCGTGTCTTCAGCGGCTGCGTGGGTGTAATAAGAACCGTCGTGAGTTGCAAACTTCTCTGTGATCCAGGCATACAGACGACTGAAGTTACCCCTGGATACCCCCTTAGAGAACTTCAGGCCCCATTCTAATTGTTCGACACTGTCAAAAAGATGGAAGAAAGAATGATGTTTGTGGACGAAGTCCAGCCCCAGTAAGTGGTCCACCAATCCGTCCCAGACTTCCTTCACTTTCATCTGCAGGCTGGTGTCCGCACAGGTTCTCTTTAGCAGACTGTCAACCCACACCGGAATCACGAACGTTGGACGAAGGTTGTCAATTTCTCTCAGGCCCGCAACGCATAGCTTCGGCAAGTTTACCTTCTGACCAACTTCCATGGCGAACCTGTCGACCAGTTCCACCACGATGGCATCACCCAGAGACGACCTATTGCGATCCCCTTCATAGTTAAAGGGATCATAAATGTCGCCGTGGCGAGCGAAAACCCGGTGATCACTGTAAATTTGCTGAATCGGCGCCGACTCTGAGGAGTCGTGAGGAAAAGGCGCGTTTGCCGGGGTCGCTAGACCCATAGCGTCCACAATTGTCTGGCGGATTTGATTGTACGGTTCGCCAGGTAGGTGGAAGAACCAATCGTGATTGCCCACTAAGTAGTGGATGTGCACCCTGACCGGTTGTCGGTCCTTACTGTCTGGCTTCCAGTCAGCATCCGCAGGCTTGCCTGCCACCGTCGCCTGCGGAATCGTGACTGTTCGGTTGAGATTCTTCAGGGTGGCCAGTGACGCGGTATTGTTCTGCAGAATTGCCGAAGTGATCGCCCCGACTTTGTTGATAAAGGCCTGGCTCTGCGGATCGTGCCAGGGCCTTACGTCGCTTAGGACTCCCTTCACCTGAAGCCACTGCGTCGAACGAATCACGTCAAGGACATCGCCCAACAAGATGAGGTGCAGATCTTCAATAGGCTTGTATTTGCCATTGGCTCGCCAAGAAGCACCGTAGGCAAGATCGCTCAGGGCGTCGCGAAAGAGCTTAAACGCTCCAGAGCGGACGGTCTCTCCGCTGGTTTCGTCGGTAAAATGCAGATCGCTGACAATGACCAACATCACGTCCTCCATTATGTCGAAGCGGTTCCAATGCTGTACCGTTGAGCGTTTTCAGGGCGGAAAACGAACGTTGTGAGAAACGGAGTAGGAAAGAGCCGAGTGAGCATAACAACTCTCCCTAATCAGAGGCGGGTCCACCTCTCTCCTCTGGTATATGGTTGTACAGAAGCTGGTCGTTTAATACACCTTCAAATAATGACATGTCAAGGGAAATATTGTCACCGTGTAAAGAACGCCGAAATGCGACAAAACGTCCGCCTGCACGTCTATTGGGTCTGGACTGAGCCAAGTGATCTGTCGGTCACTGTGTCTCGCCTTTGCCAGGATTCAAGTGCTCCGCCGTCACACCCTCCTGCTCCTATGGAAACCAGATCGAGACATTTTTCGTTTGCTTTCCCGAGCGGGGAAATCGGCAGGGGATTTCACCCGGCGCTCCCAGGTTGCCAAGCAGTTACCGGGGCTGAGCGCAGATGCTGTTCGGACATACGCCGAGCATGTATCCGCCGTCGCTGAGTGAGCATTGGCACCAGGGCCCGTGCGCCTTCGCGATCGAAACGAAGTCCAGAGTACGGACCCTTTGAAGGATTTGGCCGAGGCGAATGACGGTGAGGAAGGGTTCATCCCCCACCACTGTTCCGTCTTCCTCGATGAAACGCAGAGTGCCGAGCGGGGCGTAGTCCCAGTTGTGTGCGTCGCCCACGCGGTCACCGAGCAGGTCTTGCATAATTCGTTCGATGGAACTCAGGCGAGGCGGGACGAACGGTACGATATCGAGGTAATGCTCATATCGAATGACCGGTAAGTTTGCGGGAAAACTCGATCCAAAGATCGAATTCCCTGCCCTCGCGGGTGCGTAAAGGAAAACGCCTGCGGCTTGGACGTTCTCGCCGAAGAAAAGGCGCGCTGCTGCGATGGCGGCCATCGCGCCGCCCTTGCTGTGTCCGGTGATGTAGAGCTTCGCCTGAGGATTTACCGCCAGCAGCGTTCGTAGGGCCGGAACGATCTGTGCCCACAAGGAGTCCACGGCATCCCAAAAACCGCGATGGACGGTTGCGGCCGGAGGAAGAATCGTCGGCTGGGCAACGGGCTCAGCGATGAAGTCCTGTAGCCAGTCCAGCAGCTGATCCAAAACGTCGAGATTTGTCGGTGGAAGCGTCCCACGAAACGCGAGGATTACGCCGTCGTTCTGATTAGTTCCAATCAGGCAGGCGTTGATATTCTCCAGACCGGCGAAATGCACGGTTGGCTCCGCGCTCCACCCGACGGTGGGGTAGTGCGGTTTGACGTCCGGTAGGAAGCGCCCGTTGGGTTGGATATCGTACGCACAAGTGGCCGCGCAGAGCAGACGGCAAGCTACGTCTATCATGATACTAGACCCTTCTTTGAATCTAGCACCTTGCGCTGCGCTAAAGTCAAGTCATTCTGACGAACAAATGCTTGGGCCGATCAAGGTTCACGCACCTGGTGTCGTCCGGAGCTGTACCAACAGAACCTGGCCGCGCGTTCGAAGGCATTTTGTCGTTTGCCTCTCGCAAAGTTCGCCGGCTCAACTCGCGACCTCGTGTAGTCCGCAAATATTCGGGACGGGCAAAGAGGTTACATCTCGGCCGCGCGAACGATTATTGGATTCCTCTTTGCTTTTTGCTTAGGGCCGGTAACCTCCATAGATTCAATGTGTACGGAGTTTCTGGTAGCGACAATAGTCGGCTAACGGTAGATGTGGTCCGCCCTGTCACCTCGACCGATCGCGCCTGGATCACGTACTCGGAAACTACGCTGAGCGGGTAATTCGTCGGATTGGGAACGAGAACGCCCTTCACGCCTAAATCCAGCCAAAGCGGTGGGCCAGGTGACGGCTAGCCGACTTCCCAGGCCCTATCCGCTCCCGGCGATATCGATCACCTGAAAAGGGATTTATCAACAGGAATCGGTAATACTAAACGCTAGGCCGTCAGCGAGGACTTATCCCTCGATTGCTTGTGGGAAGGGCTGTTCGGCAGTAAGTTGGAGGCTTAGCGCTAGTGATCAGGCGGCGATTCCACGATCAGCACGCCATCGCGGTGTAGTCCCAATCCCATCACGGCAGGAGGCGGCACCTCCTCGAACTGGAGCGCCGCGGGCTCTGACCTTGCCACAGCCGCCGTGCCCCATCTTACGCCGGCCGCCACCACCGCAAGCAGCACCAGCAGCGCTGTCATCGTAAGGGGTTCTTCGAGCGCACGCTGCTCGAAGGTGACGCCCACATGCACCAGCCACATCAGACCTAATGCAGCCAGAAAAACCATATGCAGTGCTGATTTGCCCGGCAAATAGGAGCAGGCGAAAGGAATCTTCCGAAACCCGTGCAGGGCGAGGTCGGTGAGAGCCACTCCGAGCAACCCAAGAACCGCCAGGTGGGCTGCGGCCGCGCGCCAGGGCCAAAGCCGCAAGCACACCACCGCCGTGGCTAGCCAGACCGGCACGAGTGAGAGCGCCAGCAGGGCGCGGCGGGTGGCAGCCAGGGTTCCCGGCCCGGCCTGCACGCCGATGGAACGGAATATCCAGTTCGCAGGTAATTGCAGCGGCAAGGCGAAGACCACGCGCGCGCCCACGATCGCCAGCGCGAGCATAATGACACTCGCTGCCAGCAGCGCGGTGTTGGCTTCGTGCAACGTTCCGTTCGCCGGGCCATCCGGAAGCGGCGGGTTTACTTCCACGGCTTGCAGCAGAAGGATCGTGAACGCCAGGCCAATTCCCCAATAGAAAGCCAAAATCAGGCGATGCTGGCGGCTGCGCGCCAAGGTGCGAACACAGAATTGCCCGATAGCAGTTTGCACCTGAGTGCCAAACCGCGGCAACCATCGGACGCTTCGCGGGCCCGAGGAAATCTCCGGTTGTTCCACAATCTGGCGCAGCGTGCGCATCCAGGAAAGCGCGTGCGCGGCGGCGGCCACGAACACCGAAACTCCCAACGCGATCCATGCCCGCCAGGCGAGTGGCCCGAGGAGGGGATGCATGGATCCGTTGAGTTCATGGAAAAGTCCCAGAAACCAGTAAGAAGGTACACAGGCGACCCAGCGGTGTGTTGGCGACGAAATTAGCGCACCGAGACCGCCAACTCCTGGTTCGAGAAAGTAGACGGCAACGAACAAGCAGAAAGCTGCTAGTTGCAACCACCCCGATGAACGGAGGAACAACCGCCGCGGCAGGATTTGCGCGGCCAATCCTTGCACGCCCAACAGACTAAGGTAGACGAATGCACCGGCGGCTAACATTGTGAACCAGTAAGCTGCAAACCAGCGTAGCGAACCGGGAAAACCGGAGCCTGCCGGCACTACAACCGTGTTCAAGGAGAAGGCGGGCTCGCCCGCGAGCCGCTGTCGGATATGTTCGGCAATCAACTCAGCGGAGATGAGCGGGTTGGGCCCGATGTTGATCAGCACCACGACCGCACGATCGTGGTTCGGGTCGAAAAACGCCATGCTCCCGAACCCTAGAGTTGCGCCGTTGTGCCAATAGAGCGCGGCATCCGGGAGGCAGGCCCAGGCGAGAGCGATTCGCGCGCCCCATGGCGCCGCCGCGTGGAGCCGATGTGATTCGACCAGCGCGCCAGCCATTGGTTTGAATATGTCGGGGTGCAGATTGGCCTCGAGATAGGTGAGCATGTCGTTGGCGGTGGAACGGATTCCCCCAGCCCCGGCCAGCACATCCGGGTCGCAGGAACGAATGGAGCGATGCTCCGCGTCGTACCCCTGGATGAATCGGCTCGTTTGTTCAGAAGAAGGCAAGACCACCGTGTCGCTTAGACCAAGCGGACCGGTGACCTCCTGCCTTAAGAGGTCTGGGTAGCTCATGCCGCCGCGTACAGCCAGCGCCTGCCCCAGCAGGCCGACTCCGAGATTGCTATAGAGAAAAGAGGCATCGGCCGGCTTTTCCAACCCATGCTTTGCCAGGTAGGCATAGAGATCGGCGGGGCCGTAATCGGCGCAGGGATTGGACGCGTCGACGGGGAAATTGTCCGGCATCGGGGGCAAACCGGAGTGATGCGTCGCCAGGTCGATCAGCGAGATCTCCCGGCCGGTCGGCTTCGAAACGGTTCCGGCCGGTAGCAGATCACGAACCGGCTCGTCAAATCTCGCTTTCCCCTGCTGCACCATCCGCGCCAGCATCAGCCCGGTGAAAGTCTTGCTGATCGAGCCGATTTCGAACAATGAATCCGGGCTGGCCGCGCCATAGGCGAACACGCGCCGCTCGCCCTGTTGCGAAACTCCGATTACCAAGCCGCCACCCGTGCCAGGCGCGAGCCAGCCGCTCGTCCGGGCCTGCCGCAGGGCGCGATCCAGATCCGGCTTCAGATCGGTTACCGAGAGACGCGCCGGCGTCGGATCGATGGTGAAAGCCAAAGCCTGCTGTGGAGTGGCTTGCACGGCGAAGGCCAATGGCCAGATCAAGCCCGCGGCGCCGTGCAGCAGAACGATCACCAGGCCAAGCGCCGTCGCGCTCGCTGCGGCCTTGGCCAAGAACATCGTCCGCCCGCGCAGCGGCAGAGGGGCGAGCACCTGAACGTCGCGCTGATCAGGGAAAGTGGAATCCCAGCTCAGGACGGCGAAGATGCCCACGACCAACATGGTGGTGGCGACCAGGAAATGCTCCATGAACACCGTCAGCGCAAGGCGTGCATCGGGAGCCATCTCGGGGTCGACAAAGCCTACGCCGCCGATAGCGATCATCACGCTCACAAAGACTAGCAAGGACGCGAACCGGCCCAGCAGTTTACGCGCGTCGCCCTCAGCATGGGCCGACAAGACCTCGAGATCGACCATGCGGAAGAGAAAAAGGCGATAAAGCACGCGAAATTGCCGCTTGGCCATGATTGGCCTCTCAGGAGCAGAGCAGGTCCGCGATCTGGCGGGAGACTGCCGCCGTGTCCTGTTCCACGGCAAGCTGCGAGAAAATGCCCTCGAGTGTCGGCAGAGCCATCAACGCTCTCAACCGTTCGATGGAATCGTCGGCTACTATCTTGCCGCGGTTCAGGATCACCACGTGCGACGAGATGCGCTCCACCGTTTCGAGCTCGTGCGAGCTGAACAGCACCACCTTTCCTCGTGCCGCCAGCTCTAGAATCAAACTCCTCAGCACCAGCCCCGTACCGACGTCGAGCCCGGCGAGAGGCTCGTCCAGCAACAGCAGCTCGGGGTTGTGCAGCAGCGCCGCGGCCAGCAGCACCTTCTGCCGCATCCCTTTCGAATAGCCCGCAATGGCCGCGTGCCGGCTTGCGTGCAAGGAGAGCAAGTGCAGCAGGGCGTCAATGCGAGCGGCCGTGGGCTTGGGGGGTAGATCGCGCAATTGACCTACCATCACCAGGTACTCGAGGCCGCTCAAGTGCGTGTAAAGATGCGGCTCCTCGGGGACGTAGGCCATGCGGCGCTTGTAGGCCATCAGATCGCGCTCGATGGGCTGACCGTTGAACAGGATCGTACCCGAAGTGGCTTCCATCAAGCCGGCGACCATTTTCAAGGTAGTGGACTTGCCGGAGCCGTTGGGGCCGAGGTAAGCGGTGACTTCTCCCGGGCGCGCCCGGAAGCTCACATCGTCGACGGCGATGAGGCCTGTGAAGCGCTTCGAGACGTGGCGAAGTTCGAGCATGCAGACTTCCTCCGCCACCTATGTAGCAAACTACACTACGACTTGTCAAGTAGCATTCTACATAGATATAATTCCAGCCATGGCGATCGAGACCAAACTCTCCCACACTGCCGCCATCATCCTCCAGGCACTTCAGGCAGGGTACGTGTATGGTTTCAGCGTGATGGAGACAACGGGGCTTCCCAGCGGCACCGTTTATCCGGCTTTGCGCCGGCTCGAGCGCGACGGACTGATCCGCTCTTCTTGGGAATCGCAGGCGGTTGCCGACGCTGGGCAACGGCCCCCGCGGAAATACTACCGAATCACCCGTGCCGGCCAGGCCACCTTGGCGGCTTCGCAGAAGCGATACCCGCTGTTAAACAGGTTATTCCCCGTGCCCGCGCAGGAGAAGGCATGATGCTTCGCGGACTGAATCTCGCTATTATCCAAACTGCGGCGCTGCTAGTTCCCGCGGCGGAACGGGCCGAATGGTTGGCTGAGTGGAGAGCGGAACTCTGGTACGTTAACCGGCGCGCCACGGCATTCTGCCTCGGCTCGATCAGCGATGCGTTCTGGATGAACCGGAACGCTCCCGACCCGCGGGCGGCCCGCAGGTTCGCTCTGGAATCTCCAGTCAAATGCGTGACGTTCCTGGCGGCGTTGACCGCGTTGAGCTTTCTGCTGGCTTTCGGCCCGCTTGGCGACAATCTCGCGCCGCCCCCTCGCGATGCCGAATCGCAGAGTGTCGCACTAGCAGCGGCCGCGAGAGATTCCAACCCGCCATCACCGGCGGACCTGGAATCGTCCCTTCCCAATCGGATGGCCCATCCCTCGACGGCCGGCGCGCCCAAGACGGAAACCCCGCCAGACGGCGACCAGGACTTCCCGTTGGCTTGTTTCTCCGTGGGCCTTGTTTCGCTAGCGGTCCTGTCATCGGTTACCCCCTTGCGCCTCGGCGAGTATCCGGTGAATCGCTACGCGCCGACGGCCCCCTTGCGGCTGCTCCGCTGGGTTTTTCTAGCCGTCAAGATGGCTCTGGTTGTGTCCATGGCGCTGTGCAGTGCTATCGCGGTGGCCCCCATGGTGCCCCCACTTGCGGGTTGGGTCATGTTCCTGGGCCTGTTCTTCGGATTCCGCTGGGCCCTCATGGATCAGCGCGAACGCTGCCCCGTCTGCCTGCGTCTGCTCTCGAACCCCATACGCATCGGTGACCCCTCGCAGTCTTTTCTCGGCTGGTACGGCACCGAGCTGGTATGCTCGCACGGTCACGGATTCCTCTACGTCCCCGGAACTTCCACAAGCTGGTACGAAACACAACGCTGGCAGTACCTCGATCCCACATGGTAGACTTTGCTTGCCTAGCCGGATATGGTAACGGGAGATTTCCATGAGAAGCGCCCTGGGTCGAGGTCCGGGGGACTAAGATCATGTCCTCTGTGTCTCCCGAGCGCTTGCGGGTCACATCCTTGCCGGATTCTTGACAGGAGATCCCCTTATCACCGCTGATCTGAGCAGTCTCTGAAGGGACTGGGGCAGGCATAGATCCCGGCTGGTCGGCAAGTGTTTACCAATATCTGTCGACAGCAGCCCGACCCGCGACTTAAGTCGGATTCGGCCTGATAAACGCCCATCCCGCGCCGGAATCCAGCCAAACGCCGGGATTGTCAATGGGAAGGCGACTTATCATTCCCAATCCATTCTGTGTGCCCAGCATCCATAAGTTCCACTGCGACCTTTACGGAAGTTCTGGTCTGCACCCGGGACCGCTTCCCCGTCGATCGAGCACGGAAAGGTGTTGCCGCAGACAGCACTCCTGGGAACTGTTCCGCTACTTGAACTGGCCTAGATAATCCTATTGCGTTGACTTGGCTGCAAGCGCAGCCTAAGATGGCTACCAAAGGCGGAACCCTCGCATGATTGCCAAGACCATTTCCCACTACCGCATTTTGGAGAAGTTGGGCGGCGGTGGCATGGGCGTGGTCTACAAGGCCGAAGACACCAAGCTCCGTAGGTTTGTTGCCCTCAAGTTCCTGCCGGAACAACTCGCAAAGGACCATCAAGCACTAGAGCGGTTTCAGCGAGAGGCCCAAGCCGCCTCCGCACTCGACCACCCGAATATCTGCACGATTCATGAGATTGGTGAGCAAGAGGGTCAGCCCTTCATCGTCATGCAGTACCTGGAGGGGCAGACCCTCAAGCATCGCATCGCTGGCAAGCCATTTAAGACGGACGAACTGCTCGACCTCGCCATCCAGGTCGCCGACGCTCTCGACGCTGCCCACTCGAAGGGCATCATCCATCGGGACATCAAGCCAGCGAACATTTTCGTCACGGCCCGTGGCCAGGCGAAGGTCCTGGACTTTGGCTTGGCCAAGCTGGCACCAAGGGCCAGGCGGGCGGCGGAAGCGGTGGGAGCCTCAGCACTGCCCACGGCATCGGTCGAGCCGGAACACCTCACCAGCCCTGGTGTTGCGATGGGCACGGTCGCCTACATGTCGCCCGAGCAGGCCTTGGGGCAGGAGCTTGATGCTCGGACTGACCTGTTCTCGTTTGGGGTCGTCCTCTACGAGATGGTCACAAGCAAACCAGCTTTCCCCGGACCCACCTCCGCCGCCATCTTCGATGCCATTCTGAATCGCGCACCGACCTCACCAGTGCGGCTGAATCCCGAGTGTCCTGCTGAGCTGGAGCGAATCATCAACAAGGCGCTGGAGAAAGACCGTGGAATGCGCTATCAGAGCGCGTCCGACGTTCACACCGACCTGAAGCGCCTGAAGCGGGATACGGAATCCGGGCGGCCTTCGTCGTCGAGCGAGGCGAGGGCGGCCCAAGTTCCCGTGGCGGGCAGGAAACCCTGGAAGGTCCTTGTTCCCACCGTCGTCATCCTTGTCGCGGCTGCCATCGGGGGGACGTTGTACTTCCGCTCGCGCCAAGCCACCACCCGCCTGACCAACAAGGACACCATCGTCCTCTCCGATTTCGACAACAAGACGAACGATCCGCTATTCGACGACACGCTGAAGCAGGGACTCTCGGTACAGCTTGAGCAATCGCCCTTTCTCGCCCTGGTTTCCGAGCGCAAGGTGAATGAGACATTGAAGCTGATGGGCCGTTCACCCGATGA
>Ga0187889_10003617_pt1 | contig 13464 bp, 11 predicted proteins | sample June2016WEW_7_10_2_FD_132992 | JGI IMG/M metagenome (GOLD analysis project Ga0187889, IMG submission 132992) | Peatland microbial communities from SPRUCE experiment site at the Marcell Experimental Forest, Minnesota, USA - June2016WEW_7_100 | ecosystem: Environmental > Terrestrial > Soil >... | reverse complement strand
GAGCAGCTCCGGCACGGCGCGGACTTCGCGACGCTGGCGCGGCGCTTCTCCGAGGACGCCGGCACCAAGGACCGCGGCGGCGACCTCGGCTGGTTCCGCCGCGGCATGATGGTCCAGGCGTTCGACCACGTGGCGTTCTCCCTCCGACCGGGCGAGATCTCCAGCGTCGTGGAGACGCCGTACGGCTTCCACATCATCAAGGTGGAGGAGGTGCAGCCGGCGGAGATCAAGGCGTCCCACATCCTCATCACGCCGGTGATCGACTCGGCCGACCTCGAGGTGGCGCGCCTCCGGGCGGATACCGTCGCAGCGGCGCTGCGTGCGGGGGCGTCGTTCGATTCCCTCGCGGCACGGTACGCGGATACCACGGAGCAGAAGCAGGCCAACCGCATCGAGCGGTCGCGGCTGCCGCAGAGCTACCAGGCGGCGTTCGACGCCGCGACGGTCGGCCAGGTCCTCCCGCCGTTCCTCAGCGATCCCGACACCCCCCTGCACGCGAAGGTCATCGTAGCGATCCTGACGGCAAAGGAGCCCGAGGGGGAGTACACCTTCGAGGACGTGCGCGATCAGCTCCGGCAGACGCTGAGCCAGCAGAAGGCGTATCAGGAGTTGATGCGGGAGCTCCGGAGCCAGATCTTCGTGGAGGATCGGCTGTAGCATCCCGCCTCCTGCGTGACGGAGGTCCCATCTCGCTTCCCAGACTCGCCGTGACGGTCGGAGATCCCCGAGGCATCGGCCCCGAAGTGGTGGCCGCGGCCCTGGCCGGCGCGTCGGCGGCGATCACCGTCGTGGGGCCGGATGACGTCGTCGGGGCGATGGGGGCGGAACACTCGGCCGGGATCGGGCGCTGGGACGGCGGCGGGGCGGCGAGCCTCGAGCTGGCGGGGCGGCTCACCGGGCGCGCGGTGGAGGAGGCGGTCCGGCTCTGGAAGGACGGCCGGGTGGACGCGATCGTCACGGGCCCGGGCGACAAGCGCGCCCTGAACGCCGCGGGCTATCGCTTCCCGGGCCACACCGAGCTGCTCCGCGACCTGACGGGGGCGAAGCAGGTCGCGATGATGCTGGCCTCCGACCGGCTGCGGGTCGTTCTGGTCACGACCCACCTCGCGCTGCGGGACGCGATCCCCATCGTCACGCGGGAACGGATCGTCGAGATCGGGCGCATCACCCAGCGCTACCTCGCCGAGTGGTTCGGCGTGGCGCGGCCGCGGCTGGCGCTCTGCGCCCTGAATCCCCATGCGGGGGAGGGCGGCCTGTTCGGGCACGAGGAGGAGCGCACGCTCGGCCCCGCGGCCGCCGAGCTCGGGATCGCGGGCCCGCTGCCGGCGGACACCGTCTTCGTGCGCGCGATGAAGGGGGAGTTCGACGCGGTGCTGGCTCCGTATCACGACGTCGGGATGACCGCCATCAAGGTGGCGTCGTTCGGCCACGCCGTGAACGTCACGCTGGGGCTGCCGGTGCCGCGCACCTCGCCGGATCACGGGACGGCGATGGACATCGCCGGCAAGGGCGTCGCCGACGCCTCCTCGATGAAGGAGGCCATCCGGGTGGCGGGAGAGATCGTGCGCAGGGTGAGAGGTGAGGGGTGAGACGTGAGAAGAACGGGTGAGACGTGAGAGGGCGAAAAGCGTGAGACGTGAGAGGTGATCCTTCTCACGCCTCACCCCTCACGTTTGCTTCACGTACCTCGCCTCCGAAACGCGTCTGCCCTGCATCGCCGTGATCTCGAACGCTCCCCCGTCCGTCGCGACCCGGTCTCCCACCCTGGGCAATCGCCCGAGCTTGCCGAACAGGTATCCGCCGAGCGTCGTGTAGTCGGCGCTCGTCAGGGTCAGGCCGCAGCGGGCGTTCACCTCGTCGAGCGTGAGGTCGCCGGGCAGCGCGGCGCCGGGGGGGAGGGCGGTGCCGCTGGGCCGCGGCGGCCCCGGCCGGTCGTACTCGTCGTAGATCTGCCCCACGATCTCCTCGAGCAGGTCCTCCATCGTCACGAGGCCGGCCGTGCCGCCGAACTCGTCCAGCACGATCACCATGTGGACGCGCATCAGCTTCATGTCGGCGAGCACGTCCTCGACCTCGCGGGAGCCGGGCACGAAGTGCACGGGCCTGACGAGTCCGGCGAGTCGGGCGGGCGGTTCGCCCGCAGCACGCAGCGCCGCGAGCACGTCCTTCGCGTGGACGATCCCGGCGATGTCGTCCAGCGATGCGCGCATGACCGGGTAGCGCGAGCGCCGCGCCTTCGCGATCAGGTCCGCCGCCTCGCCGAGCGAGGCGTCCAGCTCGAGCGCCACGATCTCGGTGCGCGGCGTCATCACCTCGCGCGCCGTCTTCTCCGAGAACTCGAATACGCCGGCCAGGAGCCGCGCGTCGCCGTGGTCGAGCTTGCCCGCCTTGGCGCTCTGGTCCACGAGCATCCGCAGCTCCTCGGCCGAGTGCAGCCGCTCCAGCGTGGTCGGCGCGCGCTGGCCGAAGATCCGCAGCACGAGGTTGGCGCTCCCCCGCAGCAGCCAGATGAACGGGTTGGTGGCGATGGTGAAGACGATGAGGGGGCCCGACAGCCACCGGCTCGTGCGCTCGGGGTAGAGGAGCGCGAGGGCCTTCGGCGCGAGCTCGCCGAGCACGATGTCGAGGAAGGTGATGAGCAGGAAGGCGATCGTGACGGCGACGCCGTGCGTGGCCAGCAGCGCGAGCGGGCCGGGGAGCGCGGAGAACAGCCCCTCGAGGGTGCGGGCGATGGCCGGCTCCCCCACCCACCCGAGGCCCAGGCTGGCGAGGGTGATGCCGAGCTGGGTGCCGGAGATGGAGCGGTCGAGGGCGAGGAGGGCGCGGCGCGCCAGCTTGGCTTTTGCGTCGCCCCTCCGTATCATCGCCTCGATGCGCGTGCGCCGCGAGGCGACCAGCGCGTACTCGGCGGCGACGAAGAAGGCGTTCGCCAGCACGAGGACGGCGACGACGCCCAGCCGCGCGAGGACGGATTGCCAGGACATGTCGTTCATGCCAGGGGCTGGAAACAATACGCGCGGGAGGCGCGGTCCGTGAGGGTGTGCCGGTGAGCGATCCCAGCTGCGTCCAGCCGCCGCCTCGGCCGGAGAGCGCCCGCGCCCTTCTCTGGGCGCTGGGGCTCACCGTCGTGATCGCCGTGGCCGAGGGGTTCGGCGGGTTCTTCGCCCACTCGCTCGCACTGGTTGCCGACGCCTGGCACATGGTCACGGACGCGGGCGCGCTGGCGCTGTCGCTCTTCGTGCTGTGGATCGCCCAGCGTCCGGCCACCGCCGAGAAGTCCTTCGGCTACTACCGCCTGGAGATCCTGGCCGCGCTGTTCAACGGGGCCCTGCTGATCGCCATCACCATCTGGATCGTGGTCGCGGCGCTGGGCCGCCTGCACCAGCCGCAGCCGATCCGGTCGGGCCTGATGCTCGCGGTCGCCGCGCTCGGGCTCGGGGCGAACCTCTGGGCCGTCGCGCTGCTGCACCGCGCGCGGCACGAGAACCTCAACACGCAGGCCGCCTACCTGCACATCCTCGGCGACACGCTCGGCTCGCTCGGAGCCATCGCCGCCGCCGGCATCATCCTGCTGACGGGGTGGCTGCCGGCGGACGCGCTGATCTCGATGGGGATCGCGGCGCTGATCCTGGTGAGCGCGACGCGGCTGGTCTTCGAGTCCGCGGACATCCTGCTCGAGGCGACGCCCCGGCACGTCTCGCTCCCGGAGCTGCAGCGGGCGATCAGCGCGGTCCCCGGCGTGACCGACGTGCACGACCTGCACGTCTGGACCGTGAGCAACGGGATCGTGGCGATGAGCGGTCACGCGACGGTGCCGGAGCCCGCGGACCAGCAGGCGGCGCTGGAGGAGATCTGCCGCCGGGTCCGGAGCTTCGGCATCCAGCACGCGACGGTGCAGCTGGAGGTCCAATCAGTATGGCATACTGCGAGGGCTGAGAGTGAGAAGTGAAGCGTGAGAGCTGAGACGGATAGGTGATAAGTGAGAGGGCGGAAAATCCCTCTCACGCCTTTGCCTTCTCACTTCTCACGCCGCTCCCCCTCTCACTTCTCACGTATCCCCCTCACCTCTCACGCCTCACCCATCACTTGCATCTTTCAGTGACCCCCCCTAGCTTGCCGCCGCGCACTCCCATGACCTCCCGTCTGTAGGGCTCCAGCCAGAGCGATTCCCCGTGCAGATCCGCAACATCGCCATCATTGCCCACGTCGATCACGGCAAGACGACGCTGGTGGACAAGATGCTCCGCCAGGCGGGGGTATTCCGCGCGGGGCAGCAGGTGATGGAACGCGTGCTGGACTCCAACCCGCTCGAGCGCGAGCGGGGGATCACGATCCTCTCCAAGAACACGTCGGTGCGCTGGGGGGACGTGAAGATCAACATCGTGGACACCCCGGGGCACGCCGATTTCGGCGGCGAGGTGGAGCGGATCCTCCGGATGGTGGAGGGCGTGCTGATCCTGGTGGACGCCGCCGAGGGGCCGATGCCGCAGACGCGGTTCGTGACGCGCAAGGCGCTGGCGCTGGGGCTGCAGCCGATCGTGGCGATCAACAAGATCGACCGCGGCGACGCGGAGCCGCTGCGGGTGCACGACGAGGTGCTCGAGCTGTTCATGGACCTCGAGGCGTCGCAGGCGCAGATCGACGCGCCCTTCCTCTACACCTCGAGCCGGTACGGGGTGGCGTACACGGAATTGCCAGGCGTCAGGTTTCAGGTGTCAGGTGTCGGGACAGGCGCCTCCATCCCCTGGCACCCGACACCCGACACCCCTTTTGAGGGCGACCTGCGGCCGCTCTTCAAGGCGATCATCGAGCGCGTGCCGGCGCCGGTCGCGCTCGAGGGGCCGTTCCAGATGCTGGTCTCGACCCTCGACCACTCGCCCTACGTGGGGCGCATCGCCATCGGCCGCATCGAGCGCGGGAAGATCCGCGCCGGCCAGACGGTGGCGCTGCTGCCCTGGGGCGAGCCGGGGATGGTGCCGGAGCGGACCTTCGTCACCGCCAAGGTCGCGCAGCTCCACGGCTTCGAGGGGCTGTCGCGCGTGGAGATCGAGGAGGCCTCCGCGGGGGAGATCGTCGCGCTCTCGGGGCTGGAGGGGATCGAGATCGGCCAGACGGTCACCGATCCGGAGACGCCGGAGCGGCTGGCGGGGATCCTGGTCGAGGAGCCGACCATCACGGTGGACTTCTCGGTGAACAACGGCCCGTTCGCCGGCCGCGACGGGCGGTTCGTCACCAGCCGGCAGATCCGGGAGCGGCTCTACCGGGAGGTCGAGCGCAACGTGGCGCTCCGGGTGGAGGACACCGACGCGCCCGACACCTTCAAGGTCTCGGGGCGTGGCGAGCTGCACCTCGGCATCCTGATGGAGACGATGCGGCGGGAGGGGTACGAGTTCCTCGTCTCGCGGCCGCGGGTCATCACCCGCGAGGGGAAGGGCGGGGAGCTGCTCGAGCCGTACGAGGAGCTGATGGTCGATGTGGCCGAGGAGCTGGTGGGGATCGTGATGGAGAAGCTGGGCCCGCGCCGCGCCGCGATGACGGACATGAAGAACCCGGGGCACGGCACGGTGCGGCTGGCCTTCCGGATCCCGTCGCGCGGGCTGTTCGGCTACCGGTCGGAGTTCCTCACCGACACGCGGGGAACCGGGCTGATGCACCACCGGTTCCTGGAGTATGGGCCGTGGGCGGGGCCGCTCGAGGGGCGGACCCGCGGGGTGATGGTGAGCATGGTCGAGGGGGCGGCGGTGGGTTTCGCGCTCTTCAATCTGCAGGAGCGCGGCGGCCTGTTCGTCCGTCCGGGCGATGCGGTGTATGAGGGGATGGTGGTGGGCGAGCACTGCCGGTCGGGGGACCTGGACGTGAACCCGACCAAGGGCAAGCGGCTCACCAACATGCGTCAGTCGGGGTCGGACGAAGCCGTCTTGCTGGAACCGCCCCGCGACATTACCCTCGAAGTCGCGCTCGAGTACATCGAGGACGACGAGCTGATCGAGGTCACACCGGCCGCAGTGCGGCTCAGGAAACGCGCACTGGGCCAGTCGGAGCGGAAGAAGCTGGCGCGGGCCGCCCGGGCGGTGGCCGATTGATGGCGGATCGACGCAGGGACCTTCACCGGAGGGCACGATGAACGGGCGCAGGGCGTCGGAGCAGCGCGCCGTGCTTCGCGGACGTCGCGGCGACGACGACGAGGAGTTCGAGGATCTCGACGAGTTCGACGAGGACGAGGAATTCGAGGACGACGACCTCGACGACGAGGACCTCGACGAAGAGCTCGACGAAGAGGAAGAGGAAGGCGACGACTTCGAAGAGCTGGACGAGGAATTCGACGACGACGACGCCGTGCCGCGCCGCGGCGGCGGGCGTCCCCGCCGCGAATGGGATGCCTGATTGCCAAGACAGTTGCGAGACGGGGAGTTCCGAGGGGACGACGCCTCGCAACTGTGCGTCTCGCAACTCGCCTTTGTCGTCGGGCCTGTAGCTCAGGTGGTTAGAGCGCACGCCTGATAAGCGTGAGGTCGGTAGTTCAACTCTACCCAGGCCCATTGTTCGGAACTCGAAACCCCGCTTGGTCTTGCCCGACTAGGCGGGGTTGTCGTTTCTGGGCTGGATGGGCTGGCCTGTCCACATCCCTGTCCACTCGAGGGCGTTTGAGCGTTGTCGGCGCGCCTTGGGAGCGAAAGAGCACCGGTTCCCCCAACCACCCGCTCCGTCGTTGAGCCGCAGATGCTCCAGCCGAGCAGCAGCAGCATGATGATCGTCATTGGGATCACCATCACCATCACCATCAAGAAGTAGAGAAGCAGTACCAGCAACCGCATCATCATCGTGATCAACATCAGGATCACGATCACCATCACCATGAAGAACAAGAAGAAGAAGCTGAAGGAGTTGCAGAAGCTGAAGGAGCAGCAGAAGCAGCACTAGCAACAACAACATCAGCATCAAGGTGGTGCTCGTGGTTGGAGACCTTTGACTTGGTAACCGAGGGCAGACCGAACGGGCGTGTCCGATGGTGTTCTTGATTGGCTATTACATTATTGATGCGGCACGTGCAATCTCATAGCACGTTATGACGTTGCAGTATAACAATCTACTTGACAGTGTTATATTATAGCATCATATTGTGCTATGGGAATGCACATAATGCATACAAACAGTACAATATCGAAGACGATCGGACCCCAGGCGGCTCGGCTGATAATGAGGTTACACGAGCGGAGCCATCCGATATTCCGCCTCGAGGAGGTGCAGAAGATCACGGGATTGTCTCCGGCCTCCGCTAGGAGCTTCGTGCGCTTCCTCGTCCACCGGGGTGTGGCAACACGACTGACGCCAGGTCTCTTCATTCTCGTGCCATTCGAGCTGGGCCGCGAACGCCAATACCTTGGGAACCCCTTGGTGGTTGCCCGCGAGATCATGAACGGTACCCCATACTACCTGTCGCACGGCACCGCGATGGAGATCCATGGGATGGCGACTCAACCACAGTTCCTAGTGACGATCAGCACGCCGAAACTGCGGCGCCCTGTGAACGTGCTGGGGGTTCCGTTCAGGTTCGTTCGCTGCGAGAGGCGGCATTTCTTCGGCATTGCTGAGCACTGGGTTACAAAGCAGGAGAGGGTCCGCGTGAGCGACCCGGAACGAACGATCATCGATGGACTGAGGCAGCCCGCGTACTGCGGCGGCCTGACCGAGGTCGCCAAGGGTCTGAGGATGCGCTCGCAGCAGGACCTACGCGTAGACAAACTCGTGGCATATGCGAGGCGGATTCGCACCGGGGCCGTCGTACGACGGCTGGGCTTCTTGCTCGAAACCTACGACATGGCGACAGGCCCAGAGCTGGACCGCCTCCGACGCGAACTAACGGAGACATATGTGCGACTCGACCCGGTGCTTCCCTCGGGGGGAAAGCACCTTCGGAGATGGCGGCTCCAGTTGAATGTTGACTCCCAGGAGCTGCTCGCGGTGGCGGGGACCTAGCACCTGATTCCCCAGCGCGATCTCTCGCTGCTCTCAAGTCGCCTAACCACAATGGGAGGTCGGCGCATTCCCGAAGCCGTCCTCGAGCGGGATTATTGCCTATCGTGGGCACTGGTGGGAGTGTTCGAGAGCCCACTGAAGGATTGCGTTGTCTTCAAGGGCGGAACGGCACTCAAGAAGTGCTACTTCGCGGACTACCGCTTCTCGGAGGACTTGGACTTTACGCTCGTTGTCGAGACGGCGTTGGACCAGATCGAGCGGGGCTTGGAGACGGCGTTTGAGGAAGTGCGGAGACGATCCGGAGTGGGGATCCGGCTCGATCACATCGACCGCCATTCGCACGTAAACAGTCACACCCTCTACTTGGCGTATAACGGGCCGCTCCCTGGTGCGGCCGGCAAGATCGTCAAGGTGGACTTCACGATCCGGGAACGCATCGTTTATTCAATCGAAGAACGTCCTCTGCTCGGATACAAGGAGTACTCGGACGTGCCAAAGGACGTCCGCATGCGTGTCTACTCGCTGAATGAGGTGGCCCTAGAGAAAGTGGTGGCTCTCCTGGATCGCGCTCGAAATGAGCCCCGCGATCTCTACGATCTCTGGTTCCTCACCGCCAACCAACACATAGATCTGGAGACCCTGCGCGGAGCGGTGGTGTCAAAGCTGGATTTCCGCCACTTGACCTTGGAGCAGGCGGGCGGGGAGTTCCTGCTGAAGAAGGAGCGGCTGCGGAGGCTATGGCAAACTCGGCTCTCGGCCCAAATGGCTGATCTACCGGAGTTTGATGGGGTGTACCGTGCGGTATCACGAAGTCTGCGGCAGGCGGGAATCACTACGAAGTAGTGGACAGTTACGGGCCGCGTGGCGCCTTGGAGTGCCTGCGCCTGTGCTGTGTGCCTCCGTCTCAGTAGCCGTAGAGGCGCGCGATCGGCCCTGCCCGCACCAGGGCGTCGGGCGATCCCTCGCTGGGCGCAGTTCTGGGCGCAATTAGTGTGTTTCGGCCTCCTTGGGGGGTCGAGGAATGATCGAACATACGACGGACTTGGCCTTGTCTTGTGCGTTGAGCCTGAAGATCGCAACACAGAGTGCGGCCTGATAAGCGTGAGGTCGGTAGTTCAACTCTACCCAGGCCCACTCCGCTGAACCCGACGCCCTGCCTGAGGTCAGCACCTCGGGCAGGGCTATTGGCGTTCTGTCTGCGACATGCGTCGTACTTGTCGCTACGGATTCTGCCGTGCGATCTGCGCGACGCCCGCCTCGTTCGCGATCAGGGCAGTCCCGTCTGAGGCGAAGGCGATATGCCGCGGCACGCCGCCTGTGGTCACCGTACCGGCATAGGCGCGCGACGCCGTGTAGAACACCGTGACGAGGCCAACCCTGCTGCACGACACCCACAGCTGCGAGCCGGCGGGGTTGAGGGCGAGCCCGAACGCGGCAGGCACCGGGATCGAGTCGATGCGCGCCAGGTTCGTGAGGTTGTAGACGCCCACCCAGCCGTCCTCGTTGGCCACATACAGCGTCGACCCGTCGGGGGAAATCGTCACGTCCTGCGGCCTGCCGCCCATCGGGATCGATCGGGCCACGGCGTCGGTAGAGGTGTTGATCTCGGCAACCATGCCCGACGTGTTGCTCACCCACAGCCGTGAGCTGTCCGGTGTCAACGCCACGCCGTTCAGAATGCCGCCGATGAACACGGGTGGGTTGGCGGCGGTCCCGTTCGACGCGTTCAGGATGACCAGGTTCCCGTCGATCTGCGTGACGTAGAGCTTGCTCCCGCCCCGGCCCACGCGGACGCGGATCGGTTCCGCGGCGACCGGGTACGTGGCGATCTGCGTGTTCGTCGTGGTGTTGACCACGCCGACCGTTTGGTCAGTGAGGTTCGTCACGTAGGCTAGCGTGGCGGTCGCGTTGAAGACGACATCGTACGGCCAGGTCCCCACCGGGAAGCTGCCCAGCAGGCTGTTCGTGGTGAGGCTGATGAGGGCGATGGAGTCCGTGAACAGGCGGGTCGCATACGCACGGCCGCTCGGTGAAATCGCGGCGTTCCAGGTACCGTTCGCAACAGCGACGGGTGTGACGGTCCACGTCAACGGCGGCGGCGGGGCGACGGTGAACTGTAGTTCCCCGGATGTGCCACCACCCGGGGCGCCCGTGTACACGCTGACCGCAACGCTGCCTGCGACGGCCACGTTCGCAGCGGTGACGGACGCCGTCAGTAGCGAGTCGCTCACGAAGGTCGTGGGCCGATCGGCTCCGTTCCAGCGCACCCGGGAGGCGGAGGTAAAGTCCGCGCCGCGCGCCGTGAGGGTGAAGGCCGCCGAGCCTGCCAGGATACTCTGCGGTTCGATGGAGTAGAGCGACGGCGGCGGGTACGACGTACCCGGCGCCGTGGTGGTTTGGCACGAGGCGGCGAAGCTGACCAGCGCGAGCGCGCGGACACGTGCGAAACGACTGAACGCCATGGTCCGCTTCAGCGAGGGCTCCGTAGGTTGAGAGTCGAGCCCTAGAATAGGCGGCTGGCGTTAGTGGAGCGTTAGGGGAACCCTGTGAATCTACGACTTAAGTGGTCGGCGTTTCGGGCACGTTCCTTTTCTCAGGAGGCTCGGAGTGCGGGCGGGACGACGGGCTTCTCGACCCCTATCTGAGAAACTCCCGCACCGCGGCCTGCATCCGCAGCCAACTCGCCAGAATGCGGCTCTGCCGGATCGGGTCGGTGTCCAGCGTCCAGAAGGTCCGGGGCATCCTGAGGGTAACGGCCGCGACACCGGCTACCGCCGGGTCGCCCCCGACGTGATCGGCGTGGTCCACCATGACGACGAACGCCGTATCGCCGCCAGGACGGCGCAGCGCCTGGCCGAGCACCCACAGGGAATCACCGGTGTACACAGCCGCATACCAGTGCCCGCCGCACGGCACGGCGACGGAGTTGTGGCGCGAGCGTATGCCGGCCTGCTCGGCGTCGCTCTTCTCCTGTGCCGTCGTCGCGGAGTCCACCGGCGGCTGCAGCGTATCCACCTGGCCGCGCGTCAGCAGAATGAGCAGATGCGAGCGCTGCATCTGCGCGCCCGAGCCGGTCGACACGTACTCGATGTCGTACTGGACCCGCCGCGAGAGCCCGCCGGTCGTCGAGCCCATGTCCTGGGCCAGGACGCTCGAGGCGCCCGCGAGCAGCAGCGGCAGAACGAGCCCAAGGGCTTCGGTCGATCGGCGCGCTGCGGCGACCGTGTGAACGACACTTGTGCGAGTCATCCGAATCTCCTCAGAGCGCCCCGCAGAGCGGGGCGGGACTGGGCGGGGGCCGTGGGGTCACGAGGGGCCGTTCATGATGCTGGAAGGTCGCGATTCTCGGCAAGGGCCGGTATCCTGTCGATCGGAGGTTGGAAGGCCACGACGGCCGACCGCCCGTTCTCATAGCCCGAGGAGTCCCCATGTCTTCTTGGCGTGCCGCAGGCGGACTCGCCCTTCTCGCGTGCGCGCTCGGGTGCGTAGCACACCACCCCGGCGGAATCGCCGTCGTCCCGGGATGCTACGGGCTGTACGTCGAGGAGTGGCCCGCGCCGGTCGCGGTGGAGACCGGGCTCAGGTCGCTGCCCCCCTTCATCGCCCTCGACACCACCGCGGGGGTCCGCGGGCACCGGGTGATCGTGCCCGACACGTGGGAACCGGAAGACCCCAACCGGCGCAGCGCGACCTGGAGCGTGGGGGGCGCGGGCTCGGCGTCATTGGTGCTGAACTTCCTCGGGCCGTCGGGCGACTTCACCGCGGCGTTACAGCCGTCGGGGGACGGCTATATCGGGGATGGCGTCGGCCTGACGCGGAACGGTGCCCGCTGGCCGTCGGAAGTGCACCTGTCGCTGGTGCCGTCGACCTGCGCCGGCCTGGTGCCCGCGCAGACACCCTAGCCGTCGGCGCCCTCGCGGTCCATAATCTGCACCACCGTCGGCGCGTAGTTCCGCCGGCGGCCCCCGCCGTCCGGCAGGCAGGCCCAGGTGCCCGCCCGCCGCCGTGCCATCGCCCCACCCAGGAGACGAGCTCATGCATCCGTCAGGACATCTGATGCGAGAGGTGCTGCGCCGCGTGGCGCTGCTCGCTCTCGTCGTCGTCGTGCCCGCCACCGCGCAGACCAAGCTGCTGCGGTTCCCGGACATCCACGGCGACAAGGTCGTGTTCACCTACGCGGGCGATCTGTGGACGGCGCCCGTCACCGGCGGCACCGCGGTCCGCCTGACCGCGCATCCCGGCCTCGAGCTGTTCGCCAAGTTCTCGCCCGACGGCCAGTGGATCGCCTTCACCGGTCAGTACGACGGCGACGAGCAGGTCTACGTGATCCCCGCGGTCGGAGGCGTGCCGCGCCAGCTGACGTTCTATCCCACCCGCGGCCCGCTGCCGCCGCGCTGGGGCTACGACGACCAGGTCTACGGCTGGACGCCCGACGGCAAGTCGGTGGTCTTCCGCAGCCTCCGCGACGGCTGGGACCTGGGCGAGGGCCGTCTCTTCACGGTGCCGGCGACCGGCGGACTGCCGGTCGCGCTCCCGATGCCGCAGTCGGGCGCGGGCGACCTCTCCCCCGACGGACGGCAGATCGCCTACTCCCCGCTGTTCCGGGACTTCCGCGCATGGAAGCGGTACCAGGGCGGCTGGGCGGAGGATCTCTGGGTGTTCGACCTCGCCAGCCACGAGGCCCACAACATCACCAACAATCCGTTCACCGACCGCGATCCGATGTGGATCGGCGACCGGGTCTACTTCGCGTCCGACCGCAGCGGAACGCTCAACCTCTACACGGTCAAGCCGGACGGCAGCGACCTCCAGCAGCTCACGCACAGCACGACGTGGGATCTCCGCTGGCCCAGCTCCGATCACCAAAGCCGCATCGTCTACGAGCTGGATGGGGAGCTGCACGTCTTCAACGTCCGGGACGGCAGCGACCGGAAGCTCGACATCTTCGTGCCCGACGACCAGCTCGCGGCGCGGCCGCGGCATCAGTCGGTGGCCGGCTTCGTCGAGGATTGGGCCCTGAGCCCGGACGGCGCCCGCGCTGTGTTCGTCGCGCGCGGCGACCTGTTCACCGTCCCCGCCGAGCACGGCTACACGCGGGTCCTGACGCACAGCTCCAACGCGCACGACAAGGCGGCGCGCTGGTCGCCCGACGGCCGGAAGATCGCCTTCATCTCCGACATGTCGGGCGAGGAAGAGCTGTACCTGATCGACCAGGACGGCCGCGGCGCGCCCGAGCGGCTCACCACCAACGGCGACATGATGCGCTACCCGCCCGTGTGGTCGCCCGACAACCAGCGCCTGGCCTTCAGCGACAAGGCGGGGCGGCTGTGGGTGCTGCAGATCTCCAACAAGGTGATGACCCAGGTGGCGCGCGACTCCGGCGGCTACGTCGGCGACCAGAGCTGGTCGGCCGACGGCCGCTGGCTGGCCTTCAGCATGAGCCACAACAGCGGCTTCAATTCCATCTGGATCTGGGGCGTCGGCGAG
>Ga0187889_10003616_pt1 | contig 13465 bp, 7 predicted proteins | sample June2016WEW_7_10_2_FD_132992 | JGI IMG/M metagenome (GOLD analysis project Ga0187889, IMG submission 132992) | Peatland microbial communities from SPRUCE experiment site at the Marcell Experimental Forest, Minnesota, USA - June2016WEW_7_100 | ecosystem: Environmental > Terrestrial > Soil >... | reverse complement strand
TCTTCACCGCCGGAGTTGCCCTGCTGACCGGCGTCATTTTCGGACTGGCTCCCGCCTGGCGCGCGTCCGGGTGCGCCCCGGCGTCTTCCCTGCGCGCAACGGGAAGGGCCGGCGAAACCAGGCTGCGGCGGCTATTCGGCAAGAGCCTGGTGGTGACGCAGGTGGCGTTGTCGGTGGCGCTGCTGAGCGCCGCCAGCCTGTTTGTCCGCCACCTGTCGAACCTGGAGCGCCTCGACCTGGGCTTCCACCGCGACCACGTTCTGCTGGTGGATCTCAATCCGGCAAACAGCGGGTATGACCGCGAGCGATTGTCCCGCGCCTACCAGGAACTGCTGGGGCGCCTGGAAGCCATTCCGGGCGTGCGCTCGGCCACCATTTGCGCGATCCTTCCGGCCTCCGGCGTGGGAGCGATGCGCACCGCGACCGTGGAAGGCTACCAGGCCAAGCCTGGAGAACGCCGCTTCCTCTCGGAAAACTGGGTAGCGCCGAAGTACTTCGAGACGCTCGGCATTCCGCTGCTCATGGGGCGCGACTTCAGCTTCCAGGACCAGGGCCGCGCGCGCGTGGCCATTGTCAACCGGACGCTGGTGCGGTACTTCTTCGGCAACGGCAACCCCATCGGAAGACACATTACGTTCGACGGTGACAGCCAGCCGTTCGAGATCGTGGGCGTGGTGGGTAACATGAAGTCCACGGACACGCGCGAACCTAGTTTGCGCTTCGTCTACTTCAACATGTTCCAGTCGGGGCGCAACTTCTCCCACTTTGCGCTGCGGACCGCGGTTGACCCGGCGGCCGTGACGGGCGAAGCGCGCCGCGTGGTGCGCGCATCGCTGAAGACCGTGCCCGTAGTGGGTATCACTACGATGGCCGAGCAGGTGGATGCGTCGATTGTTCCGGAGCGGCTCATGGCCATGCTGTCCGGGCTGTTCGGCGCGCTGGGGGCCGTGCTGGCAGCCATCGGGCTCTATGGGCTGCTCAGCTACACGGTGGCGCGGCGCACTAACGAGATCGGCATCCGGATGGCGCTGGGCGCGTCGCAAAGCGCCATGTCCCGGATGGTGCTGGCGGATGCATTGGCGATGGTCTCGGCTGGCCTGGCGATTGGGGCTCCCCTGGCGCTATGGGGCAAGAGTCTCGCGGCGAGTTTGATCCAGGATTTGCCGGTTAAGAGCGACACACCGATCGCATTTGGAGTGGTGGCGATGATTGCGGTGGCGCTGGTGGGGGCGTATGTGCCGGCGCGCCGCGCGGCCCGCGTGGAACCGGTGGAAGCTCTGCGATACGATTAGAGGCGGCCAGGAGGGTCTCATGCGCTACGCCTTCCGGATGATGCGGAAAGCTCCCGGGTTTGCGGCGGCGGCGATGGTCACCATCGCGCTGGGTGTCGGCGTGAGCACCGCCATGTTCAGCGTGACCGACGCCGTGCTGTTGCGGCCGCTTCCGTATAAAAACCAAGGCCGGCTGGTGCTGACCGATACTCTGCTTTCGAACGCCGATTATTGGGACCTGCGCGAAGGCGCCAAGAGTGCGTTCGAGGACATGAGCGCCATCATGGTGTACCGCGCCATCGTGCCATGCGAGGACGGAAGCGCGGAGCGGGCGATCAAGGGACAGGTCACCACCAACTTCTTCAGCATGATGGGAGGGAAGATCGCGTTCGGGCGCGATTTCACGGACGCCGACGGGAAGCCGCCGGCGCGGATGGAGCCGCTTTTTCCGCCAGCCGAAGGCGCAGTCGCGATCCTCAGCTACGAGTATTTCACGCGGCGCTATGGCGGAAATACGGCTGTTCTGGGGCACGAAATGCTAGGCGCCGGCGGACCCGGCCCAAAAATCGTGGGGGTGCTGGCGCCGGGCTTTAAACTGTTGCTGCCGGCGGGCAGCCCCGATATCTGGATTGCCAACAACCGCGGCTACGACGCACCCAATCGGGACGAGGCGATGCTGCAAGTGGTTGGGGCGATGCGGGACGGCACGACTCTGGAGCAAGCACAGGCTCAAGTGGATAGCGTGGTGGCGGGTTGGCGCATCCCGCGTTTCCGCGTAGGCCTGAAGCTGTGGCACAAGACACTGGCAGCGGAAGTGCGGCCGGCGCTGGTGGCGTTGATGGGATCGGTGGGTTTTCTTCTGCTGATCGCGTGCGCCAATGTGGCGAATCTGCTGTTGGTGCGGGCATCCATGCGGGGGCGCGAGCTGGGGATACGGGCCGCGCTGGGGGCGGGATGGCGGCGCATCACCCGCCAACTGCTGGCCGAGGCCGGGCTGCTGGTGGGATTCGGCACGGTGATGGGCGTGGGCCTGGCATGGGCTGGTATTCGTACGCTGCTGGTTTTTGCGCCATTGAATGTGCCGCGGCTGGAATCGGTTGGAATCGACTGGCGGGTGCTGGCATTCGCGGCGCTGGCGGGTCTGCTGGAATGCGCCATCCTCGCCGCCGTACTGGCATGGCGCGTGACCCGGCCCGACATCATGGACGCCCTGCGGCATGGGGGGCACACCGGCGGGCTGGGCACGGGGCGGGTGTTGCGCGACGGCGTGGTGGTCGCTGAAGTGGCCCTCTCGTTCGTGCTGCTGATTGGGTCGGGCCTGATGTTTCGCAGCTTTTTGGAACTGCGGAGCGTGCCTCCGGGCTACGATCCGCACGGGCTGCTGACCTTTCTGCTGATAGGAGATGCCCGAGGATTTCAGCAGCCGCAACGGCGCCTGGCGTTTCTGGGGGAACTTGAGGACCGGCTGCGCGCGATACCGGGAGTCGAGAGCGTGGGCGCTTCCCTGGCGCTGCCGCTGGCGGGACGGCCGGTGATGTCCGGGTTGCAGTGGGGCTCGGAAGAAGCGCGCGCGAATCCCGGCTGGCGAGCGGATGTTTCCACGGTTCTGCCGGGATACTTCGAGACGCTGCGCACGCGTGTGATCGAAGGGCGCACCTTCGGCGCGAATGACAACGCGCCGGGGCGGAACGTGGCGGTGATCGATGAGTTGCTGGAGGCCAAGGCCTTCCCGCACCAGTCCGCCATCGGGAAACGGGTCTTCGTGAACCTGCCGAACGCGGTGTGGCTGGAGGTGATTGGGGTGGTGGCCCACCAGCGCCAGGCTACGCTCGCCGACGCCGGACGGGAACAGATTTACCTGACCGACGGTTTTTTCGGAATCGGCATATCGCGGCACTGGGCGTTGCGCACGGCGGGCGACCCCACGAAGTACGGCGACGCGGTGCGGGCGGAGGTGGCTAGATTTGCCCCGGGCCGGCTGGCGGTGACGGAGATGCAGACCATGGATACAACCGTGGACCGGGCCGAATCGGGAACGCGGTTCCAGTTTCTGCTGATGGGCGTATTCGCGGGGATCGCGGCGCTGCTGGCGGCCGTGGGTCTGTATGGCGTTTTATCGAGCGTGGTGCGGCAGCGGATTCCGGAGATCGGCGTGCGCATGGCGCTGGGCGCCACGCCTGCCGGCATTTTCAAGATGGTGGTGGGGCGCGGACTGCTTTTGAGCGCCGTGGGAGTGGCGGGGGGCTTTATGGCCGCGCTGGCGCTGACGCGCGCGATGAGCAGCATGTTGGTGGGCGTGACGGCGACCGATCCAGCTACTTTCGCGGCGATTACCGGGCTATTCTTCCTAATCGGCGCGGTGGCTTCGTGGGCGCCGGCAAAGCGCGCGGCGGCTCTTGACCCGAACATGACTCTGCGGATGGAGTGAAAGGCCGCAAGCGACTGTGCCACCATCCGAGAGGAGTCGCACCGGCTTTCACAAATCGGCAAGCCCGTTCGGGCCGAAGGGTTCATCCTTGGGTTGGTCGGAAGGCTTGGCTGCCGTCCAAATCGTCTTGCTAGGATTCGTCCATTTGCGGCATACTGATCCCTGGAGACGTCCATGCGTATGCTCGTTTTGCTGGCCGCGGTTGCCGCTGTTGCGTCGGGCCAGACGGGACCGGATATCCTGAAAAAGGCCGCCGAAACCTATCAATCCCTCAAAAGCTATCAGTTCGAAGCTCAGATCGTGACGGAATCCGTGAGTGAGAGCAGCGAATCGCGCAGCCGCTCCACCAGGATCTCCGCAGCCGTGTTGCCCGACCGGCGCCGCCTGGAATCCAAGGGCGGCCAGTTGAGTAGCCTGCGCGTGTATGACGGTCACACTGTTTGGGAGTTTCGTGCGGGGGCCAATCAGTTCGCCCGGCAGGACCAGGCCACTTTCAAGCCGCCTATGATGAACACGCTGAGCGATCCGGTGGATGGATACAAAGCCCTGGATAAGGCTGAAGGCGCCAGACTGCTGCGTGAAGAGAGCATCGAAGCGGCTGGCGGCGCGCGGCCGTGCTGGGTAGTGGAAGTCCCCTCCAAGTTCCGCCCCGGCGGTCTCATGCTCGACAGGTCGCCGACCACATACTGGGTGGATAAGTCCACCAACCTGGTGCTGAAGGAATCGCAGTCCACCAGAATCAAGATGCCGATGATGGACGCGCCTCAGACCAATACCGCGACCACCACCTACACCGTTGCGCGCATCAACGAGGTTTTACCCGACGAGTTGTTCCGTTTCCAGCCGCCGGAAGGCGCCGCGGAAGTCGCGGAGTTTACCACGCCTTTCGGCGGGGGCTCGATGCTAGTGGGAAAGCGCGCGCCGGAATTCACGCTGCAGGACCTCTCGGGAAAGGAGATTGCCGCAAGCTCGCTTCAAGGCAAGCCGGTGCTGGTGAATTTCTGGGCCACCTGGTGCGCACCTTGTCGTGAGCAGATGCCGAAGATCGAGGAAGCGCAGCAGGCGTTTGCCGACAAGGGCCTGGTGGTGCTGGCAATCAACGACGGCGAATCGGCCGATACGGCCAGGAAATACATCGACGAACATAAGTACACTTTTCGCGTGCTGCTGGACCGCGACAAATCGGCTGCCGGCAAGTTCTCCGTTTCCGGAATTCCAGCTTTGTTTCTGATCGACCGCGATGGCAATGTACGCGCCCAGTACACCGGCTACAACAGCGCGCTCGATCTGCGCGAAGAGCTGAAGAAGATCGGCCTGTAACTCCAGTCTCGCAGTCGGGTGAACTGGCGTGCGGCAACTTGAAAAGCCGGGTAACAATCCTGAAACCCCGCGCCGCCCGCACCACGTCTTCTTGGCTCGCCGCCAGCTCGATGCGCGCGGCGGGACCGCGGTGGAGAGCAGTGCCGGCAACGCGCGCCCCCGATCATTCGGACTGCAGGGCGGCGGCGGGGGGCAGAGTGCCGGCGTGGCGGGCGGGCAGAAAGCACGCCAGCGCGGCGATGGCGACGGTGAACACGCCCGCGCCGGCATAGACCGCGGGCTCGTGCAGCGTCACCCCGAACAGGAACCGTTCCAGAATCCGCGCGCCGGCCCACGCCCCAGCCAAGCCGATGGCCGCGCCGAGAATTACAGGCGTGAGGCCCTGCCGAATCACAAGGCCCATCAGTTCGCGGCTCTGCGCCCCAAGCGCGCAGCGAATCGCCAGCTCCCGGCGCCGCTCGGCCACCGAGCGTGCGATAACCACCACCAGGCCGGTGGCTGTCAGCAGGACGGCCAGAGCCGCAAAAGCGGATATGACCGCGGTGTAGAAGCGTCGGTCGGCAACCGATTCCGATACGATCTGGCTGACGGTAGTGACATCCATGACCGGAACCGCCGGGTCGACCTGGTGGACCACGCTTCGCAGCGCGGCCCCCATTCTGTCGCCGTCGACGGCAGTCCGCAGGACCAGGCAAACCAGCTCCGACGGGCTTTGCGCGGCCGGCACATAGATGGCCGGGGATGGAGGCTGGTCCAGACCCTTGTAACGAACGTCTTTGACGACGCCGACGATGGTGTGGGGGCCAAGAGGGTCGAGCCGTTTTCCGATCGGTTCCTCGCCTGGAAAGACCTGGCGGGCAACCGACTCGGAGATCACAAGTACCGGTTCGCTCGATACCGTGTCCCTGTCGGTGAGAAGCCGGCCGCGCAGTAACACAAGCCGCATCACCGAGAAGTACGCGGGATCCACTTCCCGGACGTTGGCCATGTAGATCTTTTCGTAGCCAACCCGCTTGTACCTGTACATCCAATCCACACCGCGGAACGGCACGGCCGAGGTGACGCCGGCCTCGCGCACACCCGGCAGCGCGCGCACCCGCTCGATGACTTCCTGTTGGAACCGCGCGGCTGCCCCGTCGTCGGAATACTTCGGGTCTATGAGCCGCATCTCCGCGGTCAACACCCGATTGCCGTCGAAGCCGAGGTCGACGCGACCCAAGCGCCAGAAGCTGATCAGAAGCAGCGCTGCGCCAACCAGCAACCAGGTTGCGACGTTCGCCTGGAGAGCGATGAAGGCGAATCGCCAGCGCGTAGCCGAGGGCGATCCGGAGGAACCCTTGAGGACCTGCGCCACCTCGACGCGCGATCCGTGGAGTATCGGCGCGACCAGCGACAGGAGCGTGACGAGCGTGGCCGCCGCCGCCGGAACCAGCAGCAGCCCGGGCTCTACGGCCATCTCGTCAGCGCGATTGAGCGCGAGCGGGACCACCGATCGGAGTACGGGGAGCAGCGCTGCGCTGAGGAGCAATCCGCCCATGGCGCCGGCGAGCGAAAGCGCGAGGCCTTCGGTAAGGAGCTGCCTGACGAGGCGTCCGCGGCCGGCTCCCAGGGAGGCGCGCACCGCCAGCTCGCGTTTCCTCTCGGCCATGCGAACCAGCAAGGCATTCGCAACCGTGGCACAGGCAATGAACAACAGTAGCAAGGAGACAGCCGCCACCAAAAAGATAGCTGGACGCGCCTTGCCAACAACCCAGTCCGTGATGGGCTGGATCGCCGGGATCCCGGCAAGGGTGAGGCCAGACGCCACCATCTTCGGGTCCACCAACCTGGCACTTGCGGCCTTCAACGTCACGCCAGGGGCGAGGCGCGCCACTGAATCAAACTCGTACGCATCCGGGGGAGCGGTCTCCACCGCCTTCCAGGACCGCATGGCCCATACTTCCGTTTCGAGCGGATAGGTGAATCGAAAGCCAGCGGGCAGCACCCCAATCACCGTGAACGACTGGGGCGCACGCCGCTTTCCGCCGCCGGCCACGAAGGTCACCAAGCGGCCAACAACCCCGGTATCGCCGCCATAGGCGCGCATCCAAAGCCCGTGGCTTAAGACGACTAGGTCATCGCGACCAGCAGCGGCGTCCGCCGCTGAGAAAACGCGGCCGAGCGCCGCGTGAACTCCGAGAACGGCAAAGAAGTTCGGCGTGGCCAGACCGGCCCGGAGACGCTCGGCGTGGTCCGGCAGCACCAGATCGAACCGTGCATCGAGGTTGTGGTTCCACATCTTCATTACAGCCATGTCGGAGAAAACGCCCACGGAACGGTCGCGCCATTGGCGCACCCTCCTGCTGGTAAAGGCGTCCTGGACCATGACGACCTCCGCCGGCCGTTCATACGGCAGCGGTCTCAGGAGAACCGCGTGGACCAGGTTGAAGATCGCGCAATTGGCGCCGATGCCCAGCGCCAGCACGAAAGCCGCGCCCGCGAAGAACAACGGTGTTCTTCGAAATACGCGGCCGGCGTAGCACACATCGCGCCAGAGATCTTCGAGCAGCCCGAAGGAGAACAATTCGCGGCTTTGCTCCTGGATTCGCGCAGGGCTGCCGAACTGGCGGGTGGCGGCTATTCGCGCCTCCCGGGGGCTCAGCCCTTGAGCGACTAGTTCTTCGGTCAATTGGTCGATGTGCAGCTCGATCTCATCGCCGATGTCTTCGCGGCGGAACAGAGCGCGCAACCGGAGCTTGAGCTTTCTAAGCACCTCAGGCCTCCATCAGGATGGCGGAAATGGCGCCGGCGATGGAGTTCCACCGTGCGGTTTCCTGCTTCAGCCGCTTTCGGCCCAAGGCCGTCAGCCGGTAGTACTTGGCCTGGCGATTGTTCTCCGTGGTTCCCCATTCCGATTCGATCCAGCCTTCGAGTTCCATCTTATGAAGGGCTGGATACAGGGAGCCTTCCTCGGCGTGGAGAATGTCCCTGGAAACCACTTGAATACGACGGGCGATGGCGAAGCCGTGACTCGGACCCGCGAAGAGAATCCGGAGCACAAGGAGCGGAAGCGTGCCTTGCAGCAGCTCGCCTGAATCGGTCTTTCCCATAGGCGCTTGATATGAGAGTAGCCGGCGGCGGCGCTTATGTCAAGCGTCTAGGGGGAGCCAATCCACCTTGGCCCGCCAGTCGATGTATCCGTAGTAGCCGAACCAGGCTTCGTCCGCGGGACGGAGTGGGCCAGCCACTTGAAATGGACGGGGACTTTCGGCGTCCATCAGCCATAGCGTCTGGTTGTCGTTGCGGTCGATTCTGGCAAACAGAACATGACTGCCGTCGGCGGACCACATCGGCTCCTCATCGCGGTAGAGGGGATCGCGGGTGAGCTGTTTCGGTGCGGTCGTCCCCGATACACCGGTAATCCAGATACGGCGCTTTTCGAGCAGCCGCCTGGCCGGTTCGCCACCTCCGACGGCAGCGGCGGCGGCAGGACTGGGAGCGGCTGCGAAGGCGATCCGGTCCCCGCGGGGACTCCAGGAGGGGCAGACCGCGGCGGTGTGGTCGTCAGTCAGATGCGAGACGGCCGCAGTGTTCAGATCGATCACCGCAATGCGCTTCTGCTCCCACTCTTCGCGTCCGCCGCCGGCGGTGATCGCCAGACGGGACCGATCTGGCGAGAGCGAAAGCATGTCGGCGTGAACCAGCGTGGATACGCCCAGGGAGCGTGGAGGTCCGCCGTCCGCCGTAACGCTAAACAACTCCAGGCCATCGGCCATCAGGGACGCGGAGAAATCCGGATCCTCCCAGAAAAGGACCTGCTTGCCATCGCCGCTCCACAGGCAGGGAAACAGTCCCGAATCCTTGGATACGAGCACCGTGGGCACGCTCTCCGCCCGATCCAGCGAAAGACGGCAGAGGCGGCCGGTGCGCCCGTAGACGATCTGGTTGCCTTGCGGGCTGAATACGACGGGAAGGGTGGCGTGTTGGACGGATCGAAATGCCTTGCTCCAGCCGTTGGCGGGAGTGAAGACTCGCAAGCCGGCGGGGCGATCAACCAGCAGTTCATCGCGGGTCGAGAACCACTGGGCGCCGGGGGCAACGGTCGAGCGGGTCGCACTGGCTAATCTCATTCGCCTGGCGCCGTCGCGCGAGACTACATGAACAACGTCACCCTGGAGATAGGCGATCCACTTGCCCGAGGGAGAGAACCGCGGCGATTCCAGGGTCGCAGCGGCGACCAATCTTACGGGCTTGCCATCGGGCAGACTTCGAACCCACAAGCCATCGCGTTGGATAAACGCGATTGTTCCCAGCGAACCCTCCGCAGCCCAAGCCGGCAGTGCGAGGCTGAGACCGGCACCGCCCGCGCCGATCAGGAACGCTCTGCGACGCATAAGCGGCGCTTATGGCAACGTGAAGCGCATCGAGCCGAAAACCATGTGAGCGTGGGCGATGGACGGAGTTCCGGCCGGAACGGACCAGGGCGCGCGCGATAGATAGGCATACTCCCCAATGAACTGAAGCGCGCCGTATCGCGGGTTCCTAAAGAAGGTATAGTAATAGCCGAACTGGGGTTCCTGAAACTGCCGGTTGGCCGAGGATGAACCCGGGAAGCCGAAGCCCAGATAATTGCCCGGCGAAATCACCGTGTAGTTGCGGTCGAAATACGCGCCGGCGTAATAACCGAAGAACTGCGATTTGGCATTGGGCGCGTACTCGAAGCCGACGATGCCGGTCATGGAATGCACCGGCGAGATGGAGCCGTCGGGACCGACCACCAGGTCGGGACCAAGCCCCACCGCGAAACGCCCGCCGCCGTTGCTGTAGAACCCGGTGGCAATGAGGCGGAAGTTCTTGGCCACCTCGAGGACGGCGTCGAAGTCTCCGCCCACGCCCTGGGCGTCGAAGTATTTGCCCTGCGCGGGGGAGACGCGGAACTGGCTGGAAAAGCCCGCCAACTCGAAGTGCAGCGCCTTGCCGGACACCTGGGTGTCGTAAGCGATTTTGGCGGTGATGTCCGGGCGCACGTTGGGTGTACTGGAGAGGGCCCCGTTATCCACCTGAGTGGCGGCGAACGCGGGCAGCGTGACTCCGGTGGTGACGAACTGTTCGGGGTTCTCAACCGCGGCGGCGATGGACCAGTGCTGGTCGGGGTGATAGGTTACCCGGATCTGCCCTGGCCGTCCCCAAATCAGACCCGTCATGTAGTTGGAATCCTCGCCGAGGCCGACAAAGACATTGCTCGAAACCTGAGAGACGCCCACGCGGTTGGGCGTGAGGAGGGTCCAGGTCTCGCCCCCCAGCACTTCCCATTTTCCTTTGGCCGCGCTCGCCCAGAAATGGCGCATGCGGAAGGTGTTGGCGTTGCTGGTGACGAACAGACTGGTGGGCTGGTTTCCATAGAAGTCCCCTTCGACATAACCCGTGACCGTGGTGTTCTTGGTGGGGTGCTCGGTGATGGTCAGGGTAAGGCGCGAGTTGGCGGCGCTGGACCGGAACTCGGCGATCCTGCCCGCCGCCGTGTTACTCATCGGAACGCCGGCAAAGGAAGTTGCCACGCCGCTCCCGATGTTGGTGGAGCGCCACACCGTGGACATATCCATAAAACCGCCCGGGGCGAAATCGGCGCCGCCGATGTGAAAGGCCAGCGGCGAGATGGGCCGCCCGGTGGCGTCCACCTCGGCGGCGGCGGGTGCGGCCGGCGGTGCGAGCGCCGCCGCCGCGGGTGGCGTTGGAACGGCCGCGGGCGCGCTTTGCGCGGCCACCAGACGGTCCAGCAGCTTTTGCTGGGCATCGAGCGCCTTCTGCTGGGCATCGAGCGCCTGGCGCTGTTGATCGAGTTGTTTTTGCTGGTCCGCAATTTGTTCGCGCAGCTTGGCGACGTCGTCGGATTGGGCCGATCCTTGCGCCAGACACAAGGCGGGGAGCAGCACTGCGAGCGATAAGAGCGAGCCAACGTTCCTAATGAGCTTCATGAATTCTCCTGGGTTTTGGGTGAGCCGGACCCGATTCAGCAAACTGTAACTCTATCGAGTATAGGAACACTGGAGCACCTAGATCAACCTCTATGGACCCTTTTATCTTCAATAAACGGCAGGTGTTAGGTCGTGGGGATAGAAGCACTGGAGGGTGGTGTATGGGGGTGAAGGGGAAAGAACACCGGCGACAAGATCGCCGGCGCCACCAAGGGCTGATAGAATGGGGATTAGCCTCCCCAAAACATAACTCATGAGATTTGGCGTCATTGTTTTTCCTGGAAGCAACTGCGACCACGACGCTTTTTACGCGGTCGGCACTAATCTTGGACAGCCGGTGGAATTCATCTGGCACGATTCGTCCACGCTGGGAGCGGTCGATGCCGTCATCCTGCCCGGCGGCTTCGCCTATGGCGATTACCTCCGCTGCGGGGCCATCGCCAAGTTCTCGCCCGTCATGAAGGCCGTGCGCCGGTTCGCCAACGACGGCGGGCTGGTGCTGGGCGTGTGCAACGGCTTCCAGATCCTGGTAGAAGCCGGGCTGCTTCCCGGCGCGCTGATCCGCAATCGCGGGCTGAAGTTCATCTGCCGCGAGGTGCGGTTGAGGGTGGAGACTACCGATTCGCCCTTTACTTCGGCCGCGCGGAAGTTGCAGATTTTGCGGATGCCCATCGCGCATGGCGAAGGCTGCTACTTCGCCGACGAGCGGACGCTCGATGAGCTGGAGGCCGAGGACCGCATCGCCTTCCGCTACCACGGCAACCCCAACGGCTCGTTGCGCGATATCGCCGGCATCCTCAGCCGGGAGCGCAACGTGATGGGGATGATGCCGCATCCCGAGCGCGCCACCGAGCCGCTCATGGGCTCCAGCGACGGCCTGACGGTTTTTCAGTCGATGCTCGGCGTGGCGGTGCGGGCATGAGCGCCGCCATCACCCCCGAACTGGTGGCGCAACACCAGTTGAGCCCGGACGAGTACCGGAAGATTGTAGACATTCTGGGCCGCGAGCCTAGCTACACCGAGTTGGGCATCTTCAGCGTGATGTGGAGCGAGCACTGCTCGTACAAGAGCTCGCGTTTGCATTTGAAGAAGCTGCCTACAACGGGCAAGCTGGTGGTGCAGGGGCCGGGCGAGAACGCCGGCATCATCGATATCGGCGGCGGATACGTCATCGCATTCAAGATCGAATCGCATAACCACCCCAGCTTCATCGAGCCATTTCAGGGCGCCGCGACCGGCGTCGGCGGCATCCTGCGCGACATATTCACGATGGGGGCGCGGCCCATCGCGGTGCTCGACTCGCTGCGCTTCGGGCGGCTGGACGATGCTGTGACCGGAGCGCGCAACCGGCGCATTCTGAGCGGCGTGGTGGCGGGCATCGCGCACTACGGCAATTGTTTCGGCGTGCCCACGGTGGGCGGCGAGTGCCTTTTCGAGCCGTGCTACGACGGCAACCCGCTGATCAATGTTTTCGCGCTGGGCGTGTGCCGCAAGGAAGACGTCTTTTACGCCAGGGCCGCCGGCGCCGGCAACCCGGTCATTTATGTGGGCGCGCGCACGGGGCGCGACGGCATCCACGGGGCCTCCATGGCCAGCGCCGAATTCACCGAGGAATCCAAGCAGAAGCGTCCCAACGTGCAGGTGGGCGACCCGTTCATGGAGAAACTTCTGCTGGAAGCCTGCCTGGAAGCCATGCAGACGGGCGCCATTGTCGGCATTCAGGACATGGGCGCGGCGGGCCTGACCTGCTCGACGTGCGAAATGGGCAGCCGCGGCGGGGTGGGCATCGAGATCGAGTTGGACCGCGTCCCGCAGCGCGAGACGGGCATGACGCCTTACGAAACGATGCTCTCGGAATCGCAGGAGCGCATGCTGCTGGTGGCCGACAAGGGCAGGGAAGAGGAAGTTTACCGGGTGTTCCGCAAGTGGGGGTTGGAAGCAGCCGAGATCGGCGTGGTCACCAGCGATGGCAAGATGCGCGTAAAGGAGCACGGGGTGACGGTGGCCGAGATTCCGGCTCGTGAGCTGGCGGATGAAGCGCCGCTCTACGACCGGCCGCACACGAAACCGCTGCGGCGCGCGCCGATGGCCGAAGAAGAACACCGGCGGCAAAGACCGCCGGCGCTACAAACGGTGCAGGAGGCGCTGCCGGCTCTACTGGCGTCCCCCGACAGTTGTTCGAAGCGGTGGATCTGGGAGCAGTACGATTACCAGGTCCGCACCAACACTATCGCGGGACCGGAGCGAACCGACGCCGCCATCCTCCGCATCAAGGAGACCGGCGAATCGGTCGCCATGTCGCTCGATGGCAACGGCCGCTACTGTTACCTCTCGCCGCGCGAGGGGGCGCAATTGGCGGTGGCGGAGTGCTGCCGCAACCTCTCGACGGTGGGCGCCGAGCCGGTGGCCGCCACCAATTGCCTCAACTTCGGCAACCCCGAGCGGCCGGAGATTATGGCACAGCTCGTGGAAGCCATCGAAGGCATGGCGGA
>Ga0187889_10003613_pt1 | contig 13466 bp, 8 predicted proteins | sample June2016WEW_7_10_2_FD_132992 | JGI IMG/M metagenome (GOLD analysis project Ga0187889, IMG submission 132992) | Peatland microbial communities from SPRUCE experiment site at the Marcell Experimental Forest, Minnesota, USA - June2016WEW_7_100 | ecosystem: Environmental > Terrestrial > Soil >... | reverse complement strand
GAGCGCTGTCGGGCAAAGCCCGCCCGCGCTCACGCGCCTCGCATGAAAAGGACCCTGGGAGGGTCCTTTAAATCCCCCGCGACGAGCGCTGTCGGGCAAAGCCCGCCCGCGCTCACGCGCCTCACCATTCGATGTGGACGCCCAGGGAGGGCAGCACCAAGCGATATGAGCTCTCGGCGAGGCTGCCGTTGTTATCGAGCTTGACGTCATACTCCTCGCGGCTCATGGTGGCGTTGACCAGCTCGAGGTATGCCTCGAGCACGAAGTTGTCGAAAATGAAGCGCTTGTCGACCCTGAGGTCGAGCTGGGGGAAAGCCGCCAGCTGGGTGTAGCCCACCACGGTCTGCGTGCGCTCGTCGTAGAGGGGATAGGGGCGGCCGCTGTTATAGTGGAAGCGCGCCGAGAGCGAGTAGCGGGCGGGCAGGCGATAGCCCACCACCAGGTTGAGGATGTGGCGCTCGTCCCAATCCGAGGGCGCGATGAAGCCATCGATCACCCGGAAGGACCACGACAGGGTGTAGGCGAGCCAGCCGTAGAGCTGGTGCTTCATCGGTCGGCGCAGCATGAGCTCGAATCCGTAGGCGTCGCCCTCGCGCATCTCGATCAGGTCGGGCGCCTCGGGATCGGGGATCAGAGTGTCGCGCAGATCGCTCACGTGCAGGCGCTGGTAGAAGAGCGAGGTGTCGAGGTTGAGGTCGAGCCCCAGGCGATCCTCGAGCGCCGACTCCAAACCGACCGACACTTGGCGCGAGCGCTGCAGGCCGTAGGAGCCCAGCCCGAACGATTCGAAGCCCGGGACCCCGATGGGCAGGCTAGGCATCTCGGAAAATTCGCCGGCGCTGACCTTGAGCCAATCGTGCGGCCCGACGCGCAGACGGACGAGCAAACGAGGGCTCGGGGCATAGGCCGAGGCATCCTGCTCGAAGTACCCGTCGTAGCGCAGGCCAGGTGAGATTTGCAGGCGGTCGCCCACCCGGAACGTCATGCCCGCGTACACGCCACTCGACGCCGCATCGCGGTTATGGAAAAGATCGCGGCCGTAGTTGGCGGCCAGAAAGCCCCCTGCCAAGCTCACCAGCGAGGTCGGCCGGAAAACCTGGAATTCCGAGTCGGCGCCCACTTCGAGGTCGGCCCAGCTGGCGAGCTTCCACTGCTCGCCGATGCGCGGCGCCACGCTGTAGCTGCGGCTGCCCACCGGCAAGGCGAACAGGGAAGTTATGCTGATGGTGGAGTCGTCCTCCCCCCCCACCACGGCCAGGGTGAGCCGACCGCCGGCAAGGGCGCCCGCCCAGCGCAACTGCAGCCGGTGGAAGCTGAGATCGGCGAGCCCGGGTGCTATCGCGTTGGGCTCGCCCAAGAAACCATAGCAATTGGTGGTTTGGTCGCAGGAGCTCGCCTCGTCGAGATGGTCGCCCGAGCCAAAGGCGAACAAGGTGAGCTTGCCCGGACCCAGCGTGTGCTCGATGCGCACCTGGTAGTCCCAGTAGTTCACCGAGTAATCGCTCGAGAAGGCAGAGAGGATGAGCCCGGTGTACGAGTAGCGGCCGGCCACCGCGATGGTGCCCTTGCCGTTGTCGAACGGCATAGCCGCGATACCACCAGCGTCGAACAGCCGTACGTCGGCCGAGACGTGCAGGCGGTCGGTGGCCGGCGCGGCGGTCTCGGCCGAGACGATGCCCGAGATGTACCTGCCATAGTCGATGGGATAGCCGCCGGGGTAGAAATCGAGCTTGTCGAGGAAGAAAGGGTTGATGACCGAGGGTCCGAGGGCGAAGTGGAAGAGCGCGGGCACGCGCACACCGTCGATGAAGAAGCCGGTGTCGCCGGGGTTGGCGCCGCGGATGGCGTAGAAGGGCAGAGGCCACGTGGTCTGCGCCACTCCGGGAAGCGACTCGATCACGCGAAAGGGATCGCCAAGCGACCCCGCGGTGTGGGTCAGCTCCTCCTGGCGCAGGGGTATCTCGGAGGCTTCGGCGGGCGCCGCCGTCACCACCGTCTCGTAGCGCTCGCCGCTGGTCCGGGGCTCGAGTCGGACTATCAGCGGGGCACCGCCCGGCGAGACCACGAGGGGCTGGCTCAAGGGCTGGTAGCCTGGGCACTGGACGCGCAGGGGATGGGTCCCCGGCGTCACCGCCAGGGTAAAGCTGCCGTCGGCGGCGGTCTCCGTGCCTTCGCCGGCGCCGATGCGCACCGAGGCCCCAGCCAGCGGCTGCCGGGTGCCACGCGCCAGCACCTTGCCCTGCACGACAAGCTCCGGGCGTGCTGCTCCCCCGACCGCCGAGGCCTCGTGGCGCAGCCCGGCGGTAGTCACACCTTCCGCCCGGCCCTCCTGCGCACCTTCCGTCTGGCCTCCCTGCTCATCTTCCGTCCCACTGTCCCTCTCACGGCCCAGGCCACCCTGCCCGTCCCCCTTCTCGCCCGCGCGCACGCTACCTCCGTCCTGCTCGGGTGCGAGCAAGCCCGACCCGGTCTCGTTCCCGCTACCGCCGTCCAATCCCGCCCAGCCCTGGTCCGGGGTGCTGGCCATCCCGGGCACCAGCCCGCCCTCCCCGCCCATCGCCGCGGCGCATAGCCACGCCCACATCAAGCCGGCGTGCACGTCAATTCATCCCCGCATCGGGCGGCGCGAAGTTGGCAAGCCACAGTCCGGAACGATCCGCGTCAACGCGCCCGCGTACGATGTATTCGATGAGCGGAGGCGTCACCCAGGCAGGGACGGCGGGGCTTTGCGCCGCCTCGGAGACGCCTTGGGCGTAGCGGAAGTCCGTGCCGGTATCGAGGTTGCGCAAGACCAGATCACCCACCCCATCCTGCTCCGAGACGTTGACGATGCCGAACAGGCTGTGCTGCGAAACCGACACCGACATGATCGACTGCGCCACCAGCCGGGGATCGGTCGGCGGCGCCCCGGCCTGGTAATCGGCAAAGTAGAGGTCGGGGCTGGCACTGCCGAGGTGAGCCCAAAATGCGAACACACCCGCACCCGAGGTGCTGTCGTAGGCCACGAAGAAATAGGGCGAGCCACTCTGAAAGTCGAGGAGCAGTCCTTCGGGAGATACCTTGACCGGGGCGTGCTCGGGATGGTCGCATTCCTGGAACATCAAGGCCCCCTGGGCATCGGTATTGTAGATGGTGCTCTTACCGCGTTCGAGGTAGATGACATAGACTCCGTCGGGGGTTATGGCGGGCGACCACAAGGGCCCCGTGAGCGGCGCCCGGCGCGGGATCAGGTCGCTGGCGCCAGTGAAGACGCCATGCCCGGCGTTGTCGGTGCGCAGCACCTCGTCGGTGTTGGGACGGGCGATGGCCGAACGATTGAAGTTGGTCAGCGGTGCCGGCAAGGCGGCGAAGGTGTCCAAGCCGGTGCTGGGGTCGAGCTGGTGCAGCTCGGCGGGCGCCGAGGCGGTGGCGTTCTCGGCGTAGAAGAAGGAATCGCCGGAAAACCCAAGCCAGGCCGAGGGATTGGCCTCGGCCGGGGTAAGCTCGCTGCCGGTGAGCAGGTTCTTGAGCACGGTCTTGGGCGTGCCCCCGTCGGTGACCGTGAGCGCCGCGTAGTGCTCGTCGCCGCTGACCGTGAAGCTGGACACGTTGGCGCGCAGGGAGTCGAGCTGGTTGCTCGGGCGACGCAGACGCGACCAGGTGTGGGCATCGCCGAGGATGCAATAGATCGAGCCGGTGCCCGAGATCCAGGTGGCAAATCCGCCGGCGTCGCTGCCGATGGGGATCTGGGCGGAGCCGTCCCACAGATAGAGCGTGGGCAACGACTGGCCCACCGGGGCCGGTCGCTCGAAGATGGCCTGCGGGCAGGACCCGTCTATTAGGGGAAAGCCCCCAGGACAGGCCAGGCCGGGGTTGGGATTGGCGTAGATCCACGACAGCGGGGCGGAGAAGGTCGACGTGGTGGCCACGTCCTCGACCCGAGCGTCTTCATCTAGGGTAGCGGACAGGTGGACCCACGACCCTACCGTCGCGCTGCCCACGCCGCTGGGGATGGCGCGTTCGTCCACCATGAAGTAGCCTCCCCCTTGCGGCCACTGCGATGGCAAGTACGGCGGCCACGTCCAATGGTCTGACAAGTTAGCCACCATCTTGCGTTGCGCCTTTCCATCGAAGGACGACAACCAGAGATCATAGACGCCGCCATGGCTGGCGGTGGACAGGGACAAACGATTGACAAAGAGCGCATACCAGTCGCTCGCCACTTGCAGGAATCCGGGCTGCTCGAGCGTCTGGCTGTGAAATAGCTGCGTTCCGGTGGGAGGCGGGCCTGCCTCGAGGCAGCCCGCCAGCGCCAAAAAGCCAGCGAGTAGGGGCAAGGAACGAGCCATCGTCGGCGCTACTTTAGCCCAACCGCCGAAAATCTACGACCGGGATGGCTCAGCCCAGCCATGGTTGTGGCCTCGCCTCCCCGGGGTGAGTGCAACGGCGAATCTCGCAGCTCACCCCAGCAGATGACCCCGCGAGTCACGGGGATGGCATCTCTTGCCGCTACCGCCTCCGTTGCTGGGCTTCACCGTGCCCTTCCCCACCCCGGCATCCGCCCGTACGCCCGGCGAATTGGGTCAGCGGATCGACTTACCAGGAGACGCAGCTGGCCACCAGCTCTACAGTGAGCCATGGCTTGAGCTAATTCATTCTTTCATCATTTGCACTCTGTTCTTGTGCCGCATGGCCGCCCGGGAGGATAAGAGGACCAAGGTAGTCGATAATGATTGCAGAAGTCGTTCCCGTAGAAGTCGTACGGCGCTTTCGTCACCTCGCCGCGCGCCACCTGGGCCTCGATATCCCCAAGTCGCTCGAGCCCATGATCGGCGCTCGCATCAGTAAGCGCTTGGATCACTTGCAGCTCTCACTGCACGGCTATGTCGCGCGTCTGCAGCAGGAGCAGGCGGGCGACGACGAGATCATCGCCTTTTGGGATTGCGTGCGCCCGCGCCCCGGGCATTTCTTCGCCCACCGAACTGACTGCCGCCGCCTGGGCCAGCTCATCCAGCGCGTCCTGCACCGGGGCGGTCGCCGCCTGCGCTTCTGGTCCGCGGGCTGCGGGACCGGCGAGGAAGCGTACACCATCGCGCTGGTTGCCGAGCACGCGGTCGAGGCGGCGGGGCTCCCCATCCGCGAGGTAGACTTCAAGATCCTCGCTACCGACATCTCCGGGCGCGCGCTGGAGATGGGCCGACGCGGCATATTTGCCGCTGCACAAATCCAGAAGGTGCCGAGGGGCATACGCCGGCGCCATTTCCTGGCGACCACTCACGGCTTTCAGATCTCGGACGAGATCTACGACCGCATCGTGTTCCGCCAGCTCAACTTGGGGTCTCCGCCCTTTCCCATGACCGGCCCGCTAGACGGGGTCTTCTGTGGCGAAGGGCTGAAAGCGCTGGTGCCCTCCGCCAAGCGACGCGCCCGAGCGGCCGTGAGCGCCCTGCTCGCCGAGCACGGGCTAGCAAGCGGGCTCGACCAGGGGCGAGAGAGCGAGGATGAACCGGGCTCAGCTCACCAAGATCTGGCAGGCGACGATCCTCAGCGCGGCGATTCAGGCTCGCGGACGATTTGCTAGCCTGCGCGACGGTCGGCTGATGGGCCAGGCGCGCGACGCCGGCAGCCAGCGCCGCGACAGAGCTCCCCCGCTCAGAAGCCCCGCGGGGTGCGGGCCGCATAGCTGGTGTGCAGGAGATGATGCGCCTTTTCTCCGCACGGCTCGCCGAGGAACTCCGCGTAGACAGTGCGCACCGCCGGGTTCTTGTGCGCCTGGCGCAAGGGTAGGCCGCGATCCTCGGCATACATGGCCTCGACGCGACGCTTGCGCGTCTCTTCGTCGGTGGGGAGGGGCTGCCCTCCTCCCCCGATGCAGCCGCCAGGACAAGCCATGACCTCGAGGAAATGCACCTCCTCTTGGCCACTCTTGATCGCGTCGAGCACTTTGCGCGCGTTGGCCAAGCCGCTCACCGCGCACAGCTTGACCTCGCGATCGCCGATGAGCACCGAGCCGCGCTTGATCCCGGCCGTGCCCCGCAAAGTCGAGTACTCAAGGCGCGCCTCACCATGCGGATCCATGACCGCGGCCACGGTGCGCAGGGAAGCCTCCATCATGCCGCCAGTCACGCCGAACATCAGACCGGCGCCGGTGGCGTCGCCCAGTATGGGATCGAAGGCGGAGTCGGGGAGGGTGGGCACGTCGATGTCGTGCAAGCGCAGCAGATCGCCGAACTCACGCGTGGTGAGGACCGCGTCCATCTCGGGCGTGCCATCGGCGAACCGGTGCTCGGGCCGCTGGATCTCGAACTTCTTGGCGGAGCACGGCATGATGGAGACGTTGAAGATCTTCTTGGGGTCGATGCCGTTGCGCTCGGCAAAGAAGGTCTTGCTCAGGGCACCCACGATCTGCTGGGGCGACTTCGCCGAGGACATGTTGGGAATGAGCTCGGGGTAGAAGTGCTCCATGAACTTGACCCAGCCGGGAGAGCAGCTAGTGATGAGAGGAAACGGCCCGCCCTGCTTGATGCGGCCGATAAGCTCGTGCCCCTCCTCCATGACCGCCATGTCGGCGCCAAAGTCGGTGTCGAACACATAGCGGAAGCCGATGCGGCGCAGGGCCGTGGGCAGCTTGCGCGTGAGCGAAACGCCGGGAGGCAGCTGGTAGAGCTCGCCCACCGTCACGCGCACCGAGGGCGCCACCTGCACTATGGCCACCTTGTCGGGATCCTCCAAGGCGTCCGCGACCCGGTCGAGGTAGCTCTTATCGCGGATGGCCGCGACCGGGCACTTGATCAGGCACTGGCCACACAACACGCACACCGTATCCGCGAGGTCGCGGTCGAAAGGCGGGAGCACGGTGGTGGCAAAACCGCGGTTGACGAAGTCGAGCGCGTGCACCCCTTGGATCTCCCGGCAGACCTTGACGCACTTGCCGCACAGGATGCAGTAGTCGGGATGGCGGGTGATGGCGACCGACGAGGCATCGACCGGAGCGTGGCGCTTTTCGCCCTCGTAGCGGATCTTGTCGATGGAGTACTCACGACAGGCGGCTTGCAAGTTGCATCGCTCGTTACGGATGCAGGTCTGGCAAGCGCGGGGATGGTTGGCCAAGATCAGCTCGATGATGGTGCGCCGTGCATCACGCAGCTCGCGGGTGTTGGTGCGCACGTTCATGCCTTCCTGCGCCGGATAGGAGCAGGCCGGCTCGAGCCGTGTCGAGCCGCTGGGATTGGCCACCTCGACCACGCACAGCCGACAGGCACCGGAAACCGTTAGCTGCTTGTCGTAGCACAGGGTCGGGATGCGCACACTCAGCGCTTGCGCCGCCTCGAGCAGGGTCGAGCCAGCGGGAACACTCACCGGTATGCCGTTGATCGTCAGATTGACGGTCGTGCTAGCTGCCAGATTGACGGTCGTGCTAGCGGCCACATTGACGGTCGTACTTTGGTCGGCCATGGCGTCTCCGTTTTCCCTAGGTGCGCGCCACTGCCCCGAAGGGGCAGACTCGGTTGCATTCACCGCACTTGGTACAGCGCTCGTTGTCGATGACGTAGATTTCGCCCTTTTCCCCGCTGATACATTGCACCGGGCATCCGCGAGCGCACAGACCGCAACCGCGACAATTGGCCAAGATATGATAGGTGAGCAGCGACTTGCACACCCCCGCCAGGCAGCGAGTATCGCGAATGTGGGAAACGTATTCGTGCTCGAAGTAACGCAAGGTCGAGACGACCGGGCTGGGTGCCGATGCCCCTAGACCGCAGGCCGAGGTACGCGCTATGACCAGGGCCAGGTGACGCAGCTCGGTGATGTCATCCATCTTGCCCTTGCCGTCGGTGATGCGCTCGAGAATCTCGAGCATGCGCTTGGTGCCCTCACGGCAGGGGATGCACTTGCCGCACGATTCGTGCTGGGTGAAGCTGAGGAAGAACTTGGCGAAGCTCACCATGCAGGTGGCCGAGTCGGTGACGACCAACCCGCCCGAACCCATCATGCCGCCCAGCTTCTTCAAGCTTTCGTAGTCCACCGTGACGTCGAGGCGGTCGGCGGGGATACATGCTCCCGACGGGCCACCGGTCTGCGCCCCCTTGATGCTAGAGCCCTCGGGCGCGCCGCCGCCGATGTCGACGAGCAGCTCGCGTAGCGAGAAACCCATGGGCACCTCGACCAGACCGGTATTGCGGACCTTGCCCGAGAGGGAAAAGATCTTGGTGCCCGCGTTCTTCTCGGTCCCGGCGCTGCGGAACCATTCCACGCCCTTGCTCAGGATCAAGGGTATGTTGGCCAGGGTCTCGACGTTGTTCACGCAGGTCGGGTGTCCGGCGAAACCGCGCTGCGCCGGGTAGGGCGGCTTGTTGCGCGCCGTGCCCCGTTTGCCCTCGATGCTGGAGATCATCGCGGTCTCTTCCCCGCACACGAAGGCCCCCGCTCCCTGGACGATCTCCACGCTCAGGTTCTTGCCCGAACCGAGAATGTTGGGCCCGACCAAACCGTAGAGCCGGGCCTGGGCGAGCGCGATCTCCAACCGGCGAATGGCCAGCGGGTACTCGGCCCGGCAGTAGATGAACGCGTGCTCGGCGCCGATCGCATACGCAGCGATAAGGATGCCTTCGAGCACCCGGTGCGGATCGCCCTCGAGCAAGCTGCGATCCATGAAGGCCCCCGGGTCGCCTTCGTCGGCGTTGCATATGATGTAGCGGGGGCCCTCCTGGGACCGGGTGATCTGCCACTTCTTGCCGGTGGGAAAGCCGCCGCCACCCCGGCCGCGCAAACCAGCCGCGCTCACGTTCGCGATAACCTGCTCCGGCGTCATCTCCTTGAGCGCCTGGTAGAGCGCCCGGTAGCCCGCGCGCGCGAGGTACTCGTCGATGTTCTCTGGATCCAGCTTACCGGTGTTGGAGAGCACGCGCCGCTCTTGCCGGTGGTAAAACGGGATGGACGCCTCGGTGACGCAGCCGGGGGCATAGAGCAGGCGTTCGACGACTTGCCCACCCAGGATGTGCTTCTCAACGATTTCCGCGACATCGGTCGGCTTGACTCGACAGTAGAAGGCCTCGAGCGGCAGGAGCTGGACGATGGGGCCGACCTCGCACAGGCCCTGACATCCCGTCTCGATGAAATCCACTTTGCCGGTCAGGTCACGCTTCTTGAGCTCGCTCAGAAAGGCCTTGTAGATCGAAGGCTCGTCGCCCGCGTCGCAGGTCAAGCCCTTGCACAAGAAGGCGGTGGCGATGAAGGCGGGCGACTTGTGCTCGGCCAGGTTGAGGAGCTCGGCCCGGAACTCGGCGCACTTGGGATCGTCGTGGCACGACACCCCTTCCATGCGGCACAAGAGGAAATTCGGGCATGGCGTCCCCGGCCGGGTCTGGCAGCGATCGCAGCAGCGCTCGAGAAAGGTGCGGGCGCGCCGCTTTTCCGCCGCGCCAGCTCTCCGCACGCTGGCCGGCCGGGGCATGGTGAGCAGCTTGCGCGCCAGCTTGCTCACCGCCTTGGGCGTCATGCGGCCGTGTACCTCGCCGTCGACGACCACGGCGGGTGCGACGCCGCAGGCGCCGACGCAGTTCACCTTTTCCAGACTGATCTTGCCATCGGGCGTGGTGTCTCCGGCATTGATCCCGAGCACCGCCACCAGCTCGCCCAAGAGCTCCTCCGCGCCCTTGACGTTGCACGCGGTGCCGTTGCACACCTGGATGACGTGCTCGCCCTGTGGCTTGAGGCGAAACTGCGAATAGAAGGTCGCCACGCCATACACGCGAGCTTCGGCCAGCCGCATGACATCCGCGATGTGGTCGAGCGCATCGGTGGGCAGGTAGCCGTAGAGATCCTGCGTCCGCTGCAACACGGCGATGAGGTTGCGCGGCTTGAGCTCGACCCAGTGGTCGAGCAAGTCACGCAGGGGCGCCAGATCGATTTTACTCGGTGCGATGGTTATCTGTGTCATGGTGGGGTTGGACGAGGGCTGGCTTGGCCCGGCGAAGCCAGAGCGCGAGAGGTTTCCGGGTCACCATCATAATAGCCCGAGCAGCGTTTATCCCAACTGCCCGACCACCGCAAGGGGCACGCAATAGTTGACGCAGCTTCTCCCCGCACCCGCTGGCCCGCCCGTCGTCGGACCCGGCGACGGCCCTGCCGCTGCCCTCTAACCCTACAGGTTAAGATCGAGAGTGAACGAGGCCGGGTTGTCCTTGGCGCTCGGGTCACTCTGGTCATCGGGCAAAACCGCGCAGCATGGAGTATTCGGGAAGTTGGCATTGTCGCAGGTGGACGCATCCCCGGTGCAGAAGGGCGAAAAGGTCTGGACCTGGATGGTCTTCTTCGCGTAGTCGAACTGAACGATGCGCAGATATCCGAAGCCGAACCAGTCTTGGTCGAGCCACTGATAGTCGGACAGCATCTGGTGCACGGTCGTGCCGTCGGGTCGCGTGCTGGTCGAGAAAGCACCGCCAGTCTGGTGGCCACAAAATACCAGCCGGACATTCGAGTTCGGCAATATCAGCTTCTGCCACATCATCTCCCCGTCGTTGCTGCCCTCCCCGGGAGTGAATTTGTAAGACTGCGGGTAGAACCACTGGTAAGTGCCCGCGTCGGCGTCATTGCCCCCCGCGGCGAAATCGTAGCGAGTGCCATCGCTGTAGAGATAAGCGTGGGTGAGGATCATGGCGGGATAGGCGGCGTACCTCTTGAGCACAGCATCCGCCCAGGTCAGCACCACGTCGCGCGGTGCGAACTCCAGCCCCAGGACCAGCCACTTCTGCGCCCCGATGTCGATGAGGGCGTAGCTGTTCTCGATCTTGCCCGCGTCCATGGTACCCGTGATCCAGGGCATGCTCGCCGGGGAGAAGTAGTTGTCGATCTTGGTCGCGCGGCTGTCGTCGCTGTAATCGTGGTTGCCTGGGACGATGACATAGGGGACCACATTGTCGAGCACGCGCATGGCCGGGTTGGCCACCGTCCAATCGCTGGTTTCGTCGTACTGCACGAGATCGCCCACGTGGAGAACCGCGGCGATGTTGAGCGCCGACTTCTGGGCGACGATCCACGCCGTCTGCTGGCCGAAGACGCCCGGGAATTGATCGGGGCTTCCGTCCACCACGAAAAACTGGGAGGGCACATCTGAGTAGTACTGGGTATCGGGCAACACCACGATGGAGACCGGGCCCTGCTGCGCCGGGCCCCCGTCGGGTTCAAGCCCGCCGTCCGGAATAGGATTGGTGCCCCCGTCAGTCGGGATCTGGGCGTCGGGAACGGGGCCAACATAGACCACACCCAGCGAGTCGCAACCGATGGCGAAAAGAAGCAACGCCAGGCGCACCGCATTGCGACCAAGCGAGCGAGGAATAGACATCGAGCCATGTTTGCCCAGAGCCAAGTACCGGCGCAAGCCCAATTCGGAGCCCAATTCGGGTCCGATCACATCCGGGCGATGGCGGCGATGGCCATGCACACCCGAGCGATGCTCGGGGCGAGGGCGATTCCCTGCGGCTACGGTCTTGGTCATGGCACGGGACTGAGCATGGGTGCCCTGGGCGCGGGCCGATCCTCGACTCCCAGGAAAACTTGGCGCCGGGCGATCAGCCGAGCGCGCTCGCGCTGCTCCAGACGCCATAGCTCCTGATAGCGCTCTTGACCCAGGATCGCTCGCTGCCGCATGACGAAGAGCCTCTCGGGTGACGGAGGGCCGTCCGCCACGGAGAAAGGTGCGGGAACGATGGTAGCGGCATCCCGACGCTCGGGCGGGTGCTCTAGCCTGATAGTCGCCGCGTCACGAAAGACAGCCTCGGCCTGCTGGAGCTGGCGCCTCTCGCCTTCACCTAGCCCCATGGCCCCGATCGCCGCCTCTTGGGCCAGGCTGGTGAGCTCCAAGCTGCTGGCCTCGCTGGCCCGCACAGCTGCTGCCGTTCCACGCGCAGGCGTGGGCCGCTCTACCCACGCCTTCCTTCTGCGCTCGAGGTCCGGCAGGTCCAATGCAGGCCGCGCGGTCGGCTGGGGCGCCTGCCGGCCCACCCCGCCCTCACCCGAGAGGCCGACAGCCGTGCCCGACTTGGGGGCACGGGGGCCACGGCAAGAGCCCACCAGTGCAATAGTTACGGTCGCCAACGCCAAATGGCGGCGGAAAATTTGGGAGCTCACGGGTATGACGTGGTCGCGCAGACCGGACATGCGCAGGGGTTGGAGCTGGGCACCATGCCACCCGCGCACACCACCTCGGGGCATGCGGTAAACGGACAGACAACTTCCGCCGAGCCGGCATCCGTCGGCTCGCAGCTCGGACAACCACAGGTCGGCGTGACCAGCCGAGAGCCGAGCGGGCAGGCGACAATGAGCAGCGGACAGGGCAAGACTTGCTGGCAACGCGCATCGGGCGTCGCGTCGTTGTTTCCACCACCATCGATTGGGGCACAGATGGGGCACCCGCACGGATCGGGGTTCGGCACCGTCCCCCCCCCACAGATGTCGGGACACAGCACGGGCGCGCAGGTCGTCCCGCCCGCGCCACTGCCACCGCCGCCCACGCTGCCACCGCCGGCCGAGCTACCGCCCTGCCCTACCCTTCCGCCACCCACCGCCCCACCTGCGCCCCCGCCACTCCGGCCCCCGGCTCCGCCCGCCGGAGCACACACTGGGCATCCGCAGGGGTCGAGGCCGGTCACCGCGCCGCTCGCGCATGCCAGAGCAGGACAGACTCCTTCCGCGGCGCAGGTCCCTCCCCCCGCTCCGCCCGCACCGGCAACGCCACTCCCGCCTCCGCGCTCGCCCGCTCCGCCGCCACTCGTGCCACCGCTGCCCCCGGCCGCCTCGCCGCCCTCCGGATGAGCACAGGAAGGACAGCCGCATGAAGCGGCCGGCAGATATCCGTCGGAACAGGTCAGTGCCGGACACGCCACCGGAGGGCAGGTCGTTCCCCCGGCCCCGCCACCCACCCCTGACCACCCGCCGACATCGCCGGCCGCACCACTGCTGTGCGCGCCCCCCACCGCCGGATCTGGCGCGCCCCCCGCCGCCAGGGAGCCACTTTGGCCACCTTGGCCAGGGGCCTGCCCGTTGAGCCCGCCGCTGTCGTAGCACGCCAGCCCCGCCGCAGCGGTTAGCAAGCATGCGAAAACCGATTGGACTCTGGTCATGGAGCTCCTCCTGCCGCGGTCCCGCGCAAGCTGCGTGCCCACGCCGGAGCCGCCAGCTTTCCGTGGACAGTCTTGGGGTTATGCCTAGTTGGGGATACGGGGTCTCGTCCCACCGTCAGAATTTCGAGATCAGAAGGCCGCCGACCAGCCACCCCGACCGATGGCAAGCCCCACCACCCACAGCGCCCTACCCGGCCGATCTACCCCGCGCCGCGCCGTCTAGAATGTCAGCGTCGAGAAGAATGCCGTGGCGTTGGACTGCACGGCCGCCACGTCGCTGGTGCTCATCACGCTATTGGTGATGAGCGCCTCGCGCATGAGGACAGGATCGGGTTGACTCAGGTCGCCCCCGCCGCCCAGGTGAAT
>Ga0187889_10003610_pt1 | contig 13474 bp, 13 predicted proteins | sample June2016WEW_7_10_2_FD_132992 | JGI IMG/M metagenome (GOLD analysis project Ga0187889, IMG submission 132992) | Peatland microbial communities from SPRUCE experiment site at the Marcell Experimental Forest, Minnesota, USA - June2016WEW_7_100 | ecosystem: Environmental > Terrestrial > Soil >... | reverse complement strand
TACTCGTCATGGCAGATCGCTTCGATCCCTTCCAGGCCGAGCCGAGCGAATAGGTCGATGGCCTCAGGGAGGGAGCGCTCCGGTGTCCCCATCGTGTGTCCGGCGATCTTCATCTCTCCCTCCCGGGCGTTGCGCGACATCAAGTCCGGTTGGGGCCGCCCTCCCGCCGGCACGGTGTTCAGCCCCGGGTCCCGTGGACCCCCTCCGCTCTCATCGCACGCTGGGGCGAACCGGCCACCATGAGCTGCGCAACCTCCTCTACGGAGGTGTCACGGATGTGCCGCCCGCCCACCACCTCGCCGCGCTTCAGGACAACAACGCGGTCGCCGACCGTGAAGATATCTTCCACTCGGTGGCTAATCAGAATGATGGCGAGCCCGCGCGCTTTCAGCCGCTGGATCAGCTCAAGGAGCCGGTGGATCTTCTCCAGCGAGAGGCTGGCCGTGGGCTCATCCATGATCACGACTTTCGGTTCAAAGCACAGGCTGCGGGCGATGGCGACCGTCTGCCGTTGCCCCCCCGAGAGAATCCTTACTTTCCGCCGCACTGGCCCCAGATCCGGATCGAGGGTCTGGACTACCTGGCCGGCCGCCCGCTCCATCCGCCGCTTGTCGAGGATCTCCACTACGCCCAGGAAGCGCCGGGTAAGTTCCCTTCCAACGAAGACATTCGCCGCAATATCGAGGTTGTCCACCAGGGCCAAGTCCTGATAAACCATCTCGATCCCATGAGCCCGGGCGTCGTGAGCGGTGTGAAAGACGACCGCCTTGCTTTCAACGAGGATCTCACCTTCGTCCGGGGTATAAATGCCGTACAGGATCTTCATCAGGGTGGATTTCCCCGCCGCATTGTCCCCGACCAGACCCACCACCTCGGCCGGCCAGACCTCGAGATCCACGCGCCTGAGTGCCTGGACCGCGCCGAAGGCCTTGGAGATCCCACGCATCCTGACCAATGGAGCCGCAGCACCGGCCCCCAGTGTCTTGGAATCCTCTGCCAATGTGCTCACTTGATGATCCCAATCTTCTCCCGTTCCAGGGAGAGGAATACGGCCAGGATCAGGACCACGCCCTTGATCATCAACTGGATGTCGCTCTTGATCCCCATGATGATCAAGCCATTCGACAACATGCTCATGATGAGAGCGCCCAGGATGGTGTTGTGGACGTTGCCAATCCCACCCGTGAGCGGCGTCCCGCCCAGGACGACCGCCGAGATGATGTCGAGTTCCAGCCCCACCGCGAGTTGGGGCGTGGCAGCCCCGACGCGGGATGCCAGCAGGAGACCACCCACGCCTGCCATGAACCCGCAGAGCGAGAACATCAGGATCTTGACACGATCGAGGCGAACACCCGTGAGGATAGCCACCCGCTCATCGCCGCCAATGACCTGACAGTGTCGACCAAACCGCGTTTGGTTCAGCAGGAAGTGGCAGATTCCGAAGAAGCCAAGCGTCACGTACACGATCCCAGGAAATACCCCGATCTCCCGGAAGACGGGCAGTTGGTACACCACAAAGGACTCACCCTGCGAGTAAACGTATGCCGCCCCACGCGCCACGGTCAACATGCCCAGGGTCGTGATGAAGGAGGGGATCTTCAGCTTGCTGAACACGAGGCCGTTGGTGAAGCCACAGGCGAGGCCGGTGAGCAGTCCCGCGGCCAGGCCCGCCGGCGCGCCATAGTCCCGGCCGACGCTGCTGCCGATGATCCCGGTGAGGGCCACGACGGACCCTACCGAGAGATCGATTCCGCCGGCCATGATTACGAAGGTCATCCCGAATCCTACGACGCACAGGACCGCGGACTGGGAAAGAACGACGGCGCCGTTACCCAGGGTGAGGAAACGTGCCGGCTCCAGCACCCCGAAGACAACGAAGGTGAACACGAAGGCCGAGATGGGGATGTAGATCCTGGCGTACGGACGGATTCGATGGCGAAAGGTCTCGGGGAAGGGGGGGGGGGTCCCCAAGTCACTGTCAACCGCCCCGCCGATCTTAGATGGGCCCTGCATGCCTGAACCTCCCCATCCCCCCCGAATGCCCACGCCGCCGTTTACTTCAACGAGATCTCAAAGTAGGCCTTGGCTTGAGGGTTGTACACTCTCGAGCGCTCTCTCCAGTTTATGGGAGGCGGGTTCTTGACAAACTGTTCTTCATACTTCAGCACATTCTCCTTCGTGATCCCAAGCATCTTAAGCTTGATGATCGGTTCGGTCGGCTTAATCCCGTGAAGGAAGTCGTGCATCACCACCACCGAGAAGGCTCCCATCAAATAGTGGCCTCCCGCGGAAAACTCGTAGGTGCCCTTCTTGATGAGCTCGATCGCCTCAGGCAAGAGGTCCATCCCGGCTACCTTCACCTTGCCGAGCAGACCACGGTCCGAGAGGATCTTCCAACTCCCCACCGCGGTGTCATCGTTACAGTTCCAGACGCAGTCGAACCCTGGACCGGGGTACGCGGTCAGGAAAGACTCCACTTTGTCCGCGGCAACGGCGCGGACACTCGGACCCCACTCCTCAGCCACGAGCTTGACGTCCGGGTTCTCCGCCAGCGCTTTATTTCGGCCCTTGGCCCGGTCCTCATGATTCGAAGCGCCCCGCGGTCCGTTGACTGCGACCATCCGTTTGCAGCCTGCCCGGATGAGGGACATGGCGATATCGTAGCCAGCCATGACATCATCTGCGGACATGAAGGTGATGTAGTTTCCACTCGGCGGGACCCCCGGCCAGCGATCAATGATCGCGATTGGGATGTTGGCATCCTGAGCCATCTTCAGGATCCGCGGACCCACCGCACTCTCCTCCGGTCCCACGACGAGCCCGTCCATTTTGGCCGCGATGAATCCCTGGACCACATCGATCTCCTTGTCGATTCTCCGCTCGTGATCCATGACCCGCACTTCGATGCCAAGATCCCTCCCAGCCTGCTCAGCGGCGTTCTGTAGGTTGACCCAGAAAGGGTTTGTCCGGTGGGAGATGTCCACCCCGATCCTGATCGGCTTGGGCTGCTGCGCCCAGGCAGTGGTCACGGCCCCGCCGAGGCCGTAGGCGACCATGAGGACTCCGAGCGTCAATGCCACCCATACCCGTTTCATACTGCACCCCCTTGTTTGAGGTTTCCCCGAGCCAGTCCGCCCCGGCGAGGCCCGTCACCTTCGCCAGGGTTGCCAGCGGATACGGTTCGCCGAAGTATTCCGCCCACAACTCTGTTGACCTTCGGCCGGTCGGCAATGTTCCGGACGAAGACGGTCAGCTTGACGACGTCATCCAGGGTCCCGCCCACCGGCTTCACCAGGGCCTTGAGGTTGTCCAGGGCCTGCCGGGTCTGTGCCTCAGCATCCCCGACCCCCACGGCTTTTCCCTCCCGGGCGTGGGCCGCCATGCCCGAGACAAACAGCAGGTTTCCGCTGCGGATGGCGACCGAGGTCGGCGCCTTGAAATCTGGCCCCTTGGGGATGCGGAGGGCGATCTTCTGCATGACCTCCTCCTTGCCGGCCGTCACAGAGTGTCCAGGAGCGCCCGGATCGTCTGAGCGCCGCGGCGGGCCGCCGTCTCGGGGTTGGGCTCCTGCTTGACCTCGATGGTGATAAACTCGTCGTATCCGATGAGTCGCAAGGCTTCCAGCACCTCCTGGAAATTCAGGTGGCCCGCGCCCGGATACCAGCGGTTACTATCGGCAAAATGAACATGCGTGAGGTACCCCTTGGCGGCCATGAGGCTGGCCGGCAAGCAGCGCTCCTCAATGTTCATGTGGAAGGTGTCAGGGAGAATGCCGAGGTTCGGGTGGTTGAGCGAGCGGAGGAACTCGACAGCCTCCAAGACCGTGAGGAAGACGTTCGCTTCGAAGTGATTCAGGGGTTCCAGTAACACCCGAACCCCTTTGGGTTGTCCGTATTCGGCGATCTCCAAGAGGCCCTCTTTCAACCAGGCCAAGGCCTCCTGGGCCTGGGTGCCCTCCGGCAGGCGCCCACGCAGACTCCCGACATGAACCTGGGCCCCGAAGCGCGCCGCCAAATCGATCACGTCCCGCAGTCGCCTTCGGATGGCCTGCCGCGCCACCGGATCTGGATCGGTCAGTGAGAGCTTGTCTTCTCCGAGCAGCGATGGCGCTCCAATGTCAGGCACGCTGAGGCCGTGCTGCGCAATCGTCCGAGCCATGCCCGCCTGGTCGAGTTCCCTCGGATTCCGGACCATCAACTCGATCCCGTCGTAGCCGAAGGCCACGAGCTGGGCGCAACTTCGGTCCAGATCCCCACGCAGTCCGAGGACCTTCTTCGCCCTGCAATCGGCGGTGGCGAACAGATAGCTCAGCTTCATTGCTCGTGTCCTTTCCAGAGGGCCCCCTCCCTGGAAGAACCGGCCGTCTCTTCTCCCACCTTGACTCGATTTGCGTCCCTTGCTCTGCCCGTCCCCTCCAGGTCGCCGCACCCCCGCCTCCGCTTCTGGCCAAAGATGATCCAGCGGACTCCGCGCATCGCGATGCCCGTCGCTTTCATCTCGCCTCACCGCCATCTGGGGCCGTTTCGGGACGCCTCGAAGCGGGCTAGGTCGTCCATCCCAGTCCCCGGAGCTTCTCCAGGCTCACCCGGTTGCTCTCGTCGGGCCTGCGCCGATCCACGATCTCCATGATGGTCGGACCAACGTAGCCGATCTTCTTTACCTTCTCGGTCACCGCGGCAAAATCAATGACTCCGGTGCCGATTCGGTCGTGCCCCCACACCTTGTCGTTGGTATCCGAGAAATGGAGCAGGGCGAGGTCCTTGACCACCAGCTCCAGGCCGTCCAGCGGCGACTCCACCATGGTGGCGTTGGCCATGTCATAGACGAGCTTCAACTTGGGGTGGGACAGCTCCCGGCACATCTGGACCATCAACTCGGCGGTGTGAGTCACGTTGTAGCCGTTCTCGAGGCCAAAGGTCACACCCAGCCGCTCGCAATCCGGCAACAGCGATTCGAGCCCTACTTTCACCAGTCCCCAGAGGTAGGACTGATCGGGGGCGATGAGCACGTGCTTCCTGCCGCCCGCGGCCACCACAATGCCGCCTCCGAGGTCGTGGGCGAGCTGGATGGTCTCCCGAAGCTGCCGGATCGTCTCTTCCCTGATCCCTGGGTTCGGGCTCGCCATGTTCAGGTCCAGGAACGTCGGATTGACCGACGAGAGGTGCAGGCCGAGCGACTCGTACAGTCTCCGGAAGGCCGTCCGGTCGGCTGCCGACCAATCGCGCGGCCAGCAGTGCGGCGGCGCGCTCATCAACTCGAAGTACTTGAACCCCATATCCGCGATACGGCGCACCGCCTCCTGGAGCGGGAGATCCCATAACCATGAGTACGTGCAGGCACCGACGGTCAGAGGCATGGCACTCGTCTCCTTCTGGGAAAACGATCAGGCCCAGTGGGGTGTGAACATAATCTTTAGACCCCGCTTGCTTTTCATCAGCTCAACCCCGCGGGCCGCGTCCTCCAGGGGCAACCGGTGCGTAATGAGGCTCTCCAGAGGAAACTGACGGCGGGCCAGCACATCGTAACTCCGATGCCAGACCTTCGGGTCGTAAGCACGGATCCCGATCAGCTCCACCTCCCGGAAGCATACGATGGCCGTGCTGAAGGACGAGTCGCCATGTCCCTGACCCAGGACGCCGATCCGTCCCCCTTTCCGCACGAGATTGAGCGCCTGTGGAACACCGCTGGGATGCCCAGCGCATTCGAAGACCACGTCCGCGCCCAGGCCGCGGGTCATCTCCCGGACCACCTCCGCCGGATCGGTCTCATCCACGACGATCGTGTGGGCACCCAACGAGGTCGCGACCTTCAGGCGGTCGGCGTCCACCCTCAGTCCGGTCATGACGAGCCGCGAGGCGCCGGCCGCACGCGCCGCTAGCAGGACCAGGAACCCCAAAGGGCCCGGGCCGACCACCACCACCGTGTCGCCAGGTCCCACCGAAATCCGGTCCAGCGCGTGCAGGGCCACGCAGAGGACCTCGCTCATGGCGGCAGCCTCGAAGGAAGCCTCCGGCGGCAGGAGATGCACATTCTCCTCGCGCACGGCGACGAACCGGGCGAAGCAGCCGTTCAGGCCCAGGCCCAGCTGGGGCCGGTTGTCGCAGATGCTCTGACGGCCGGTTTTGCAGTAGTAGCACTGCCCGCAGTACATGATCGGGTTCGCGGTCACCCGGTCCCCGACGCGCAGGCCGGTCACGCCCAGGCCAACCTGGCAGACGACCCCGGCAAACTCATGCCCCATAACCATGGGAGGTTTCGGCTTGAACTGCCGCACCATGGATTCCGCCCAGTCGTAGAGGCTGAGATCCGTCCCGCAGAGTCCCGTGGCTTGGACCTCGATCACGACCTGGCCGGGGTGGAGCTCTGGGTCCTTGAAGTCCGTGTAAGCCAAGTTGCCGGGCCCGGGAGCTGTCTTGACGATTGCTTTCATCACTCTTTCCTTTCCGCCGCTTCTCCGGCTGATGATTCTCAGGGCATGGCCCATCTGCCCTGCATCAGCGACGTTCCACCGGTGCCCTGGCGAAAATTCGCTTCTGCTTTCGAACGCTCCTCCGGCCACCAGCCAACTCAGAGGCCAAGGCTCGCCCCGTCGGTGCCCAGGCCCAAGGCCTCCAGCTTCGCCCGGGTGGGGATTCCATCCCCTGTCCAGCCCCGGTAGTCGTAGTACTCGTCCAGCATCGCCTCCAGGTCCGGAAGATAGTTGGCTGCGCCCCCATCCGGAAGGGCCTCGTTGAGGATCCGGTAAGGCAAGGTGTCGTCCTTCCGGCTCATCCCCAAGCGAACGTTGTAGAGCCGCTTCAGGTTGGACGCGCGTTCGCCTGCCCGCATGAACTCACCGATATCCATGTCCCAGCCCGTGACGTAGTTCAGGCAGTCCACCACTTCCTGCACGGTAACTCCCCGCATGATGAACTGGCAGAGCTTGAGCGAGTTGTATAGCCCCCCGTAGTCCTGCATCACGGCGGCGGCGATCCCTTTCCGCTCTGTGGCGTGCCGGTCCAGGGGCTTCTCGAAGCCAAGCTCGGGCAAGGTATTTCGCTCCAGGTAATGGCTGTAGCTCCGGTGGCACGCGCCCCGGCTGTAGGTGGCGTACGCAGCTGCCAGGCTAGAAAGGGAACGGGGGTCGTGGTAGGCCAGCTCGAGCCCCTTAACCTCCAAGGCGAACTTGTAGGCCTCGCCCCCCAGCTTTTTTGCCACGAAGCGGACCCCATTGGCGAGGAGGTCCCCGACCCCTTCCCGCTTGCCAATCTTCTCCACCAGCGCAATGACGGTTGCGGCATTCCCCCAGGACAGGTCCAACCCGTCAACGTCGCTCGGACGGAGGAGGCCTCGCTCGAACGCCTCGATCGCAAAGGCGATGACTGCACCGGTGGACATGGTATCGATGCCATAGCGGTTGCAGAGTTCATTAGCCTTCGAGACCGCCTTGAGATCGTCCACCAAACACATGGAGCCGAGACCAGCAAGCGTTTCGTATTCCGGGCCCGCCCCTTTGACACCGGCGTAGGGTCCATCCTTGATCTCGATCTCCCGGCCCGACCCGATGGTGCACGCTTTGCAGAAGTACCTGCCCGTCAGGATGGTCTCGGCCATCGCCTGGCCGGAGAGCTTTTCGACTCCTTCCCGCCACGTACCCCGCCTCCAGTTCTGGATGGGCATGTCGCCTATTGCCGCTGAGGGCAGGACCCCGCCCGCCGTCCCGTAGTCCCGCAAGGATTGTGTCTTCTCCTTGATGTGCAACGTCATCTGTCTGACGAGGGGGCGCAGCTTGTCATCGTGGACCACCACGGGGCGCCGGGTGCCCGTGACGCCAATGGCCTTCAGCCGTTTCGATCCCATGACCGCCCCCAGGCCACCGCGCGCGGCTGGGCGAGCGTTGCGGCCATCATTCAAGATTGCGGCGATGGGTGCCAGCCGCTCCCCGCCAGGCCCGATACAGGTCACCACCATCCGGTCGCCATGGCGCGCACGAAGGATGTCCTGGGTCTCGAAGGTGTCCCGGCCCCACAGCTCCCTCGCATCCTCCAAGGATGCGGCACCATCGGCGATCAGGAGGTACACCGGCTGATCGGCCTGCCCCTCGAAGATGATCCCATCGATCCCCGCTCGCTTGAGCTCGTATCCAAAGGTCCCCCCGCAATCCGCCTCCCCCCACATGCCGAGAGGAGATTTCGCCACAACCGCGTGGCGTCCCGAGGTGGGGATCGTTGTGCCCGTCAGGGGACCGGTGAGAAACAGAAGCCGGTTCTCCGGTCCGAGAGGATCGGTCGTGCGGGTGGTCTCATCGAAGAGCACTCGAGACCCCAGCCCACTTCCCCCGATGTACGCCCGGAGCGTTGCCTCGGGGATCGTCTCATCAGCGACCCGCCGTGTCGTCAGATCAACCCGCAAGAATCTGCCCATGTAACCACCAGGCATGCATGTCTCCTTGCTGAACTGATGTGCCCGTCAGACCGCCTATCCTTTGGCGGGCCGGCCCGCTGCACCATCCGGAAGGATCCCACACGAGTCCACCGGGCTGGCCATCCCGACCGAACTCAACCCCTTACCACCTTCCGTTTGCCGAAGACCGGCTCGCCGTAGGGCAACGGCGGCAGCTCCCAAGTCCCGATCCCAGGGGGCCGTATGTCCCGGTTCACATGAACATCGAGGACAAAGGGGGCATTCGCTTTGAGGGCTGTCTCGATGGCCCCCGGCAAGTCGGTCGGTCGTTCCACCCGGATGCCCTCGACCCCACACGCTCGGGCCAATGCCACGAAATCGGGGTTGTAGAACTCGCCGGTGGACTGCCGCACGAAGCTCGTGGCAATCTCCCTTTTGTCCAGGAGGCCGGTCTGGATGTCCCGGATCGCCCCATAGGCGAAATTGTTCCAGATGAGCCAGACCGCCGGGATGTCGTACTCTACCGCGGTGCACAGGACGTCGGGCCGCATCATGAAGCCCCCGTCCCCGCACACCGCCACGCACGGCCGGTCCGGCGCCGCCAGCTTCGCGCCCAGGACGCCGCAGACGCCGAACCCCATGGCGGCGAAGCCCCAGGTGTTCAGCACGGTTTGGGGCCGGCGCGCCTTCCAGAACTGGACGATCCAGTTGTGGTGGATGCCCGAGTCCGGGAGGATGATGCCATCATCCGGCATGACCTTGCGCAGCGCCTCCACGACGCGTTGGGGGTGCATCGGCATCACGTCACTCGTCCAGCCGGGCCGGATGAAGTCCTCCCACTCGTTTCGCCACTTGGCCGTGTCTGCCAACCATGCCTTGCGCTCCTCCCCTGCTCCCGCAAACCGCTTGGCGCTCAGGACTGCCAGCATCTGGCGCAGGACGGCCCGCGCGTCCGCCACGATTCCAATGTGGACCGGATAGTTCCGGCCGATCTCCTCCACGTCGATGTCCACGTGGACCAGCTTCGTCGGGGGGATGTTGTAGGAATACCCGGGGATCCATGAGCTGCTCGAGCGGTCATCGAACCGCACGCCCAGAGCTAGGAGGACATCGCAGCTCCGCGCGGCCTCGTTCGACGCGTAGGTCCCGTTGCGCCCGATGAAACCCAGCGCCAGCGGGTCCGTCATATCCAGTGTCCCGAAGGCGTTTGGGAGGAAGAGAACGGGGATCTGCGCCCGCCGGGCAAAGGCGGTCAGTTCTTCGCCGGCTTCCGACAGGGCCACGCCGTGCCCCACAAGGATCAGCGGGCGCTTCGCCCTTAGCAGAAGATCGAGGGCCCGCGACACCACCTCCGGATCTCCCTCGCTGCGCGAGCTGATCCCCTGCCGCCACTCCTTCGGGTCTGGGATCTCGACGTCGTCCCGCTCCTTGAATACGTTGAACGGGACGTCCAGATTGACCGGCCCGGGTCGCCCCCCCAGCATGGTGCTGAAAGCCTGACGCAACGCCAAGGGGAGCATGTCCACGCGCGTCGGCTGCCAGCTCCGCTTGACGTACGGCTTGATCACCGATGGGAAATCGGCCTGATAGTGGCGGTAGGTTTCCTGGAAGGGCCCTCGATTGAATTGCGAGGTGGGCACGTTGGCGGTGATGGCCAGGAACGCGGAGGAATCCATGAAGGCGCACGCCAGGGCGATGGGGATGTTGCACGAGCCCGGCCCGCACGAGGTCAGCGTGGCGACCGGCCGGTGGGCCACCCGGAAGTACGCATCTGCCATGTGCCCCGCCGTCTGCTCGTGCCGGGTGGAGATGGTTTTGATAACGTCCGCCCGGTCGTACAGGGCGTCCAGGAAGCCCACGTTGCCGTGGCCGCAGACCCCGAAAACATAGGGGACCTTCTCCCGAACGAGGTACTCAACAATGACCTCACCGCCAGAGATGGGTGCCATAGCTATCCTCCATTGCTTCCTCCTGGGACGCGAACAGGCTCACTCTGAGGATGCTGGCAGGCGGAGACCCTCCGGGTCGTGGGTCCTGTGGCGTTTCCCCGGTCGCGATCTCTCGGGCACATCGCGTTGGCACTCACCTCTGCAGCTCGGTGACAGTTTTCGAGGCCTCTGCCGCTTGGATCCCACGCCTGCCGAGGATCGTCCCTGCCACCCCACGCACCAAGAATCCAGGGGACGCCCGATATGCCGATCGTGACCAGGGTCAAACTGCCGGCTTGCGGGGGCCGTGGGCGACCGCGCGCGAGTCGCGGAAACAGGTGGTCCCCACCCAGCCTATGCTCGTCACGAACAAACCCCAGGAAGCCCCCATCAATCCGGGTGATGCAGCAAATACTCCACATACTCCGCCAAGCCCTTCCGGATATCGTACTGCGGGGTGTACCCGAGATCGTCCATGGCCCTGGAGATGCTCATCATCCCTTTAATGGGAAGCTTGATCCCGTCCACCTCCACAGGGCCGGGGCCGATGTGAAACTGTGCTGAGGGAAGGATTTCCCTGATGAACTCCGTTACCTGCGCGGTCGTGTAGGCTTTCCCTCCGGTCACGTTGTACACGCGATGCCTTGGCCGATCGGCATCCAGCGCCAGCAGGATCCCGCGAACAGCATCCAGGACGTATGTGTAGTCTGCCTTGTCGTCCCCGCCATTCGGCGCCCAGGTCGGCTTGCCCTGCAGCGCATTCTGGATGAGATTCTTCGGGACGCGCTCCCCCAGGAATCTCGGGCCGTACACCCGAGCCGTTCGGATGGAGAGGACGTCCACACCATGGAATTCGTGATAGTACGCGGCGAACCGCTCCCCGCACAGCTTGCTGATGCCGTAGGGGTGCCGGGGGACCAGCGGGTGATGCTCATCGGCCGGCTCGTACTGGAACTCGCCGTACACCTCATCCGAACTCAGCAGCACGCACCGCCGGACCGCGCATCTTTTCGCCACCTCCAGGACGTTCACCGTTCCCTGGATGTTGACGCTGATGATGAGGCTGGGGTCGAGGACCTCGCGGGAGGCGATGGCCGCGACATGGGCGATCTTCTCGATGTGGTGCTCGCGCACCGTTGTCTCGAGCGCCTCGAGGTCGACCACGCTGGCGTCCCGCAGCAGCACGCGGTCCCGGACGGTTGCCAGGTTCTTCGCCCGACCTTGGGCCAGAGTGTCATACACGACGACGGCGTCCCCCCTGACGACCAACGCATCCACGAGATGCGACCCGATGAAGCCCGCGCCTCCGGTGACGAGAATTCGCGTCACGACCCCTCGCTCCAGGCAGGCTCCAGCCTGCCACGCTATCCCGGATCTCCACCCTTCCTCACGAAAACTCTGTCCTTCAGATGCCCAGGTAGGCCTTGCGGACGTGCGCGTCCTGCGCCAGTTCCAAGGCCTTTCCTTAGAGGATCAACGCCACGTCCTCCAGGGCGTAGGCCCGGTGAGCCGGGCTCAGGGCCTGCTTGACATCCTGCTCGACTACCAGGGCGGTCATCCTCTGCGCGCCGATGTCCCGAATGGTGTGAAAGATCTCCTGCGCCAGAGTGGGAGCGAGCCCGAGGGAGGGCTCATCCGGCCCCTTCCCGGATTTCAGAGCTCTCGCCCGTCTGTCTCCAATTCAGGGACTCGGGGGCCCGACCCCATCGCCTCCCGCATCACCGGGGTGGCCTAGTTGCTGAGACAACCGGTGTCCCACGCCCTTCACTACCTCGATGAGCTGAGCCACTCGGTCCAGGCTGACGCGCCAAACGGGACCGGAGATCCCTATGGCGGCCACCACCTGGCCCGTGAAGTTCCGCACGGGTGCTGCAAGGCACCGGATCCCCTGGAGGTGCTCCTCGTCGTCGAAGGCGTACCCCTGGTTTCGCACCCGTACAAGCTCCTGCTCCAGGATGGGCACCGCGGTTATCGTCTTCGGAGTGAACGGCCGGAGTTCGTGCGCGTGCAGGAACGCCATCAGCTCGGCTTCTGGCAAGTGGGCCAGAAGCACCTTCCCGATAGCGGTACAATGGGCAGGACGGGGGTATCCGACGCGATCGGTCAGACGGACGGGGCTACTCCCATCAACCTTGTTGATCACGATGACCTCGCCGTGTTCGAAGACCGCTAGGTGCGAGGTTTCGCCAGTCTGCTGCGCCATCTCGGTCAGGAACGGCCCGGAGATATTGAAAATTTGAACTTCCGTCCAGGCTGAAGCGGCAAGGCGGAAAACCTTCGAGCCAAGTCGGTACTCCCTGGTTACCTCATCCTGGACCAGGTACCCGAGGCTGGTGAGAGTTCGAAGTAGGTGAAAGGTCGTGCTGGTGTGGAGACCAATTCTCCTGCTGACCTCTGCCATCGTGACCCCGCTCGTGTCCTTAGCAACGAGTTCGAGAATCGCGAGGCCCCGCTCGAGGGACTGGATCATGGTGCCCTTCTGCATGTGAGGGCGCAGCTCCTGCTTTTGCGTTTGCACAGATTCTCCTTTTCTCGCCAATTTAAATCGTATATCGCGATGTGAGATTGTACGAATGGATTATTGCCAGTATATGAATAACAATTTCATAATTTGATGTCAATGCCATACGTCAGTTTGGTTCAACAGAGGCTTGCATCGCTGAGAGGCCATGCAAGGTTCTCCAGGAATCCCCCCTGCATTTCCTGAAGCTCCACCCCAAGTCGCTCATCAACGAAGAGGTTCCAGTCTAGCCGCCGATGCCGGCCTCCTCGAATTCTTTCCCTCGATACTGAATCGAGGCCCTCGACTCAGGGATCCAGGCCGACAGGGGGATCGAAAGAACCGTCAGCCCCGGTCGCCAGTTCACTCAGGAAGGCTTGAGTGGCAGAGGGTATCTCCCTGGCGAGATTCCCGGGCTTCCCATTTTCCCGTGTGGAGACGGTCCCTTGTAACGCCTTGGACTGTAACCCGGAACAAAGCCAGACGGAGGAACTGGAACGCTTGACCAGCCTCAGGCCGTAGCGTTATCGTGCCGGCCGAGAAAACAGGTCCACCTGGAGAAATACGCATGAGATTGCTCAGCCACCGGGAACGGGTGCTGACCGTCTTTGACCGCGAGGCAGCGGATCGGCCCCCCGTGGATTTCGGGGGCTCCCCCGCCAGC
>Ga0187889_10003607_pt1 | contig 13480 bp, 12 predicted proteins | sample June2016WEW_7_10_2_FD_132992 | JGI IMG/M metagenome (GOLD analysis project Ga0187889, IMG submission 132992) | Peatland microbial communities from SPRUCE experiment site at the Marcell Experimental Forest, Minnesota, USA - June2016WEW_7_100 | ecosystem: Environmental > Terrestrial > Soil >... | reverse complement strand
TTTCAATTTTGAATTCGAACTCTCTTCGGAGAGTTTGATTGGAAGCGACGCCACCGCCTAATAAAATTGATTTGGCTCCAAATTCTTTGGCGGCTCGCAGAGTTTTTTTAATTAAGATATCGAAAATTGCCTCTTGTAGAGCATAGGAAATATTACTGACTGTTTGACTATTCAATTGTTTAATCGTTTGAATTTCTCTAAGAACGGCGGTCTTTAATCCCGAAAATGAGAAATCATAATCGTTAGAATCTATTAACGGACGGGGAAAATGATAAATATCCTTTTCAATTCCCGTTGCCAACTTCTCAATCTGCGGACCGGCTGGATAAGCAAGGCTCAATAGTCTTCCCGTTTTGTCAAACGCTTCGCCGGCCGCATCATCTCTGGTTCCGCCCAACCACGCAATATCGCGGTGATTTTTCATCAATACCAAATCGGTGTGTCCGCCGGACACGATTAGTGCAATTGCCGGGAATTCAATCTTGTTCTCACCAATAAAATTAGCGTAGATGTGGCCGAATAAGTGATTAACGGGAATAATTGGTTTATTCCAAACGTAAGCAAAGGTTCTGGCAGTTTCCACCCCGACCAAAAGTGAACCGATCAGTCCTGGCCCGACGGTAACGGCGATGGCATCAATCTCTTTTTTGGGATTTTGCAAGACTTTAATCGCCTCTTCAATCACCGGAATGATAAATTTTACTTGTTCACGCGCTGCGACTTCCGGAATAATCCCGCCGGTTTTGGCATGGAGAGAGAGGGAGGAAGCGATAATATTTGATAATAATTTAGTTTGATGAGTTTCTTTATCTGCTTTTATAATCGCTGCCGCAGTTTCGTCGCAGCTGGTTTCAATTCCGAGTATGGTCATAGATTTATTTTTACATTGCTGCCAATTTTAATGCCGTATTTTTTGGTCAGTCCGGCGTTTATTTCTAAAACTTTGTCGGCTTTAGTTCTGGTGGTGTAAACCGGCAGATTTTCATTTGGGGAAACGGGTACTTTTTGAAAGACGTCAACCACTTTATTTCCGCTGATAAAAATGATATCGATTGGAAATTTCATATCTTTCATCCAAAATGAGTAATAGTCAGACTTATTAAAAAGAAAAATCATTCCCTGGTCTTTAGCGATTGATTTATACTTTGCCAATCCAATTTCTTGCTCCTGAGAAGTTTCTGCCAGATATAAAGAAAAAACATGACCATTGATTTGGTCGCTGGGAGCTTTAGGCTCAAGATAAGTGAGCATTAAAAAAACAAGAATAAGAATAATTAATGTTCCTAAGATAAAAATGGGGATTTTCATAATCTATTTTCGTCAAGAATAATCTGGGCGATTTTAGTGGTAGATTTTTCCGGTATGTGGCCGATGACCTCTAGCAGCTTGGCGCCGATTTGTTTCGCCTGTCTTTTACTGTGCTCTGTAGCGCTGCTGTCTTTGGTAACGGCAATAATTGACGGTCTTAAATTTAATACAAGCTTATCGTATTCGTCGTTACTTTTAAGAAACGGAATTTTTATTACATAATCGACAAAACGGATTGCCGCTAAAACTTGGGCTCTTTCGTCCTGATTATGGATTGGCCGCTGTTCTCCTTTTATCCGGCGGACATTTTCATCGCTCTCGATAAATATCAGCAAGACGTTTCCGGTCTTTTTTGCCGCTTCCAAAAATTTGATATGGCCTAAATGGATAACGTCAAAACAACCCCCAGTCAGCACTACGGTTTTCCCTTCTTTTCTAAACCGTTTACTTAGCTTAACTGCTTTTTCAACATCGATTATTCTGTTCATGATTTTGTTCCTCTTAAATAAACTGCCTGCCAAGGTTGGTAATCGGAAACAAATTTATCATAAATGATGGTCTTCCCATTTTGTGTGACGGTCCTGGTGAAATAAACATCTGCGCCCCAAGCCGCAAAATCCGTTTGTTTGATTGTTCCTACTGGTGAAGTCGGGTCATCCTGATAAAGGTCCGGTGGCGGCGGAGTTTGATTAGTCACAACGGGCGTTGTCATGGTTACTTGTCGGCCATCCTTTGTTCCGTAAAGACTAAAATTCAAAGCATAATTATCCAGATCGACTTGACTTTGAATTAAAATATAATTTTCGGTGTCATTTTTAAACTTCAAATCAACGGTTGGTGAATAAACCGTCGCGTCAATTCCGGGAGGAGAATCTTCTTCATAATAACCGACCCGATAAGCATGAGCATGTCTTTCCACGATTGGTAGTCCGGCATTTAAAATGGCCCGGAAAAGAGTAGTGGATACTTGGCAGACTCCGCCGCCGTCGCCCAAAACCGTATGTCCGTTTTGGATAATGTAGGCTTGTTGATAACCGGAGAAAGCGGAGACATCACCAAGAGCCTTATCAAAAGAGAATGTTTCTCCCGGAGCAACCAAAATGCCGTTTAATCGACTGGCGGCCAGATTTATATTGAAAACTCTTCCCGGAATAGAATGGAAGAACAAAGAATTACCTGTTCCGATTAATTCTTTAATGCCTAATTTATTAACTTTTTCGGTAGTAATGTTAGGCTCAACAATTCTGATTGGGATTGCAAAAGTTATTGTTTGCGGAGCATTCGAATTTAAAACACTTGCAGCATAAGACAAAATTTTATCGCTTAGCGCATCGCTATCTAAAGTTTGCCCGTTCTCGGAAAGCCGGAAGGCAGTAACTTTATTATTAACCGTACTAAAAAGCGCATCCACCGGTTGTCTTTCTATTTTTTGGGCAATCGGTTGAATTAGGCTTAAGAGTTTATTCTGGTCATAAGCGTAAGATGGGGAAAGGTAGACTCCGGTTAAATAAGCTTGTAGACACAAACTTAAGTCGGAAATAAAATTACCGGAGCGTCCGATAGAATAAGCCTGACTAGCTAGAAGCGGACTATTGTAGCCAAAATCTATTTCGCCGGCGGAAATTGTCGCTATCCCATAATCGCTAGTGAGTGTAAACTCGGAATTTCTGACTAAATTGTTCTGGTTATTAAAAAAATTTTCCGTAGCTTGTTTGCTTTTCTCACCAACATTAAAATTACCAACGTAGACTCCCGGATAGACTTTGTTTTCATAAGTCTTTTGATAAAGAAAAAGTCCAAAGCTGGAGATCAAAACCAAAGCTAAGAAAGCGCCGGTAGTAAACCAAAAAGCCCCCTTTAAAAAACGCAATATCTTCTTCGTATATTTTAATTTAAGCCTTAATTTTATCTTGGAAAAATTTATCTTCATTGATTATGGTTTCTATTTGGTATTATACTATAAAATAGCCATGGATAACGACCAGACAGTCTTTCAAAGTCCTAATGCGCAGACGCCCAGCGTCCCGGAAGCTAGCCCGCCGCCCGTTGCTCCTCCGTCACAAGATTTGCCTTCAGAGCCTTTTATTCAGGCCCCTTCTACAGAAATATCTTCCCATGAGCCATTAATTCAAAACCCTCCTGCAAAGATTCCGCCAGCAGGGCCTAAAAGACCTAGCACTGGCAATATAATTCCGCTTTTGCAAAGAGTTGTCAAAGTAGGCATTGGATTATTCGTGGTGATACTGGTTCTAACCTTACTATTTACCGTTGTTCTTCCGATGTTTTCGGGAACTTCAAACGGTAAAGTCGCATTGACTTATTGGGGATTGTTTGAAGACAGCAAAACTATGCAAAGTTTAATCTCCGAATTTGAAAGACAAAACCCAAATATTACAATTACTTATTCAGCGCAAGATATTAATCAATACAGGGAAAGAGTTTTAACCAGAATTGCCAACGGAACCGGTCCGGATATCTTTAGGTTCCATAACAGTTGGTATCCGATGTACTCAAGCATTTTGCTGCCTTTGCCGACCGATACCATAACGCCTGCAGACTTTAAAAGCGCATTTTATCCCGTCACCCAAAAAGATTTGATAAAAAACGGCGGAATCTATGGAATTCCTTTGGAAATTGATACTCTTTCGCTGTATATTAATTCACAGCTTTTCCAGGCTGCCGGTCTAAAGCCGCCAACCGATTGGAATGATTTTATCAATGATGCCAGGGCGATGACCGTAAAAGACGCGAATGGAAATATAAAAACCGCTGGCGCTGCCATGGGAACTTTTGACAACATTACTCATGCTCCGGATATTCTTTCCTTGCTTTTTTTACAGAATGGCGTCGATTTATCAAATATGCAATCTTCCTCCGACCGAGCGGCAAACGCCCTCAGTTTCTATACGGCTTTTACCACCGACCAAAATAATGTTTGGGATAATACTCTTGATCCTTCAATTTTGGCTTTTTCCAAAGGTAATTTAGCGATGTATTTCGGTTATTCATGGGACTACTTTACTATCAAACAAAATAATCCCAACCTCTCTTTCCAGGTTGTACTGGTGCCGCAATTACCAAACCAAAATGTTAACTTGGCCAGTTATTGGGTGGAAGGAGTATCGGTAAAAACTAAGCATCAAAAAGAAGCACTGCTGTTTATGAAATTTTTGGCGCAAAAGAGTACCGAAGAAAGTTTATACGCGGAGCAGGCAAAAACCAGAGCTTTTGGAGAGCCTTATGCCAGAGTTGATTTAGGGAGTACTTTAAAATCAAATCCTGTTCTGGCGCCGTTTGTAGAAGAAGCCCCTTCGGCATTTTCGTCGCCGTTTGTGGACAGTACTTACGATAACGGCTTGAACCAAGAGTCGGATACCTATCTGGGAAATGCCGTAAATGCAATCCTTAACGGTACTTCTCCGCAGACAGCGGTCGAAACTTTGACTCAAGGCACTAATCAGGTCTTCCAAAAATATGGACAGTAGAGAAGAAGCAATCTTAAAGACGCTGCTCTACTCAAAGCTTTTTGCTTATCCGCTGCGAAAAGAAGAACTTTATAATTTCCTCATCGGCGAAAAATTAAGCAAAAACGAGTTCACGAAAGTCTTAAACAAGACAGAGCTCCCGATAAATTTTAGCGACGGATTTTATTTCTTAAGAGGCAATCAGAAATTGGCTAGAAAGAGACGAGTAAAAGAAAAAATTAGTATGGAAAAATTAGGGAAAGCGAAAAGGATAATTAGTAAACTTAGTCTAATTCCGACGATAAAATTAATCGGAATAAGCGGAACATTGGCGATGAGAAATTGCGTCGAAGATGACGATATCGACGTTTTTATAATTGCCGAAAAGGGTCTTACTTGGACGACCAGATTTTTGGCGGCGTTCTTCTTAATTATGCTAGGTGTTTATAGAAATAAAAATAGTAAAGAGTATCGAGATAAAATTTGCTTGAATTTGATTCTGGGCGAAAAGAGGATGCTGTTTACTGAGCAAGACTTATTTACGGCTCACGAAATCGTTCAACTTTTGCCGATTTTCGAAAGAGACAAAACATACAATAAGTTTCTTACTGTCAACGGATGGGTAAAAAAGTTTTTACCTAACGCTCAGATTAAACACGAAGCAATTTTTAAGAGACAACAAAATAATTTTGATAAATTGGTGATGTTTATTCTAAAAATTATATTTTTGGAGAAAATTTTAAAAAGGCTGCAACTTTTTTATATGCGAAAAAATGTCACTAAAGAAAAATTAGAAGATAGTTTTATCGGTTTACACCCGTTTGATTACAAGTCGTATATCTTAAAAAAATACAAAGAGGAGTTAGATAAATTTAGGCTTAATTAATTTAGGCCTCTAAGATTGTACTAGAGGTCATTGACAAAAAGTTAGGCATAATATATCATTCTTAAAGTTAATTAATTGAATTTATTTTGTTATTCCCTCTAGCTAAACTGTGAGGGATTTTATTTTAAGAGGAATATGGATACTAAAACAATCTATTTAACCAAAGAGGGTTTGGAAGAATTAAAAAAAGAATATACAGAATTATCTAAAGCTAAAAGGCCGGATGTTCTGGCGCGCGTTTCCCAGGCCAGAAGCATGGGAGACTTATCGGAAAATGCCGAATATGTCGCAGCCCGTGAAGAGCTTTCTTTTATTGACGGACGAATTGACGAGTTGGAAGAACTGATAAAACAAGCGGTATTAATTCAGGAGTCCCACGCCAAAGGTAATCACGTCGTAAAATTGGGTTCAACAGTGACGGTTAATGTTAAAGGTAAAAAAGAAAGCTTTACGGTCGTCGGAGAATGGGAAGCCGATCCAAAAGAAAAGAAAATTTCCCATGAGTCGCCACTTGGAAAAGCCCTGATTGGGAAGAGGGTTGGCGAAAGAGTTGAAGTCGAAGCCCCTGCGGGAAAACTTGGCTATACAATTATTTCCGTAAATTAGCCCACATAGAAAAGCCAAGAATTTTTACTAGGTTATTTGTATAATAAAAAGTAGGCTTATGAAAGATACGATGCTCGCGGTAATTAAAGAAAAACCGGAACCGGGAGTCGTTATCAAGCAAATCCCCATTCCAAAGCCGCAAAGCGGAGAACTACTCATTAAAGTTAAGCTTGCTTCAATTTGCGGCACTGATATTGGTATCTATGATTGGACTCCGTGGGCGCAAAGTCATATTAAGCCGCCCATCGTTATTGGACATGAAGTGATGGGTGAAGTCCTAGAAATTAACGGTGGCAACCCGAACGGAATTCAAGTAGGTGACTTTGTATCTTCGGAAACACACATTTTCTGCGGTAAATGCCATCAGTGTCTAATCGGCAACCGCCATATTTGTGAGAATGTGCAACTTTTTGGAATTGGCAGAAACGGTGGGTTTGCAGAGTTTGCAACCATTCCTACCCGGACTTCCTGGAAAAATGATAAATCAATTCCAGAGGAATCGATGAGCTCACAGGAGCCACTTGGTAACGCGGTGCATGTAGTAACAAAAGCAGGCGTTGAGGGTAAAACTGTTTTGATAATGGGGATGGGTCCGACCGGGCTTTGTGCGGTAGCGGCGGCAAAAGCTTACAGGGCGAAAAAAGTAATTGCGATTAATCGCGGCGAATACAGAAGGAATTTGGCCAAAAAAATGGGAGCGGATGAAATTTACGATAAGTTGCCGGGAAAATATCTAAATCAAATAGATGTAGTTTTGGAAATGTCGGGAAATGATATGGCTATTCAAACCGCTTTTGAAGCAGTCAGGATTGCGGGAACGGTGATAATTTTTGGTATTCCCAAAAAAGACATTACGTTAAATTTCGGCAAATATTTTATCGATAAAGAGGTAACCGTTAAAGGCGTTTTTGGCCGACAGATTTGGGAGAGTTGGCATCAAGTTTCAGAACTTTTGGTTAGCGGTAAAGTTGATTTAGCAAAAATAATTACTCACCGCTTTAAGCTTTCCGATTTTGAGAAAGCGATGGAGGCCATGAAATCCGGTGAGTGCGGAAAAGTGCTTTTAATCCCATGATAATTGACGATTTTTATAAACAACTTGAGGAAGTAACTAAATCGGGAAGTTCTCCCCAGATTATTGAATCGGGGCAAGGAGCATACTTAACCATTGGCGGCGTTAAAAAATTAAACTTTTGTTCCAGCCATTATTTGGGGCTAGCAGAGCATCCGCGGCTGAAAAAAGCGGCTCAAGAAGCGATAGAAAAATATGGACTCGGAACGGGTTATCGGACTTTGGCGGGAACTCACACGCTACACTTAAAACTCGAAGAAGCAATAGCCAAGTTTAAAGGCACAGAGGCGGCGGTGGTTTTTTCTAGCGCCTACATGGCTAACGCGGCAGCGATACAAACGATTATCGGCAAGGAAGATCTTGTGATTTCGGATGAATTAAACCATGCATCAATTATTGATGCAGTAAGGCTGTCGGGTGTAAAGAATAAGTTCATTTATAAACACGGAGACACGAAGGATTTGGAACTAAAATTAAAAGAAGCGCAAAAACTTATCAAGGCTCCAAAATCTGATGGTCAACTGCCGGTAGTTTTAATTGTTACCGATGGAGTTTTTTCGATGGATGGGGATTTAGCACCACTGCCAGAAATTGTTAGGCTGGCAAAACAAGATGGTGCCTTAACGATGGTTGATGATGCTCATGGTGAAGGTGTAATGGGGAAAGGCGGGAGAGGCGTAGTTGACCATTTTGGTTTAGTTGGAGAAATTGACATAGAAATTGGTAGTCTTTCCAAAGCGTTTTCGGTGATTGGCGGCTTTATTGCCGGTAAAAAAACTTTGATTGATTACTATAATTTAAAGGCAAGACAAAGACTTTTTTCAATTGCCCCAACCATTCCCGATACAGCAGCTTCTTTAGAAGCGGTCAATATTTTACTCGAGTCCGATGAGTTGGTAAAAAAACTTTGGGATAACACAAAATATCTAAGAGCGGAGTTTGGCAAACTTGGTTTTGATACCGGCCATCCGGAAAGTCCGATTACGCCGGTGATGCTGGGTGATGAAGAATTGGCAAAAACTTTTAGTGCCAAGTTGTTTGAAGAAAATGTTTTTGCTACCCCGATTCTTTTCCCGATGGTCGCTAAAGGCAAAGCGAGAGTCCGCGTTATTCCGTCGGCTGCTCACTCAAAAGCAGACCTAGATTTAGGCGTACGCGCCTTTGCAAAAGTGGCAAAAGAGCTGAAAGTGCTATAAAATCCTCTTATGGGGAAATTTAATCTGGTTGTTTGTGGTGGGACTTTTGATTTGTTCCACGCTGGTCACAAAGCCTTTCTTAAAGATGCTCTCGCCAGCTCGGAAAAAGTTCTCTTGGGAATTACCGACGATGGCTATATCCAAAATCGCAAGAATGGATTAGGAATTGAAGATTTTCAAACCCGTAAATTTGCTGTTGAGCAGTTTTTGAGTTCCATTCACGCCAGCGATAGAGTTAAAATCGTTGGAATCAGTAGCGCCTACGATCCATATTTAGAAACTTCCACCGATTATCAAGCGATTATTGTAACTGAACAAACGGAAAATGTGGCCGCAGAAATTAATGTTAAACGTCAACAAAATAATATTCCCCAACTAGGGATAGTTATTTCATCAATGAAAAAAGCTCAAGATGGTGGATTGATTTCTTCGACCAGAATACGAAACGGCGAAATCAATCGTGACGGCAGATTATATTTAAACCCACAGTGGCAAAATAAAAAACTTATTCTTCCCGAAAAATTACGTGTACAGTTACAAAAACCTTGGGGAGAAGTGCTTGATGAGATTCCGCAAGATATCAATGGCACAAAAACAGTTGTAGTTGGAGATGCAACCGCGCAAAAGTTCAATCAAAAAAATATTGGCCAATTTTTATCAATCGTCGATTTTTTAATCCATCGGGAAAGAAAATTCAATCAACTTACGGAGCTGGGTTTTGACCGTCAAAACATTCAGAAAGTAAACAATCCTCCCAAAATGGTAACACCAGAACTTTTTCTTGTAGTACAATCAGTGTTCAATTCCAGACAGAGGACTGTAATTTTAATTGACGGAGAAGATGATTTAGCGGTTTTGCCGGTTTTGTTAATCGCGCCGCTTGGGTTCAACATCTTTTATGGACAACCAAATGAGGGGCTAGTGCGGATTTTAGTTACGGAAGAAAATAAAGAAAAAGTTTATCAACTGACAGAGAGTTTTGATAAAGCCTAAGCTTTCATAATTTGTGCTTATCTTGTAGAATAGTGTTATGTTTTGGGCAGATAAAGTTGCAGAGGACATTATAACTTCGGGCAAACATAAGCCCTACTGGGTTGATGATATGAAAACCCCTTCGGGGTTTTCTCACGTTGGTTCTCTGATGGGGCCGGTAATTCATAGTATGATTTTTCGAGCTTTAAAAGATGCCGGCCAAAAAACAACTTACACTTTTGTTATCAACGATTTCGATACCATGGATGAACTCTCCCCGCAGTTAAAAGAAGATTTTAGACAATATATGGGTATGTCTCTTAAGCAGGTTCCTTCTCCTGTTTCAGAGTATACAAATTTAGCGGACTATTTTGCCGGCGATTTTATTAGCTCAATTCAAAGTTTAGGCGTAGAAGCGAAAATTCTTTCGTCCTGGGAGCTTTATCATCAGGGAAAATTTGATAGCGAAATTAAAGACGCCTTAGACAATGCCGAAAAAATTCAGGATATTTATCAGAAAATTTCCGGAAGCAACAAAAAAGCTGCGGGTTGGTTGCCTTTTCAAGTTATTTGCGAAAAATGTGGGAAATTGGGAACGACAAAAGTTTTTGCCTGGGACGGGAAAAAAGTTTCCTATAGATGTGAACCTAATCTGGTCAAATGGGCTCAAGGTTGTGCTCATGAAGGGAAAATTTCCCCGTTTGGCGGCACGGGCAAGCTTCCGTGGAAAGTAGATTGGGCAGCGCATTGGAAAGTAATCGGCGTCACAGTCGAAGGAGCAGGAAAGGACCATGCCTCAGCGGGGGGTTCATACGACATTGCAATGGCAATTTGCAAAGAAGTATTTAAATACGAAACGCCGTTCAAACTTCCTTATGAATTTATCTTAATCGGTGGCAAAAAAATGTCTTCCTCCAAAGGCGTGGGTTTAAAAGCCCATGATTTAGTTAAAATTTTACCTCCCGAAGTTGGCCGGTTTTTGTTTGCCAGAGCAGGGATTAAATCGCAAAGTAACTTTGACCCGGTAGAGACAAACGCTATTCCGGTTCTTTTTGACGATTATCAAAAAGCCGCCGATGCATATTTCAATAATGGGGATAAAGATTTAGCAAGAGCTTTTGAGTTATCACAGGTAGGAAAAATTCAGAAACCTCCGGCAATTAGATTCTCGGTACTGGCACAATGGGTACAAATGCCTAACATGGAAGAGGAAATTAAGAGAGAAGAACTCGGAGAATGGGCAAAATACGCCAGGGTTTGGGTGGAAAAATTCGCACCCGAAAATGACAAGTTTACAATCCAAAAAACCGTTCCCGCAACAGTTCAAAATTTATCAAATGCGCAAAAAACATTCTTAAAAAAAGTGACGGGAGAGTTGGATAAAAAATGGAACGGCGAGGAATTCCAAACCAGAATTTATGATATCGGTAAAGAAATGGGGCTAAACGGAAAAGAGGCTTTTGCGGCAATCTATCTTTCCCTAATCGGAAAAGACCATGGGCCAAAAGCGGCCTGGCTAATATTGTCTTTAGATAATGAATTTGTGAAGAAAAGATTCAATGAAGCCTCAGAATAGATTATTAATTGCCACGAAAAACCAGGGAAAAGTTGGGGAGTTTAAAGAATTCTTAAAAGACTTGCCATTTGAAATAGTTTCTCTTAAGGACATAAGCATCAAGGAAGACATCGAGGAAAACGGAAAAACTTACCAGGAAAATTCGCAGAAAAAAGCCTTATTTTTTGCTAAATTAACTAGTCTTCCGACAATTGCCGATGACGGAGGAATAGAAATAGTCGCTTTGAATAATGATCCGGGAATAAAATCTAGGAGATGGTTGGGGCACGAAGCAACAGACGAAGAACTAATTAACTACATGCTCAAAATTTCAAAGCAGCTACCAAAAAATAATAGGAAAGCATTTTTTAAAACTGTCGTTACCTTTGCGCTGCCCAATGGAAAAGTGTGGAGCGTTAAAGGCGAGGTGGAAGGGGTAATTTCCGATAAACCCTATTTAAAACTCTTAAAAGGCTATCCCTATCGGTCCTTTTTCTTTCTACCAAAGATTAATAAGTTTTATCACGAAGGCGAGCTTTCAAAAGAAGAAGAAAAATTATATAATCATAGATATAAGGCCGTACAAAATTTATTACCGATAATTAGAAAATATGCTTGATATAAAATTCATCAGAGAAAATCCAGAAAAAGTACAAAAGGGTTCAAAGGATAAGCAAATCGATATTAACATTGAACATATTCTCGAACTCGATAACCGCTACCGCGCTTTAGATCTAATGGTGCAGAAATTGCGAGAAGACAGAAATCGGGTTGCTAAAGATGCATCCAGCGCCGCCAATAGGAAAGAAGTGATTGCAAAAGGCAAAGAGATTAAAGAAAGACTGGAAAAAGAAGAACATATTTTAAACTCCATCAAAGAAGAATATAAAAAAGCCTTACTGAAAATTCCGAATCTGGCAAAAAAAGATGTGAGGGTTGGCGAGAATGATTCAAAAAATGAAGTGATTAGAGCTGTTGGTGAGCCGACAAAATTCAGTTTTAAACCAAAAGACCATCTGACCTTAGGAGAGAAATTAGAGATTATTGATGTTGTAAGGGCCTCTAAAATTTCCGGAGCGAGATTTTATTTCTTAAAAAATGACGGGGTTCTTCTAGAGTTTGCTTTAAGAGAATTAGCTTTTGAATTGTTAATTAAAGAAGGATTTATTCCTATTCTTCCGCCGGTACTGATTAAGACGGAAGTGATGAAGGGCTTAGGCTATATGGAAAATGGTGGAGATGAGGATATGTATATTTTTGAAAAGGACGGTTTGGTCTTGGTCGGGACTTCGGAGCAGTCGATTGTCGCTATGCATCAGAACGAAACTTTTGCTGCCAAAGATTTGCCTAAGAGATACGTTGGCTTCTCAACTTGTTTTCGAAGAGAAGCGGGAAGTTATGGCAAAGATACCAGAGGAATCTTAAGAGTCCATCAATTCGATAAAGTAGAAATGGTTTCGTTTGTCAAACAAGGCGAAGACGATAAAGAGCACGAGTATTTACTGTCTTTAGAAGAAAAACTCTTGCAGCTTTTAAAAATTCCTTACCAGGTTGTCAAGATGTGCACCGGTGATTTGGGTTTTCCGGCTGCCAGAAAATATGATTTGGAGGCGTGGATTCCTTCGGAAAATAAATATCGCGAAGTAACATCAACGTCAACAACCACCGATTTTCAGGCCAGAAGATTAAATATTCGGTATAAGGAACAAAATACAACCGAGTTTGTCAATATTTTAAACGGGACGGCTTTCTCAACCAGACCAATTATTGCAATTTTGGAAAATTATCAACAAGAAGACGGGAGCGTTTTAGTCCCCGAAATTTTACAAAAATATTTAAATAAAAAAGTAATAAAATAATAAAAATTAGCCTCTGTGATTTTTGCCGCCATAGTAATCTAAACGACAACTTTTGAAGCAAAGAAAAATGCTTGACAAAGCTTACAAAATATCACAAGATAAAAGTAATTGCCGTTCACCCTTATTTTTTTAAAGTGAGCGAGATTATTTAAGGAGGTGATTCTGTCCATGGCAAAGAAAAAGAAGAGAAAGAAGAAGTAGTTGGTAAGCTATTTGGAGCATTACCAATTGATCAATTGGTAACCCCTCACATGTGAAAATGTGAGGGGTTTTTACTTTCAATTGTGGTAAAATTAACATATGCTAAATATCTTAAGTAAATTTTTTGATTCAAACGAAAAAGAAATAAATAGACTGGCTCCGCTTGTCTCCAAAATAAATTCTTGGGAAGATAAAACCAAAAAACTGAAAGACGAAGTCTTCCCGAAAAAGACCAAAGAATTTAAAGAAAGAATAGAAGAAGGAGAACCGCTCACAAATATTCTTCCGGAAGCGTTTGCGTTGGTTCGTGAAGCCGCTTACCGCACCATCGGACAAAGACATTTTGATGTCCAGCTAATGG
>Ga0187889_10003593_pt1 | contig 13544 bp, 14 predicted proteins | sample June2016WEW_7_10_2_FD_132992 | JGI IMG/M metagenome (GOLD analysis project Ga0187889, IMG submission 132992) | Peatland microbial communities from SPRUCE experiment site at the Marcell Experimental Forest, Minnesota, USA - June2016WEW_7_100 | ecosystem: Environmental > Terrestrial > Soil >... | reverse complement strand
ATAGATGCTTTTAATCGCCGCTCTGGCCTGGTGGCCCTCATCATTGCGCGTGCGCCCGGTGGTCAGGCCGGCCCTGACCCATCCGGCGGCCTGATAGCAAGTCGCTTCAAAGCGCTCCTGCTCCACGAAAGTCTCTACCAGATAGATCGGATGGCCGTATTTCCGTTGCCAGTCCGCCGATAAGCGCGCCGCCACTTGCCCGAGCAGATGGCTAGCCAAGCGCGGCACCCGTACCCAGGGCAGGATCAAGAAACGGGTGTTGTTGGTCAATAGGCACAAATGGCGCCCGCGCTCTTGGCTGTTCCAGCCGATCCACCGGTCGCGGACTGCCGCCCTCCAGGCCGCCGAACCGAACAGCAGACAAGCCAACGGGCGGTCCTGCCGGTCCCGGGCCAGGTACTTCAGGTTCTCGCCGACACAATTGCGGTGCCCCAGATAATGGTAGCGCTGGAGCAGGAACCTAAACGAGGCGGCGTCGGCGCTGCCCTCGGCCAGCGGTGCCACTTGCACTGGCCTCAGGGCCTGGAGCGGGCCTTGGATGGGGCTCGGGTCATGCACCAACTCGACCACTCGGCGGTTGCGCAGACCGTTAACCGGGCCGACCTGTCTTGGAGGCAACTCAATTTGGCCTCGGGCCTGCAGCTTCAAAAGCAGGCTTCGACAGGCCATGTCCTTAAGTCGGCCAGCCTGATTGCGCCAATTCCACGCTTCACACAGATGGCGGGAAAGCCGTGTGCGATTGGAGCCGGGATGGGCTGCCAGCCAATCTCGAATCATCGCGACGTTTTCGGGGCCGATCAGCCGCCCCTGGATCACCCGTGCTCTGTTCACTTCTCAAGGGCATAGCGCAATGGGGAAGGTGAGTCCAGCAAAAAAAACGAAACAGTTTTGCCGGCGACCTCAAAGAACCCACCCGCTGGCAAAGGCGGGTTCACCTCCGACGGCAAGCGCCCATCTCAAAATGAGAATTGCTGCTGATCGATTGGCGAGTCAGGCTAGCCCTGCTGACCCTCGCGGGCCTTGGGGTGATGGCCCTATGTGGGTGCGTCTCAGAAGGACGTAACTCTCGGGCCTCTGGTCGATATCAATTAACGGTTGGCTTTGGTCCCGCTGGGAGCCGAGCTGCCTCGCACCGGATGAAGGTAGTCGTCCGTCCCGGCGTTCCCTTCTCAGCTCGAACTCGGGACAAGGCCGCAAATGAGTACGAGGTGAGCGGGATTCTGCATCGAACGGAACAGGATGTTTTTGAGTTGAGTCCATTTAACGTTGAGGTGCGAGGGAGATCTGGCAACAGCGCCGCGCTTCGGGGGCCGCTCCCGATCCAATTGGGCGGGGAGCTTGTAGGGGAGGTTGGTAAGGCGTGGGACGCCTGGGTTTTGCTCACGGGCAAATGGGACGGGCAGGCGTCCTCCGCCAAATGAAACGATGGATCTAATGAGCAAGGAGAGCACATTTTACCGGGCGGTTAACCACCCAATGCAGCGGATACGAGCCAGCCGTTTAGCTCAGTCATCATTGGAGACCCTTTGGCGGCTGGCTCGCACGTCAGTCCCCACTATTGGCGATTTGGCGGGGTGTGAAACCTCGCCGCCGGGCCTCGCGAACCACGTATCCAGCATTCGGGCGCCGTGAGTCACGCGATGAATCGCGGCGACCGGCGGCAGAACACCTTCCGGGGCAGTGTTGATCTTGAAGTTTGACTGCCCAGGAAAAAGTCCCAGCCGCACCCACTGCCGTCGGGCACTCAACTGAGCCGGCCTGTTCATCTGGAGCCGATCCACCGTCGCTCGTCCTATGGCAGCGTTCATCTCCCCAGGTCGGCCAGGACCGCGGCGGCGCGCTCGCCAGCGGCCTGTGTCTCTGCCTCCACCAGGGTGTTCAGTTCCTGTTGTCCAGCCGGACGAAGCGAAACACCCGCATCTCGCGCGGCCCGCCATAGGTCCATCAACTCCCCGAGACGACGCTGTTGTTGGCCGGTGAAGAATCGGTCTGGCCCATCATTCTGGACGATCACCAGGGTGCCGGTCTCGTCCGCCGGCAACTGTGCAGTCAGCGCGTCCAGAGCGGCGCCGGCGGTTTTGGCGACCGACTGGCGCGCGCCCGCAACGGCGCGGTACATCACGCCGTCTTGAATCGACGGTTCCGGCAAGATGGCAACTTTTGTCATAACACTGTTCTCTTTACGAAAAACCATACTAACTGCTGCAAGACTTGGCAACCAACGCCTGCAATCGGTCATGCTAACAAGGCGCGATTACTTCAAGTTCAGGGGCCGCGTGGGCGAAGTGTCCGGGGTTGCGGGTGATAACGCGCCGGGCGCCCTGGCGCCGGGCAAAGGTGGCGTGGAGTGAGTCGTAAATCCCACCCCCCATGATGCCCCGTTGGCGGGCCTCGGAGATAGCAGTGGCATAATTGGCCAGCGACAGAGCTTGAACCCGCACCACGGCTCTCAAACCCAAGGTCAATTCAGCCGCGGCCTCTGCGGGCACCCTGTAAAAACCGGTGAGTGTGGCGAAGGTTTCTGCCAAGGCGTGGGCATCGCTGATCGGATTCGCGCAGGCTTCCAAAGCGCGGAGGCAGGCCGCATGCTGCGGATGCTTTTCCAGGACTGCGCCGACCAACTCCGAGGTGTCCAGGAAGGTCATCGCTCGTAGTGGCGCACACGCTCGACGGCCTCTTCGAGCGGCGTGGAGGGGACCTGGCCGGTCCAGACCTTGTGTTTTCCGCGCTTGACGATTTTGCCTGGGTTCGGCTCGACCTCCAGGATGATTCGCCCGGGCGTGGCCGAAACCCTGAGCTTCTGCCCGGGAGGGATGCCCGCAGCCCTGCGCAGATCCCTGGAGAGCACGAGTCGACTTGAAGCATCCACTCTTATGGTAGCAGTCATGCCATGAACCTGGCACAGTAATGGCATGAAGGCAAGAGTCAAAGACGAAAATGCTCAAGGGTTGCATCCCGGCCTTGTCGAGGGCGGCAGATACCGCAGCGCGAAAACCGTTAAAACGGTTGATATTCGTTCGTGCGGCACGTAACACCCCGCTGAAGCAAAGTGTTGAGATCTGGGGGGGCCGGCGAAGCTGGGAGCGCCCGTTGTTCAACCTGCGCAAAGTCGGCACTCGACATTCGGTTGACATGCCTGCATTTTTATCAGAGATTGCCTGCATGAAAGCGAAGGCTCCGATTCAATATGCTTTGCGGCAAATTCCTCCCGCTCTGGACGAGGCGTTGCGCAGGAAGTCGCGGCGGGATGGCAAGAGCCTTAATCGGACGGCCATCGAAGTTCTCCACTCTGCATTGGCCTTAACCGGAGATTCGATCAAACATCGAGATCTGGACTTTATGGCCGGTTCCTGGGTGGAAGACCCGGCCTTCGACGAAGCCATTGGATCCCAAGATCGCGTAGATCCAAAGCTTTGGGAATGAAATTGGCCCTTGATGCCAACCGGTATTGCGATTTGTGCCGGGGTATCGCCGAGGTGGTCGAGGCAACCTCTCAAGCGGAGCGGGTTTATCTGCCGCTGATTTTATTGACTCGCGATGCGCACTTCAAGCACTTGCCCCAGTTGTCCCAACTTTGAATATCGAAAAGTTCCGCATCCCTCAGGTGGCAGCCAGGGCGTGGGCGTCGCTGGTCGGATCCGCGCAGATTTCCAAGGCGCGCAGGCAGGCCGCGTGCTGCGGATGCTTTATCAAAGGGTCTTGCCCTCCAACTCATCGAGAAAGCTGCGCACCGGCAGCACTTCGATTCCGTCCTCGGTACGAAAGGCGCGTTCGCCCAGGAAGACCACCAACCGACGACGCATGCCTTTCATCTCGGCAATGGCCTTGAGTCCTTTGAAGTCGTGAGAAGAGAGGTTCTCCTTGGCCTTGACTTCGATGGCGGTCAAGTCCTGGCCACGCTGGATGAGGAAATCCACCTCGGTGCCGCCTTCGGCTGGCGCCCAGTAGAACAACCCGTCATACCGCAACCCCAGGCCGCTGCCCGATTCACCGTAGGCCCTCAACAACACCCCGATCCAGCCTTCCAGTAAAGCGCCCCGCTCCAATTCCCCCGGTGGATGGAACTCCCGCTTCACCGCCCGCACGACGCCCGGGTCCACCCAGTAGAGCTTGGAGTGCTTCCGCTCCTTGACCCGCAACTTGGCCTCGTAGGCCGGCAGCAGCCACGCGAGATAGGTGTCGGCCAGAATCTCCAGGTAGCCGGACACCGTGGTCCGCGCCACCCCCGCATCGCGGGCCAATCCTGCGACACTCAGCACCTGCCCGTGAAACAGGGCCGCGACGGGCAGAAACCGCGCAAATCCCGGCAGATTTCGCACCAACGCCTCCGCCTGGACTTCCTCCTTCAGATACAACTCCACGTAGGCCTCAAGACCCTCCGCTTTGACGGCCGATTGCCAGATGATCGGCAAGCTGCCGAAGCGCAGCACCTCCGCCAGATCGAAGTCAGGCCCGAGTTCCTGTGGCAGCAGCGGGAACATGACCCGGCGCAGTGCCCGGCCCGCCAGCAGGTTAGTGCCCGCCTGCTTCAGCTTGCGGGCGCTGGACCCCAGCAGGACAAAGCGCAGGCCATGGCTCTCGATGAATCGGTGAACCTCGTTCAGCAGAGCCGGCAGCCGCTGGACCTCGTCCACCACGACCGTTTGCCCCGCCGGAATCCGTAGCAACTCCCGGCCGAAAAGCCGTGGGTCACGCAGGTAACTCTGGAACAAGCCCTCGTCCAGGAGATCGAAGCGGTGGGCGTCCGGGAACTCCTGCCGGGACCAGGTGCTCTTGCCTACGCCCCGCATGCCGAACAGGAAAAAGCTCTGCGCAGGCGGCTGCACGAGACGGAAATAGGATGGCCGCGCACTCACGCCGTCATATTTACCGGAAATCTGGCGCCATGGCAACAAGGACTTCCCAAGCCAAAGTCGGCACTGGACATTGGGGTGCGGGTGCGGTTTGCTTGGTCGAGTTTGATTCGATGCATGAACGCAGAACAACTGGCCAAGGCCAAGTCGCTCGGGTTTTCCGACCGGCAGATAGCCAACCTGACCGGCAAGAGCGAGGACCAAATTCGCGCCTTGCGCAAGCAGTATGGCCTGGTCCCCAGCTACCGGCTGGTGGACACGTGCGCGGCTGAGTTCGAGGCCTATACGCCTTATTACTACTCGACCTACGACTGCGGTGACGACGAGGTTCGGCGCAGCGAGCGGCGCAAGGTAATGATTCTGGGCGGCGGCCCCAACCGCATCGGCCAAGGCATCGAGTTCGACTATTGCTGCGTGCATGCCGCCTTCGCGCTCAAGGAAGAGGGCTTCGAGACGCTCATGGTCAATTCAAACCCCGAGACCGTCTCGACCGATTACGACACCAGCGACAAGCTCTATTTCGAGCCGCTGACACTCGAGGACGTGCTGCACATTTACGAGCGCGAGGGATGCTGGGGCGCCATTGCCCAGTTCGGGGGCCAAACCCCGCTGAACCTGGCCCTGGGCTTGCAGCAAAACGGCGTGAACATCATTGGCACCTCTCCCCAAAGCATCGAGGTGGCCGAGGACCGCAAGCTTTTCGCGGCGATGCTGCGCAAGCTGGACATCCCCCAACCGCCCAACGGCGTCGCCACCGGCGAGGCCGAAGCGATCGCCTGCGCCAAGACCCTGGGCTACCCGGTCCTGGTCCGCCCCAGTTTCGTGCTCGGGGGGCGGGCCATGCAAATCGTCTATTCCGACGCCGAGTTGCGCCACTACATGCGCTTTGCCGTCGAGGCCTCGCCCGAGCGGCCGGTGCTGGTGGACCAGTTCCTCGAAGACGCCATCGAAGTGGACGTGGACTGCATCGCGGACGTGGGCCGCTTTGCCGATCCGGCCCAGGGAACCATCGTCATCGGCGCCCTGCTCGAGCACATCGAATTCGCCGGCGTCCATTCGGGCGACGCGGCGATGGTGCTGCCCCCGCACACGCTTTGCCCGGAGGTCATCCGGGTCATCCGCGAGTACACCCACGCCATGGCGCGCGAATTGAGGGTCATCGGCCTCATGAACGTGCAGTATGCCGTCAAAGGCAAGACCGTCTATGTCCTGGAGGTGAACCCTCGCGCGTCGCGGACAGTGCCATTTGTCAGCAAGGCCATCGGTGTGCCGCTGGCCAAACTGGCCGCCAAGGTGATGGCCGGCAAGACCTTGAAGGAATTGGGGTTTACGGAAGAAATCCGGCCCCAATACTGGGCCGTGAAGGAGTCGGTTTTCCCCTTCAACCGCTTTCACGGGCAGGACATCCTGCTCTCGCCGGAGATGCGCTCGACGGGCGAGGTCATGGGCCTGGACGCCGACCTGGGCATCGCCTACGCCAAGTCACAGATGGCCGCCGGCGGCCCGCTCCCGCTGAGCGGTCGCGTCTTCATCAGCGTGAGCGACGCCCACAAGGAGGGCCTTGCGGCGGTGGGCAAACTCTTCGCCGACCTGGGCTTCGAGCTGATTGCCACCGCCGGCACGGCCGCCGTGCTGGAAAAGGCCGGCCTCAAAGTCCGGCGCGTCTTCAAGCTCACCGAGGGCCGGCCCAACACGCTGGATCTCTTGAAGAACCGCGAGATCCAGCTGGTCATCAACACCCCTGCGGGCCAGACGCCGCGCGCTGACGAGGTGAAAATCCGCACGACGGCCGTCTATACGGGCACGCCCATCATGACCACGATGGGCGGGGCCAGGGCCGCCGCCCTGGGCATCGCCGCCCTGCGCAAGAACGGCTACGGCGTCAAGACGCTCCAGGAGTATCAACGGCCCAATTCTCCCTTGACCCAGTAGCGTCAAAAGGCCTATTTGTGAAGATCGTGGACTTGCGATGAAACTCACGAGCTTGGATTTGGAGCGGTTTTGCGCCTTCAAGAGGACCAGCTTGCCTTTTTCACCTGGGATCAACGTCCTAATCGGCGCAAATGGCACCGGCAAGTCCCATTTAATGAAGCTGCTTTACTCCATTTTGAAGGCGAATGAAAAGGCCGAGAAGAACGATCCGCACAGCCCCAACACTTTGACAACACTGCTGGCGCAGAAGCTCGTCGCGGTCTTTCGACCGGATTCGATGAGGCCCGAAGGGGCTCCGAAGGACGAGTTGGGAGGATTGGGGCGTTTGGTTTTCCGCAAAAAAGGACGGAATAGCGGGCACGTGAAGCTGGCTTCAGATGCGGGAAAACTACAATTCACTCTGACGAGCCTGGGGCGGCTCAAAAACCTGGAGGACGCGTTGCCGAGCGGCGGGGCCGCGCTGTTCATTCCGTCTCGTGAGGCTCTGGCGATGTATGAGGGGTTCGTGGGCAATTATGAAAAACGGGTGCTCTCCTTCGACGAGACCTATTACGACATCTGCGTGGCGTTATCCTCGAGTCCTGTCAGAGGTCCCTGGCCCAAGGAGTTTAGCGGATTAAACACCGAATTGGAAACTGAGCTTGGCGGCAGAGTTCATGAAGCTGGAGGACGATTTTATGTTTATAGCAGCGACGGGGTTATTGAAGCACACCTGCTCGCGGAAGGCTTACGCAAACTGGCCAGCCTCTTCCGATTGCTTCAAAATCAATCTTTGACCAGCAATGGATTTCTGTTTTGGGACGAGCCGGAAGCGAACCTGAATCCAAGACTCGTTACGTTGATCTCAAGAATCCTTCGGCGGCTCGCAAACGCCGGAGTTCAAGTCTTTGTTACCACGCACGATTACCTCCTTTCCAGCGAGCTTTCGCTCGCCGCTGAATATGCCAGACAATCCCCTGAGGATCTCCGGTGTGAAATTCGGTTCTTTTGCGCGTCCCGCTCTGCTGGCGGGGGCGTGGAGATCGAATCTGCGGCGACCCTGCCTCAACTCAGCGGCAATCCAATTCTAAAGGAGTTCGCTGCGCACTACGACCGAGAGCAGTCCCTTTTCAAAGGCCAATGAGCGAAAGCCAGGTTTGATAAGTGCGCAAGATGAGTAAGGTATTGGACGAAGAGTTCCAGCGGTTCGAGTTTGGCGAAAACTGGAAAGTATTTCGCTATGACTGCGAGGAAAGCGGCTATCATGCGATAAGAAACTCCATTCAGCAGACGCGGGCCGTGGATTTTCTTGGCGTGTTTGAGGAACGTGAGTGTTACGTTATCGAAGTCAAAGACTTTCGCGGCTACCGCATCCGAAACAAGAAGCGCCTGACGACTCCCGAGCTTGCCGAAGAGGTTGCTCAAAAGCTTCGTGATACTCTCGCTGGCATTATCGCCGGGTGCAGAAGCAACAATCGATCGGGACCCTGGACCGATTTGGAGAGGGCCTTGATAGCAGCGAATGGGGATGTCAGGATTGTTTTGTGGTTGGAAGACGACACTGCCACCGATCTTCAACGCTGGAAACAGCAGCTTTCGACTCAAACACAGTTGATTAAGCAGAAACTGAACTGGCTCCGCGTAAGAGTGTTTGTTGTCAGCCAGCCAACTTATGCCGATTGCCCCCCGCGACTTCGCGTGTCAAACTTGCCAGGCGCGTGCGGTCACGCATGATGAGGCTGAAATCCGTTGCAGGCGGGTCACCGTTTGACCGGCTCGCCGCCGCTCCACTCATTGAGGTCTCGCTCCTGGCCGGCTTTGGCGGGGGAGAGGTGGAGCAGTTCCATGGCCTCGCCGATGAGGTAGAGGGAGCCCGCGACGGTAACAAAGGCGTCCCGCGCGGTATCGGCCAAGGCGGCGGCCAGGGAGGGGAACTCGCTGACGGAAACCTGGGGGTTGGCGGAGCGGCAGGCCTCTGCCAGGGCGGGCGGCTCGGCAGTGCGCTCGCTGTGGACCGGGGCCAGGAGGATGCGCCCGGCCAGCGGGGCGAGGATTCGGCACATCGCCGCCCAGTCCTTGTCGCGCAAGATGCCCAGGACCAGGGCGGGTTTGGCCGAGGGAAAGTACTCCCGGAGGGCCGAGGCGAGCATTTGGGCGCCGCCGACATTGTGCGCGCCATCCAGCAGCAGCTTTTGGCCTGAAGGCAGTGTGGCCAGTTGCAGGCGGCCCGCCCACCGGACGCGGCCCAGGCCGGCGCAGAGCGTGGAGTCGCTCACCGGGATCTGGGGCGCCAGGACGCGCACGGCGGCCACGGCTGCGGCGGCGTTGGCTTTTTGGTGCCGCCCCAGCAGCGGGAGATGGAGGGTGTCCAGCGGCGGGCGTTGGGCGTCGGCGGGCGTCACGAGGGTGAGGGGCGCGTTCTGTTGGCGGGCCTTGGCGGCAATCACTTCGAGCGCCTCCGGGGCTTCGGCCCCTGTGATGACGGGGACGCCGGGCTTGATAATGCCTGCTTTCTCGGAGGCGATGTCCGCCAGGGTTTCACCGAGCCACATCTGGTGGTCGAACTGGATGTTGGTGATGACGCTGGCCAGGGGGGTGACAATGTTGGTGGCGTCCAACCTGCCCCCCAGGCCCGTTTCCCAGACCACCAAATCACACTGCCGGGCGGCAAAATAGCGCAGCGCCATGACGGTCACGACCTCGAAAAACGTCGGGTGTTCGGCAGCGGGAAACTGCTCGACCCACTGCCGGAGGCTGGCGGCCAGGCGCGCCACTTCCGGTTGGCTGACAGGCCGCCGGTTGACCTGGATGCGCTCGCCAAAGGCGACCAGGTGGGGCGAGGTGAACAGACCGACCCGCAGGCCGGCCGCGCGATAGACGCTCTCGAGCATGGCGCAAGTGGAGCCTTTGCCATTGGTGCCCGCCACATGGATGAAGCGCAATCGTTCTTGCGGATTGCCGGCCAACTCGGCCAGCTTGAAGGTGTTCCCCAAGCCAAACTTCGCCCCGAACCAGCGCAGGTGATACAAGAACTGAATGGCATCCGAATAGGTCATTTGCCGGCCAAAGGCCGAAGTTTAGTTTATTGTGCCGGTTTGGCTTTGCACGAGATCTTCCCGAACAGATCCCCCTTGCCGGAAGAAGGCCGGGTATGCCTTTCATACGGCAAATCAGGTGCCCCAGAAAAGCTCCGTCAACAGGGCAGCCGGGTAGGTCGCGGGGACGCGTTCCGGATGCTCCAGGTCGAACTCGACAAGACATCGTTCTTGGGCGCGCTCTTTCCAAAACTCCGGTCGGGCGATGACGCGGGGCAGGTAGGACGACGATATTTCGAGAGCCGATTCGGCGCTTGCAGGCAAGTGGAGCGGGAGGAAATCGGGGTCAACCGGCAACTCCAGACCAGGGTCAAGGGAGGCACCCTGCAAGGCGGGGCTATGGAGCTTCACAGGCGCGGCAGATTTTTTCGTACAGGTCGGCATTGCCATATTTGAGGAATAAATCGCGGATGGCCGGGGAGCGCAAGTCGATCTTGTTTATTCGATGGATTGGAAGATGTTCATTGGCCCGCGGCGGCTGCCCAGGAGCTTACCGCGCGTGGCCGTGCGCCTGAGCTGCGGCAATAAAGCCTTTGAAAAGGGGGTGCGGCTGGTGGGGCTTGCTGTGGAACTCGGGGTGGAACTGCGAAGCGATGAAGAAGGGATGTTTGGGCAGCTCGATGACCTCGGCCAGCTTGCCGTCGGGAGTCAGACCGCTGAACACAAAGCCGGCCTTTTCGAACTGTTCACGGTAGGCATTGTTGAACTCGTAGCGGTGGCGGTGGCGCTCGTTGACGACGAAGGCGCCGTAAAGACGCGCTGCCCTTGTGCCCACGACCAATTGGCAGGGCTGGGCTCCCAGGCGCATGGTGCCGCCTTTGCGAGTGACCTTGGTCTGCTCGTCGAGCATGGCGATGACCGGATGGGGCGTGTTGGGGTCGAACTCGGTCGAGTGGGCTTTGGCCAGCTTGAGCACGTTGCGGGCGAATTCGATGGTGGCGATTTGCATGCCCAGGCACAGGCCCAGGTAGGGCAGCCCGTTCTCCCGGGCGTAGCCCGCCGCGCGGATCTTGCCTTCGATGCCGCGCTCGCCGAAGCCGCCGGGCACCAGGACGCCGCCCAAGCCCTTGAGATGCTTGGCCGGGCCCTCGCGCTCGAGGTCCTCGGCATCGATCTTCTGGATCTCGACCCCGCAATCGTTGGCCACCCCGCCGTGGATGATGGCCTCATAGACTGACTTGTAGGCATCCTGCAATTCGATGTATTTGCCGACCACGCCGATGCGGACGCGGTGCTGGGGGGCGATGATTTTGCGAAGGATCTCCTGCCAGTGGGACATGTTCGCCCGAGGGGTATCCAGGTGCAACTGGGCGCAGACGAGCTCGTCCACCCGCTCCCGCTGGAGCATGAGGGGCACTTCATAGATGCTGTGCTCGACGTCCTTCTCTTCCACCACCGCCTCGAAGGGGACGTTGCAGAAGAGGGAGATCTTCTGGCGCAGTTCCTTGTCGAGCGGCCGTTCGCAGCGGCATACCAGGATGTGCGGGGCAATGCCGATTTCACGCAGCTTGGCGACCGATTGCTGGGTGGGTTTGGTCTTGAGTTCGCCGGCAGCCTTGATGAAGGGGACGTATGTCACATGCGCAAACAAGGCGTTGTGCGGCCCCACCTCGAGCGCGAACTCCCGAATGGCCTCCAGGAACGGCAGGCCCTCGATATCCCCCGTGGTGCCGCCAATCTCGGTAATGATGACGTCGGCCTTGGTTTCCTCAGCCAGCCGGTGAATGCGGTTTTGAATCTCGTTGGTGACATGGGGAATCACCTGCACGGTCTTGCCGAGGTATTTGCCTTCGCGCTCGTTGTTGAGCACGGTCTGATAGACCTGGCCGCTGGTCAGGTTGTTGAGCCGCGTCAACTTGCAGTTGGTGAACCGCTCATAATGACCCAGGTCCAGGTCGGTCTCAGCCCCGTCGTCCAGAACATAGACTTCCCCGTGCTGATACGGGTTCATCGTGCCCGGGTCCACATTCAAATAGGGGTCGAACTTCTGGAGCGCCACCTTCAGGCCGCGGTTCTCCAGCAGCGTTCCCAGCGAGGCGGCCGTCAGCCCCTTGCCCAATGAACTGACCACGCCTCCCGTCACAAAGATGTATTTCATTCGAGTGCGAATCAGACCAGTTACAGAACCCGTCCCCCGGCTTCCAAGAGACGTTCCACGCGCGCCACATCGGCCGGAACATCCACGCCGATGCTGTCGTGGTCCACTCTGACGACAGCGAGGGCGATGCCGTTTTCGAGGGCGCGCAACTGCTCGAGCTTTTCGGCGGTTTCCAAGGGCGAAACCGGAAACTGCACCAGGCGCAACAACGTCTGGCGCCGGTAACCGTAAATGCCCAGGTGCTTCAAAAAAGGAAACGCCGCCAACTGTTCGCCCACCGAACGACTGGCGGCCTCACGCAAATACGGAATCGCGCGCCGCGAGAAATATAGCGCCCGGCCGGCGGCGTTGACAACGACTTTCACGATATTGGGATTGTCGAGTTGGGCGGGATCTTTGATCACGGTGGCGGCGGTGGACATCTCCTCCTGCCCGAGAGCGCCGGCGACGGCATCGATGACGGCCGGGTCAATCAGCGGCTCGTCTCCCTGGATGTTGACGAAGGCGTCGGCGGCAGAGCGCGCCGCCACCTCGGCGATGCGATCCGAGCCGCTCGGGTGGTTGCCGGCGGTCATCTCCGCCCGGCAAAACTCCTGCGCCACCTCCCAAATCCGCGTGTCGTCCGTGGCGACGACCACCTCGGCCAGGGCCTTGGCCTGCTGGCAACGCTCGATGACGCGCACAATCAGTGGCTTGCCCGCGATGCGGGCCAGCGGCTTGCCTGGAAATCGGGTCGAGGCATAGCGGGCGGGAATAACGCCGACGATCTTCACGGCCCTCTTATACCCAAGCCCGCCCCCGATTGCACGGAGGAAAAGCCAGGGTCCAGCGACGAAGCCAGAGGGTAGAAGGAAATCCAAGGAGCGAAGCCCAAAAAAGCCGTGGTCTCGGAATCCGTGCAAAAACAAATCCCGATTTTCTCCAACCCCATGGGTTGGCAGAACGCAGCCAGTGGTCGTTCGGGGCAGAGGGGGTACGACCACCGGGCAGGGCCTCGTCCCCGGGGCCGCGCCCCGAAGGGAGCCCAGAGAACAATGTTTTCGGGCTGTTCCAAGGCGTCTCGCGTGCAGCCCAGAGGGTTGCCGGGGGGCAGCCCGCGGTGGGGGCATCGCTAAGGCCCCCGGTCGGCCCGGGGGATGGTCCTGCGCCCCGGAACGGGGTTCTAGAATCCTCGAATGTCAAAACACGTCGCAAGCAAGACAAGCCTCGCTACGACAGCAAACAACCGGCTCGGCCGCGATTGCAAATTCTCAATTTTCAATTTTCAATTCTCAATCTCTAAAGGTCCGAGGCCCTGCCTCGTGAGGGAGAAGCGCCCGTGTGCTGGTCCGGCCGCGGGCATCCCCCGGGACCCGGAGTCACGCCGTCGCTGGACCGGGGGATCTTGCCGCGCTTCGGCCCCCGGCCACCGTCTTTCATCCGTCCGGGATCGGATGCTGCAGCCCCCGGGTGAATCTCAACGACCTAGTGTAGTGTCTCTCAAATAACTTTACGTACGGGGCGCCCGTTTTTTCCCTCGCGGTAGGCTACATCCGGGTTTAATCTGCTCCAACTTGGCCCGCGCCCGGTCGATCTTCTTGACGATTT
>Ga0187889_10003587_pt1 | contig 13566 bp, 9 predicted proteins | sample June2016WEW_7_10_2_FD_132992 | JGI IMG/M metagenome (GOLD analysis project Ga0187889, IMG submission 132992) | Peatland microbial communities from SPRUCE experiment site at the Marcell Experimental Forest, Minnesota, USA - June2016WEW_7_100 | ecosystem: Environmental > Terrestrial > Soil >... | reverse complement strand
TCCATTGCGGCTGCTGACCCAGAAGTTATGAGAGTTGTCCTCGAGAATCTGGTACACATCCGATTCCGGCAGGCCGCTGGCTTTCGTGTACGCAGTGATCTTGCCGTGCGATATCCGGCTAATGCCGCCCTGCGACAGAACCCACAGCGTGCGCTCCCCGTCTTCATACAGGTCCACCACATTGGTGCCCGCCAGGCCCTGCGCTTTGGTGATGGGGGGCAGGAGGAACCGCCCATCCCGGAATTTCTGAAGGCCCGATCCCGTTCCCACCCATACGCTGCCGTCGGCGCGTTCCACGATCGCCGAGACGAAGCCGGTGGCGGCGGCCAGCCCTTCTTCCTTCCCCAACATGCTCATGCGTCCGTGGCTGAAGCGCCTCAGCGCGCTGGTGGTGCCCACCCATACCGTGCCGTCGCTCTGCTGGAAGATGGTCCGCACGGCGGCCCCAAGCTGCCACGTGCGGCGGGCCGCCGGGTCTGTCAGGTTCGCCCCGTGGAACCAGTGCAGCACGCCGTCCTCGGATCCAGCCCACAGGTCGCCCGCGCGGTCGCGCAGCACCGGCCAGATCAGGTCGCTCGAAAAGCCGTTCTTGGTGGTGTAATGGACCAGCTTGCCCGCTGCCGGGATTTTCGCCACCCCGTTGCCGGTCCCCAACCAGACATTTCCCCCGGCGTCCTGGTAGATGGAACGAACCGAGTCGCTGGGCAGATCTTCCCTCATCGACCGCACCACGATCCGGTAATCCTTGAGCTGATTCAGCCCTCCCCCGGCGGTTCCCATCCACAAACTGCCGTCCCGGCCCTCATAAATGCACCGGATCACCTGGTTGGAAAGCCCCTCGCGCGTCTGATAGGACGTGAACCTGCCGTTCGAGAAGCGATTCACGCCTCCGCCATCGGTCCCGATCCACAGGTTCCCGTCGCGATCTGTCTTGAGGGCGATGATGGCGTTGTGGGTCAGGCCATCGCGCTCGGTGTAATTCCGGAAGTGCCCGTCGCGCAGCACGCTCAGGCCACCCGGACGCGTGCCCACCCAGAGATCCCCATTGGGACCGTCCGTAAGTCCCCAAACCGGGTTGCCGGGCATGCCATCCTGCACCGTATAGGACGTAATCGTGCCGTGCTCGATCTTCTTTAAACCGCTGTTCGTGCCGGCCCACACGGTTCCCGCGGGATACTCCAAGAGACAGTGCACCCCCAACTGTCTGTTGCCGCCGCTGAAGACGATGCTGGCCTTTCCACCTTCAAACTTGGAGAGCCCCAGCTCGGTGCCGATCCACACCACGCCCGCCGAGTCGGCATACAGCGCACGCACCGTGCGATCGGGCAACTCGGAAGCCGCAACCTGCTGGAACTTGCCGTCACGGTACCGGACTACTCCGGCACCCGAGGTGCCGATCCACAGTGCTCCGTCGCCGCCCGCCGCCATCGTCGTGAGCCGGTCATCCATGAGGCCCGGCGAGTTCTCCGGAGTGAACACGGTAAAGCCAACCCCATCGAATCGCGCCAGGCCGCCGGAGGTGGCCACCCAAAGGTACCCGTCCGGTGTCTGCGCGATGGCGCGGATGGAGTTGTGGGGCAGACCGTCGGCGGTGGTCCACACTTCATGTCCGTATTGCGTAATCGCCACCTTGGGATCGAGCCCCCAGGCAGGCGTGCCCAGGACAAAGGTCAGAGCCAACAGAACGCGGCGCATATGACTGTACACTTCTATTCTGTCTACCTCGTGCGATTATCTCGTGGCCCGAGAACCGATACTGGGCCGAATTTGGGTAGTACTGTGGGATTCTCCGGGGTTAACACCAAATGGTTGCCCAATGGTCAGTGGGTGTCCAGCGCCAGGTTCACAGCTCCGGTGTACAGGCCGGGGGAGAGATTCCGCGGCGCGGCCAGCTCGAAGTTGACTGCGCAGGTGAGGATTCCCGACCGCTGCCACCCCGCCACAAGGTCCTGGGTGGCGCCCGGCTGGAAAGTGCCGCTGGAACAGGTGGCCGCCTGGCCCCCTGCGGTGGCACGGGTGGCCGATCCCGCCCAGCCGACCTGGGTAACCGGCATGGGGCCATCCGGGCCGTTGAGGCTGACAAGGCGCGCGATGACCCTAATCTGCTGGCCGGGCAATGCGCGCACCCACGCCGCCACACTGGCGGTCTGAATGGTGACGTCGGAAGCGCCGTCGGCGGATACCCGGAAGTTGAGCGCGACCTGCTGCGGGTCGAGACGAGCCTCCTGGTTCACCTGCACTGCCAGCGTCGTAGTTCCGGTGCGCTGCGCGCCAATGAGCCTGACCAGGCATGCCAGCAGCAGCGCGGCAAACAGCCGCATCGGGCGGCTGCGGATCAATGCTCCAGGCACAGCTCGAAAAGCCTCGGAGCCGGTGTCGGGGGCAGCAGGTCCCCCAACTGAAGCTGGCATGTCGGGCAGAGCAACAGGTGCTCCTCGAGCGTGTCGGAGCGCTCCTTATCGAGCAATCCCGCTCGATACTGGATCAGCGTCCTGTCCGGTATGTGACGACTCAGCAGAAACTCAAACATGCAAGTTCTCCCCGAGCCCCCGCATCGCGGCGGCTCTAAATACAGATTGCGCCAACGGGCTTCTTGCGGCAATGGGCTGCTACCCGCGTTTCGGGTCGCTCCATACCGGGCGCAGGCTCTCTTTGGATACGCTTCCAATAGGGTCTCGCCCTAGGCAGGTTGCGGGTTTTGCTGTATCCACTTTCCGCGTTCGCGGTGCGAAAGTGTGGTTGAAGGGTTCGGAGTCCCTTGCGTCGTGCCCCAACAGCCCTTGCTGCAGGTGTTACTCATCGAAGACAACCCGGGCGATGCCGAACTGGTCAAAGTAGCGCTTGCGGATGCGGGTGGATTTAAGGTCCATTGGGCACAAGCCCTGCTGCCCGGTCTGGACCGGGCGACGCGCGGGGATATCGATCTTGTGCTCCTCGACCTGAACCTCCCGGACAGCCACGGCTTGGAGGGTCTGCACGCCATGCGTACGCATGCGCCTTCGCTTCCGGTGATACTCCTGACGGGGTTCGAGAGCGAGTCCATGGCGTTGCGGGCGGTAGAAAGCGGAGCGCAGGAATACGTCGTGAAGGGCACGCTGGAGGGGTCGGCTCTGGCTCGCGCCCTGTTACGCGCGCTGGCCCGGCACAAGATCAACGCGCAATCTTCGCGCTCCGATTCTGGCCGGGAAGAGGCCAAGGTCTTGGGTTTTCTCGGCGCCAAAGGCGGGGTAGGAAGCACCACTGTCGCCTGTCACCTGGGGATGGAACTGAGGCGGCAGACCAACGGCCGCGTGCTGGTGGTGGATCTCGACCTAGCGGGCAGCACCATCGCGTACCTCATGAACGTGAACTCCCCCTATGGCGTTACCGAAGTTGCCTATGATTTCCTCCACCTGGATGAGAATAGCTGGTCGAAGTTGAAGGCCTCCGGCCCTGAGGGTCTGGACGTGATCCAGTCGGGGGGGCCGGTATTCCTTGAAGAAAAACAGCCGAGGGCGGAAAGGGTCCGGCTGGTGTTACGCTTCCTCCGCTCGCTCTACCAGTGGATTGTCGTCGATCTCGGCCGGATGGGTCTGCTTTCGGCGCACGTCGCCGAGGACGTCGACCGCCTCTATATGGTGGGCACGTGCGACCTGCTGGGCCTAAACCAGATGAGATCGGCGGCGTCCGCGCTGCTTCAGAACGGCTTCCGCCGGGATGCGCTGGCCCTCGTACTCAACCAAGCCCCGGCGTTGTCCCAGTCCTTTAACCTGGAGTTCGAGAAGTTCCTGGGAGTGCCCGTGGAGGCTGTGCTGCCGGAGTGTCGCAAGGATTTTGAGGCGAGTTTCCAAAACGGAAAGCGGCTGGGCGAAAGCCGCAAGTTCCAGAGCCACATCGCGCAGTTGGTGGCTGGAATCGCGGGCGTAAGAGTAGGAAAGGATACCCAAACGCCGAAGCCCGGTTTCTCATTCTTGGCAGGAGCCCTTCGACGTGCAACCACTGGGGTCTAGCAGCCATCCAGCAAGCCAGACGGGCGTGAACGGCGGCACTCTGCACGCCCCACGGCCGTTCGTGGATTCCTGGGGCGCCGAAGAACTGGCGGCGACCCTCGACTCGGTGGGAACCGGTATCTGGGCGCTGGATCTGGACGGGCGCTGCGTATTCATCAACCAGGCCGCATGCCGCACGCTCGGCCATCGACGGGAAGAGTGCCTGGGCGAGAAGATTCAGTGCAGAATCCATGCGGGCCACTGCGACGGATGGGTCTGCCCGAAGGAGTCCTGCCACGTACAGAGCGCGCTGGCGAGCGGATCTGCCGCGCAGGTGGACGACGATCGGTTCCAGCGCCGCGACGGGACTGCCATCGCGGTGAAGTACTCCATCCAGCCGGTAGCCGTCGAAGGCCGCATGAGGGGTTCCGTGATCGGTATGGTCGATATCACGGCCCGGAAGCGCGCGGAGGAGGGGCAGCGGAAGAGCGACGAATGGCTGGGCTTCGCGCAGAACGCAGCCGGTGTGGGCATCTTCGATCTGGATCTCAAGACCGGTGAAGCGAGGGTGTCGGAGGGGCAGTTCCGGCTCTATGGCCTGGGCCCCGCCAGCAAAGGGCCATCGCGTGAAGAATGGCGCAAGCTGGTCCATCCGGAAGACCGCGAGCGCATGGACCGCCAGCACGAGTTGGCCCTCTCCGGAGTTCAGCCCTCCGGGGAGAAGTATCGAATCGTCTGGCCGGACGGGAGCGTTCACTGGCTGTTCTCGCAGCCGACGGTGTTCTTCGACGAAGCCGGAAGGGCCACGCGCCTGGTTGGCGTCAGTGTCGATATTACCGGCCGCGTCCGGGCCGAAACGGCCCTCGATCAGTTCTTCTCGGCATCGCCGACGCCGATGGCCATCGCGGGCTTCGATGGCCGCATCCAGCGGGTAAACCCCGCCTGGGAGCCGATTCTCGAATTCACGGCGGCGGAAGCGGAAGGGACTCCGCTGTTCAACTGGATCCATCCCGAGGATCGCGCCGCTGTCGTGGCCGAGTTCGAAAAGCTCCTCGTCACGGGGAAAAGCCTGGGTTTCGAGTGCCGCGCCAGGTGCAAAGATGGATCGTACCGCTGGATACTGCTCAACGCCGGCGCGTCGAAGGACGCGCAGGTAGTCTACGCAACCGCGCACGACATTACCAGCCGTAGAAGGGCCGAAGAGGCTTTGCAGGAAAGCGAGGCGAAGTTCCGCGAGCTGTTCGACTGCGCTCCGATGGCGTATCACGAATTGGACATGGACGGTGTGGTGCGCCGGGTGAACCGGGCCGAATGCGCCCTGCTGGGTTACGAGGCGGGCGAGATGTTGGGCCGGCCGATCTGGGAATTCATCGCCGGAGCGGAACGGGAAGCCAGCCAAGAGGCGCTCCGCCTTAAACTGTCCGGGGAACAACCGCTGGAACCCGTCCAGCGCCGTTACGTCCGGCGCGACGGAGGGCTGCCATGGATCGAAATCCACGACAGCCTGGTGCGCAACGCCGCGGGCGAGACAACCGGCATTCGCACCGCCTTGCTGGATATCAGCGAGCGCAAGCGCACCGAGATTAATCGCGACATGAGCGAGCAGGTCCTAAGCATCTTAGGTGAGCGGGACTCTCTGCGGGATTCCCTTCAGCGCGTCGTCGCCGCGGTGAAGGCGGGGACCGGGTTCGATGCCGTGGGCATTCGCCTGCAAGATGGGGATGACTTCCCCTATTTCGTCCAAAATGGCTTTGCTCAGGATTTTCTGCTGACCGAGAACACGCTGATCGAGCGCGGCGCGGATGGCGGGGTGTGCCGGGACTGCAACGGCAATGTCAGCCTGGAATGCACCTGCGGCCTGGTGCTTTCCGGCACGACCGACCCCTCCAATCCGCTCTTCACACGGGGTGGAAGCTTCTGGACTAACGATTCCTTCCCGCTTCTCGACCTTCCGTCCGATCAGGATCCCCGGCGCCATCCGCGCAACCGATGCATTCATCTTGGGTACGCCTCGGTGGCGCTCTTGCCCATCCGCGTGAACGATCGGATCGTGGGGCTGCTGCAACTCAACAACCGGCGGAAAGGGTGTTTTTCGCTTCCTGTGATCGAACAGCTTGAAGGCATCGCGGCGCACGTCGGCGAGGCGCTGATGCGCAAGCAGGCGGAGGAGGCGTTGCGGGAGAGCGAAGCGAAATTCCGCGAACTGTTCGACTGCGCTCCGGTGGCGTATCACGAACTGGACATGGACGGCGTGTTGCGCCGGGTCAACCGGGCCGAATGCGCCCTGCTGGGTTACGAGGCGGGCGAGATGTTGGGCCGGCCGATCTGGGAATTCATCGCCGGAGCGGACCGGGAAGCCGGCCAAGAGGCGCTTCGCCGGAAACTCTCCGGAGAACAAGCCTTGGAACCCTTCCAGCGCCGTTACCGCCAGCGCGACGGCGGCGAGTTGTGGGTCGAAATCCACGACATCCTGGTGCGCGACGCGGCGGGCCAGACAACCGGCATTCGCAGCGCCCTGCTGGACATCACCGAGCGCAAGCGTCTGGCGGAAGACCTGGAGCGCCACGCCGAAAGGCTCGCCCGGTCCAATGCGGAGCTGGAGCGCTTCGCCTTTGTGGCCTCACACGATTTGCAGGAGCCGCTGCGCATGGTCGCCAGTTTCACGCAACTGCTCGCCAAGCGCTACTCCGGCCGGCTGGACGAGACGGCCGACCGCTACATCGACTTTGCCGTGGATGGCGCCAGGCGCATGCAGCAGTTGATCGTCGACTTGCTGGCGTATTCCCGCGTCAACAGCAGGGAACTCGACCTCCGGCGGATTGAGTGTGAAGCGGTCGTGCAGACGGCCCTTCAGAACCTGAGCGAGGCAATAGACGAAAGCGGCGCGGCGATCAGACGGGATCCGCTGCCCGTTCTCACGGCGGACGCGGCGCAACTCGGCCAGTTGTTCCAGAACCTCATTGGCAACGCCATCAAATTCCGCGGGAAAGCCCCGCTGCGAATCCACATCGCCGCCACCGATAACGGCCCAGACTGGCTGTTTTCCGTCCAGGATAACGGCATCGGAATCGACCCCCGGCATGCCGACCGCATTTTCCAGGTCTTCCAGCGCCTGCACACCAGGGAGCAATACCCCGGCACTGGGATCGGGCTCGCGGTCTGCCAGAAGGTCGCCGAGCGCCACGGGGGAAGAATTTGGGTGGAATCCGAGCTTGGAGTGGGATCCACCTTCCGTTTCACAATTTCGAAACAAGCGAGAGCGGAGTAGCACATGAGCGCAGCAAACAGACCAGCCGAGATTCTGTTGGTTGAAGATAACCCTGGGGATGTGGAGTTGATCCATGAAGCCCTGCAGTTCGGGAAAGTGCTGAACCGCATCAGCGTGGTGACCGACGGCGAAGCTGCCCTGGCCTTTCTGAATCGCGCCGGCGGCTTCGAAAACGCCCCCCGCCCAGACCTGATTCTGCTCGATCTGAACATCCCCAAGAGGGACGGGTTCGACGTTCTGAAGGAGGTCAAGAGCCATCGGTATTTGAGCAACGTTCCAGTGGTGATCCTGACCAGCTCCCAGGCCGATCGCGACATCCTGAAAAGCTACAACCTCCGCGCCAATTGTTTCATCTCAAAGCCGCTCGACGTAGACGAGTTTCTCGGCACAGTTCGCTCCACCGGCGAATTCTGGCTCTCCATCGTCAGGTTGCCGCCAGGCGACAGGCCCAGCCAGCAGAACCCGGTGCCAGCGCCGTAGGGACCGGCCGGGGCCGGCCGCGCCGGCCGGGTTCCCGTTCGCGTGTGCCGATCCCGATGCTTCTTTAGGGAGTACAATCTGAATCATGGAAACGCAAGGGCCCCATCCAGCCGCGGCATTCCACGCCGAAGCCAACCTGCGGGCCTTGCTTGAGAGTACCGACGACCTGATTTGGGCGGTGGACCTGAATTACAGGCTGCTGACGTTCAACAGCGCGGCTTATAAAGCGATCCAGGGCAGTTCTGGCGTCCGGGCAGCGGTGGGGATGCGACCGGAGGAATTGCTGTCGCCGGCCAGAGCGGCATTATGGCCTCCACTATTCGAGCGTGCGCTGTCGGAAGGGCCCTTCCGGGCCGAGTATTCGCTACCCGATGGCCGGACCTTGGAACTGGCTTTCAACCGAATCGTCCAAGATGGTGAAACCACCGGCATTTCGGTCTTCGGAAAGGACATTACCGAACGTAAAGCGGCGGAGCACACGCTACGAGAAGCCGAGAGCAAATATCGGAACATCTTCGAGGGGGCGATCGAGGGAATCTATCGAACATCGCCCGAGGGGAAGGCTCTGGCGGCGAACCCCGCCCTCGCAAGAATGCTAGGCTACGATTCGCCGGCCGAAGTCCTGTCCGCGATCGACGATGCGGCGCATCAAGCGTACCTGGACCCAAATGACCGCTTGCATCTTCTGCAACTCCTCGAAGATCGCGAGGTCGTCACCGGTTTTGAGTGCCGGCTCAAGCGCAAAGATGGGTCCGTACTGTGGGTGTCGCTCAATTGCCGGAGGCTCCGCGGAGTGGACGGAGGGGTGCTCTACAACGAGGGGTTTATCGAAGACATTACCGGCCGGATAGAAGCGGAAGCGCGGCTAAAGGCCCAAACCGAGCAGTTTCAAAGAATCGTCGAGAATGCCGACGCCGGGTATTTCCGGATCGGAATGGACGGCTGCTACGAGGACGTCAACCCTGCGTGGTTGCGGATGCACGGATTCACCAGCAGGGAGGAGGCCATCGGGCTGCACTTTTCCGCGGTTCAGGTTCCCGAGGACGCAGCCAGGGCGGAAGAAACCGTCTGGGCTCTCATGCGGGGCGAGCCGGTAAAGAGTAGCGAGTTTTCCAGATTGTGCCGGGACGGGACAACCGGCTACCACAGCTTCTCAGCCCATCCCGTACTGGATGGCGATCGGGTGATCGGTTTCGAAGGCTGCCTGGTCGACATCAGCGAACACAAGCGGGCGGAGGAAATAGCCCGGCGGGCAAACGATGCGCTCGCCAAGGCTGAAGGTCATTATCGCCTGATCTTCAATAGCATTTCGGATCCGGTCTTCGTAACCAAGATCGACGAGAACGGAGTCCTGGGCGAGTTCATCGATTTCAACGACAGCGCCTGTCGCTATCTGGGCTATTCACGAGAAGAACTGCAGCGAAAACATATCTATGAGGTCACTGCTCGCGAGAGCCTTCCCGATGTGCCAGTGCTCGCGAGGGCAACCCTTACCGGGCAAATTTCGACTTGGGAGGGTGTGCACTTAGCAAGAGACGGGCGGCGTATTCCCGTGGAAGTTGGTACTAATGTAGTCGACCTTGACGGTGCACCTGCGGTAATCGCCACGGTGCGGGATATCACTGATCGTAGGGACGCCGAGACCAGGTATCGGGGTCTATTCGAGGGGGCGCTCGAAGGGGTTTACCGGATATCGGTCGACGGCAAATTTCTAGCTGTGAACCCCACGCTGGTCTCGATGCTGGGCTACGATTCGGCGGAGGAGGTCATAGCTTCGACCGGCGACTCGTCTCATCACCTGTGGCTGGACCCCAGTGAGCGTTCGAGGTTTACGGATCTGGTCGAAGCCGATGGCTTCGTCCGGGAGTACGAGTGCCAGTTTAGACGCAAGGACGGTTCGGTAATTTGGGCGCTGCTCAATAGCCGAAAAGTGTGCGGAGAGGATGGACGAACCCTCTGCTACGAAGGCTTCATCGCGGACATCACTGAACACCGGCGGGCGGTAGATACGCTGCGGGAGAGCGAGCGCCGGTTGCGCACCGTAATGGAGACGGTTTCGCTGATTGGCGCCACGCTGGACCGGGAAGGGAATATCACGCTCTGCAATGATTTTCTGCTCGCTCTCACTGGCTGGAAACGCGAGGAAGTGTTGGGCTGCAACTGGTTTGAAGTCTTCTTTTCGCCTGAGATCCGCAGTGAAATCTCGCCCGAGGTTTCCATCGAGTCTCTGGCGGCGGGTGAGCTTCCGGCTCACTACCAGAGCGAGATTGTCACAAGGACGGGCGAGCGGCGCACGGTGGACTGGAATAACACGATGATCCGGGATCTGGGCGGACAAGTCGTCGGCGTGGCCTGCATCGGCGCGGACATCACCGAACGAAAACGGATCGAGGAATCGCTCCAGAAGGTGAATCGCCAGCTTCACCAGCTTTCCTCCGACCTATTGCGCAGCCAGGATTACGAAAGGCGGAGAATCGCGCGGGAACTGCATGACAGCACAGCGCAACTCCTGGCTGCCTTGAGCATCAATCTCAGCCGTCTGCGGGATTCCGAACTGGAACCGGACCGCCGGAGGCAAGTGCTCTCCGAATCCATCGACCTGGCGGCTGCCTGCTCCACGGAAATTCGGACCGTCACCTACCTCTTGCATCCTCCCCTGCTGGACGAAGTCGGGCTGGCAGAGGCGTTGCAGTCTTACGCTCAGGGTTTCAACCAGCGAACCGGGATCGAGGTTGAGATCCGGATTCCGCCCGATTTCGGCCGGCTCAGCAGCGAGATGGAGACCACCCTGTTCCGCATCGTACAGGAAGGGCTGGCCAACGTCCATAAGCATTCCGGCAGCCCCCTGGTCCTCATCCTGTTGGAACGCGATCCACGCGAAGTCCGGCTGGTCTTGCAGGATCGGGGCCGCGGCCTTCCCGAGGCGCTGCACCCGCGACCGAAAGGGTTCGTCCGCTTTGGCGTCGGCATCATGGGCATGCGCGAGCGCGCGGAGCAGCTTGGCGGCCGGTTGGAACTCTCCTCGAACGATGCCGGAACAACCCTGACCGTAATTTTACCGCTGGTTCACTCCCATGAAAAAGACACGAATATTATTGGTGGATGATCATCACGTTGTAAGGCGGGGCGTCGCCGGAGTCATAGAGGACGCACGGCCGGAGTGGGAGGTGTGCGGCGAAGCATCCACGGGCCGCGAAGCGGTGGCTGCCGCCGCCAGTCTCAAGCCGGACGTGGTGGTGATGGACATCTCCATGCCCGATATGAACGGCCTCGAGGCCACCCGCGAGATCCTGAAGAACAACCCTGGCACTGAGGTTCTGATTCTCTCCGTGCATGAATCGGACCAGATTGTACACGACGTACTGGCCGCCGGCGCCCGCGGCTACATTCTCAAGCAAGATGCGGGCACAGAGCTGATCGCGGCCCTGGAAGCCGTCCGCTTGCACAGGGTGTTCTTCACCGCCCGGGTTTCTGAAGTAGTGCTGAGCGGGTATCTCGGCCGCGCCGCCGCTGGAACGCTGCCGGACGCGCCTTTCAGCCGCCTCAGTCCGCGGGAGATCCAGATTGTGCAACTGGTGGCCGAGAGCAAGTCCAACAAGGAGGTCTCCAACCTCCTGCATCTCAGTGTCAAGACGGTGGAATCCCACCGGGCCCACATCATGGAGAAGCTCGGGATTCATTCCGTCACCGAGTTGGTACGCTATGCCATCCGTAACAATATCGTGGAGAGCTGAGACGGCGCCCCGCCGCAGGCGCAAATTGAGTAAGCACGTTGAAAGGCGAGACCACCACTGTGTCCGGCCAGGAGTTCGTAGAGAAAGCCTGCGCGCTTCTGGCGCGGCAACGCCTGGCCCTGCGCCCATCTGCCCGCCTGGGCATCATCGGTCTCTCCGAGCCGAAGTCGTCGCCGGCCACTTGGGCGGTTGCGAAGCCGGGGGGCATATCCAGAGGAACCGCGCTAGGAGTTCGCCGGGGAGCCTTTTCACAATGGCCGCAGAGGCGGGGTGAGCGAACCGGACGCGCGCACGGCCTCGTTGAGGCTGAGTAGCCGCTCTATTACGATGTGCTCCATGGGGAGCCGCACATCTGGGGCGTTGTCCCTCGGCAGTCACTCCAGCAGTGTGGCGCTGAACAGCATCAGCGGCCACCCCGCCAGGGCGGCGGTCAGCTCCGGAGCGATGCCTACCCCCGCGAAAAAAAAGGCAGGCTCGCCGCATTCGGAAACAGCGAGCCTGCAAGCGCACCGTAGGAGACACAACGAAACGTCGAACTGATGCCGCCGGCGGATCTCAAAATCCAGCTCTTCCCGCCAGCGCCTGCCGCCGAACCTGCCGGGCAGCCACCAACGCTAGCACTCCATTGGCGAGCAGCATCGGCAGCAGCCGGATTACCGACGTCTGGGTCCACGTCAACCCGTCTTGGGCGACGTATGCCACGGCGGCGGCGGCATTGATGGACAGGGCTCCGGTGCAGGTCGCCAGGCTGAACCATCGGGGAATGCCCGATTCATCCAGTTCGCTATACCGGCAGGCGCTCATGACGACGCCCAGCCCCAGTATGCTGGCGCAGATCGTGCTCAGGAAGGACATCGGGGCTCTCCATTGCCAGACATAGGTGGGAACCTCCGCCATGTAGCCCACGGCGCCCACGATTCCAATGGCAAATATGATCGACCCCAGAACAGCGATGGCCCCCAGCCGCTTCTCGGACCACCGGTATGCGTGGCGCAGCAACAATGCCGCCGCGCCGAGCAACAGCACGACCACCGTGTTGGGAGCGACGTCTTCCCAGCCTCCCGCTCTCAGGTTGGCAGCGATCAGGCTTTCTAATCTGGGCCCCATCCCCAATACTTTCTCGGCCACCAGCACGACCGCCATCGACAACGTCACCATAGCCAGCACCGACGTGATCCGCGGGAACCAGAAGCCGATTCCGATTAACGCCAGCCCACAGACCGCGAATCCCAGCGCCGCCACGGGCGGAGTGGCAACGCTGGCCGGCAACACCTCGGTGTCGGCTGCCCGGTGGAGCGACAGCGCCACCAGGATGGCGATTCCCAGCCCAGCGCACATGCCCCCACTCACGATCAAACTCGCGCGATAGACCGGGCCGACTCGATATTGATTCCGCATAGTCTTGCCTTAGATAGCGGCCTGCCGTGCCCACCGCGAGCGTTTTTGGATACGGAGCACCCGCGTTCGTCTATAGCGTTCGAGCGACCGGATCAGTTTCGAAACGGTCTCCCGGCGCCGGTACAAGGCCGTCAGTTCGATCTCGGGTATGTGCTGTCGAAGTTCAGCTTGCATGGGCTAGTTTGCCTCCACAGTCAAGTTTGCATCGGAAGAGTCGCTCCACGGTATCCCAAGAAACCCCGATTTCACGGAGTGCGAGGCAGCACTTCCTTGGGCTGCGTTCCTGCATCCAACCCGGGCGGCCCCCGAGTCCCTACACTCCCCCCGCCTCAATCGTGCGGGATCGATTTTTCGGAATTCGGTGGGCACACCCATTCCGGCCCGCGCGCCTTCTGACGCATGCTCATGGGGAAGAAACTTCCAAGAGGCGATCAGAGAATGACAAGTGTGACGCTGTACTCCGAGCAACCGATCCTCACGGCCGGCCTCCAGGCCGCCATGGCCGGTCTGGAAGACATCGGGTTGTCGGCGATCTTTGCGGACCTCGATCCTTTAATAGATCATGTCCGGACGAGCCGCCCAAGCGTGACTCTCGTCGAGGTGACCGCCGCCGTCACCATCGCCACGCTCTCCAAGCTGGAATCCATGGCGGGCAATGCGCCGATCGTTCTCTGGGTTGACGTCGTTTCCGTGGAGTTGGTTTCCCAGGCGCTGGCAG
>Ga0187889_10003585_pt1 | contig 13577 bp, 23 predicted proteins | sample June2016WEW_7_10_2_FD_132992 | JGI IMG/M metagenome (GOLD analysis project Ga0187889, IMG submission 132992) | Peatland microbial communities from SPRUCE experiment site at the Marcell Experimental Forest, Minnesota, USA - June2016WEW_7_100 | ecosystem: Environmental > Terrestrial > Soil >... | reverse complement strand
TAGGAATAATTTTTCCTTCATATAAATGGAACTGAATCTTGTTCCAGAAAACAAAAACTTTTCAAAACAGAAAATTTAAACAAAAAAATTAAAGGAGAAATTAGATGAGACTCAGAGAAGCAATGCAAGAAAAAATTGAAGAAAAAGTAAAACCTATACATGAATCAGATGCAAGTGAAAGAAAACAGGAAGGTGATAAGCTTGTTGAATCATGGAGTAAAAAGAAAGGTATAGGTGAAGGCTTAGTTAAAATTTATGAAAAAAGTCCTGAAAAAGCAAGAGATTTAGCTTTTGTTTTAAAATGGGAAGAAAAACATTTAGGAAGACTTACTGAAACACAGATTTCTACAGCTTTTAGTACAACTCCTGAAAATGTTATGAAAATAGTTAGACTTGGATATCCGAACAGTGTTAGAGGTGATGTATTCTTAGAATGGTCTATGCAGACAACAAGAGATTCTATGTACTACTTATATCCTGTTTATGATTCTGCACAAAGAGGTTCTACAATTAATCAACATTTAATTGAATCTTCTACCTACAGATATTCAACAGAAATAGTTCAAGATATTAATAATAGTCTTGGTAATGGTTCTCAGGTTACTTTTACATCAGTATCTTCAAGTCAGTCTCCTATAGTTCCTTATTCAGTTAGAGTATATGTAGGTAACGTATTAGTTGGTAATGATAATGGTTCAGGTGTATTTCCTGCTTCAACTGGCGAAGATTTAGTTCCTAACCAAGCTGGAGAAACAGCAATTGGTATTTCTTCAGGTACTATCAATTATACAACTGGTCAATATTCTATAGTATTTACTTCTGCTCCTGCTTCAGGTGCTCAAGTTATAGTAGAATATAATTACAATTCTGAAGTTTCTACTAATTATGGAAACCTTGGTTTAGTTGATCTTCAATTAAGAGATTATCAGTTTAGGGTGAGACCTTATCCCCTTGGTGTATCTTGGAGCAAAATGACTGAGTTATTACTTGGAACAACTCTTAACATCGATGCTGAAGAAGCATTGATTAGAGGTGCTGCTGATGAATTAAAGAAATCATTAGACTTCCAGGCTTTAAGACTTGGTTATACAGCTGCTTATGGTAACTCAAGCGTAAGTTTTGATGGATCTCCTTCTGCTGGTGGTGAAGATAGCACAATAGAAAGAGCACAGGCTATTACTAATGCTATTGATCAGGCTGGTGATATTATGTTTAACCTCTTACAAAGAGGTGGAGTAACAAAAATCTATGGTGGTCCTAATGCTACTTCTTACTTAAAACTTCATAAGAGATTTGATGCTTCTGGTGCACAGCCTAAAGTTGGAGCTCATAGACTTGGTAGTATTGATCAGATCGACATTTTCAAAGTTCCTAATGCTATTGTTCCTCAGAATGAACTTGTAGCTGTTTATAGAAATGATGAAATGCCAGAAGATGTAAGTATTGCTTGCGGAACTCTTATTCCTCTTTATAAAACTCAGAAACTTGAATATAAGAATTTATATTCAGAACAAGGATTGGCGCACTTCGGCGATTTGAAGGTACTTCAACCTGGTTATCTTGTAAGAATAGTTCTTTCAAACTTACCTCTTGCTTAAGATTAACTAAAAATCAAAAATTAAAACCTCTGGATTTATTTTCCAGAGGTTTTTTTTATGTTCAAAACAAAAATTGATAAAATTTTATTTTTTATTTATAATATGTTATAATTATTAGAGGTTAAAAAATGAATATTAAAGATTTTGAAAAAATTAAACCTATAGTAAGAAATGAAAATTGTCTTATAGGAAGTTATCAAAAATCAAAAAATCCTATTATTCTTAAAGCTATTGAAGACTTGAAAGAATTTACAAAAAATCTTCCCGAAGAAATAGACATGAAGGCTCGTTTGTATTGTTTCTTACATGACATAAAAGAATATCCTAAATGTAAATTAAAAGGATGTGATAATTTAGTTACATATCATTCAAGAGGTTTTGGAGAATATTGTTCAGATGAACATTCTAAAATTGGAAATCCTAGACATAAAGTTCCACATACAGAAGAAGGGAAGAAACATATGAAAGAAGCTATAGAAAAAAGTGGGGGTCATAAAAAAGAAAAAAATTCAATGTGGGATAAAAAACAGTCTGATTATTGCAAACAAAGGCAAAGTGAAATTCATAAAGGAGAAATAAGGACTCAAGAATGGATTGATGACTGGCAGTCTAAAATGAAACTAAATGCAGAAGAAAGAGGAATAAAAATAAGTACTACATTTAAAGATAAGCAAATAAATCATCCTGAACTTATAAAGGAATGGCTTGATAAACAATATGAAACAAAAAAGAAAAATAATAGTTTCAATAAATCTAATCCAGAGAATAATATTTATGAAATTTTAAAAACTATATATCCTAATATAATAAGAAATTATAATGAAAAAAGATATCCTTTTAATTGTGATTTTTATATACCTGATTTAGATTTGTTTATAGAATATAATGGTAATTGGCATCATTATATTGAAAATTATGATAAAGATAAAGAAGAACATAAAAAATTAATTGAAAAATGGAAAATTAAAGCTATAGAAAAAAGAAAAGAAAACCCTAAAAAAACAAATCAATATGAAGTTGCTTTGAATGTATTTATAAAAAGAGATCCAGAAAAAGTAAAAATAGCTAAAAAAAGTAAAATAAATTTTCTTGTTTTATGGAATTTGAAAGATTTTGAAAGATTCTTAAGTACAGATTTATTTCTACAATTTACTGAAGAAGCTTGTCAAATAGAATTTAATACTATAAAAAATAAAATACCATTTTATAATTATAATTCTTCTTGGAATAAAATTATACTTAATTATCAAGATCATTTTTATAAAAAAGAAAAAGAATTGTGGAAAACTGATTTAAGAATACGTTCTAAACTTTTAATGAATAGAAGTTTTTATCTTAATAAAAAAATTCAAAATATTACTGATTATGAATTACTTAGAGGATTTAAAATTAGTGGAATATATTATGGATTTTCTTTTCATTCTCCATTCTGGATAAAAAAATTCATAGAAGATTATGAAATAAAGTCAGTTTATGATCCTTGTGGAGGATGGGGACACAGACTTCTTGGAGCCAGCAAGATAAAATACATTTACAATGATTTAGATAGTAGAAGTTGTGAAGGAATAAGAAACATCATAAAAGATTTTAACATAGAAAATAAGATAGTTTACAATAAAGATTCGACTAAATTTACTCCCGAGGAAAATTATGAATGTGTGTTTACTTGTCCTCCTTATTTTAATATAGAAATATATAATGAAAAAACATATGAAAATGATTATAGAAAGTGGCTTGATGAATTTTGGAAAAAATTAGTAAAAAATTCTTTGAAAGATTCTGTAAAATATTTTTGTTTTATAATTAATGAAAAATATAAAAATGATATGATTGAAATCTGTAAAGAATTTAATCTTACATTTAAAGAAGAAATAAAAGTAGGAAATAATAATAAAAATCATTTTAAAAGAAAAAAAAATCAAGATAAGAATTGGGAATATCTTGTAATTATGCAAAAACAAAATGCCTAAAAAAAATTATAAACAATCTCAAGATCATATAATTAAGAGACTTCAAGTTCAAAGTCTTAAATTAAAAGATTATTCAAATTACATTCACTGTAATTTCTGTAAGAAAAGATTTAAAAATCTAAAAACATATCGAAAACATATTTCAGAAGTCCATCCAGATAATAAAGAAGTATTGCAATATCCTAAAATAATAGAAAATATAATTAAAAAATTTAAAATAAAAGTCTTTTATAATATTCAAGAAGAATATATTATAGAAAATAATTTAAAAAAATATGGAAAATTTGAAGAATATGATTGCTTTTATATTGATATTCCTATGTTTGAAACAAAAAAAGAATTAGGTATATTTGAAAATGGATATACAGAATGGTTAGAAACTTTTGATAGTATTATAAGAAAAAATTTAAAAAATTCTAAATATGTTTGTTTTATAACCAATGAAAAGTATAAGAAAGACATGTTAAATATTTGTTTTAGGTTTAATTTTAACTTAATTGAAGAAATTATAATAGGAAAAAAATTTTTAGAAATATTGATATTCTCTTGAAAATTGATTTATAATATTGATATAAAATTGAGGAGAATATTCAATGCCAAGAAAAGCTTTTGATAAGATTGAATTTGACTTCATAAAAGAAGTTATTTCAAAGAAAATCAATATAGATATTCTTAGAGATTTAGAGCTTGAACAAATGATATTAGCAATAAAATCAGATATAACAGAAGATGGAGATGATAGTCTTTTAAGAAATGTTTTATTTAATAATGGAAATGATTACCTTTCATACAGAAATGATTTGTTTCTTTCAACAATGACTGATATATACAGTGAAGAATATCTTAAAAATCTTATTAAAGATACAGAAGAAATAATGAAAAAAATTGATACTAAAGAAAAAGTTCTTCTTATAGATGGAGAAAAAATATATCATACAGAGGTGTAAAAAATTATGGAAAAAATTTGTAGTACTTGTTATTATTATTATATAAAAATAAGATGTCCTTCTGGAGAATATACTTGTAGTAGTCCTAGTAATGATAAACATAATAAATGGAAACCTAAAGATTATGATGGAACTGAAACTGAAAGAATAAATTTAATATTGGATGATGAACCTATAAAAACAAAATATTAACGGAGAAAAATATGGAAAGAGAGATAGGTTATGGATCTCTAATCAAGGCATTAGACACAAGTATTGAAGTATGGACATATCTTTATAAACATCCTGAAATATTAGAAAAGACGGATTTACCATCAGAACTATTTAATAAAATAGTTAATTTATGTACACTTTTCATGATTAATGTTCATAATGATTCTTATGATTGTCCTGGTTGTCCTTTAAATTTTGAAAAATATGAAAATTCTATGTGCAATATAAATTATCATAATTGGGTATATGCAGAAGATAAAAAAGATCGTAAAAAAGCAGCAAAAGGAATTGTGAATATTCTTAAGAAAGTGAAGAAGGATATTTAAATGGAATTGAAAGACATAGTAATAGATTTTGAATTAGCAAAAGAACTGAAGGAACTTGGAGTAAAACAAAATAGTTTATATTATTATAAAGAGTTTAATAATGGTGATTTAATACATGAAATAAAAGATTGGATTCCTGAACATCAAGAACAATATAAAATAAGTGCTTTTACTTCAGATGAACTTTATGAAATGATACCATATTTAATAAATTCTGATGGAAAAAAATATTATTTAATAATAGAAAAAGGATATGAAACTCAAGTTTTTTACAAAACATTAAATGATAGAGATTTAGAAATTCCTAATTTTGATTTCATACTTGATAAGAGATTATGTAATGCTCTGGCAAAAATGTTACTTTATCTTTTAAAAACTAAATATATGGAGAAATGATTTATTAAAGATTGAAGATTTTTATAAGGAGGATTTGAAATGTCTTGGCAACTAGATTTAGAAGTATCTGATATTGTTCAATTGAAATGTGGTGGTCCCAAAATGGTAGTATTTAGAATTAATGAAGAATTAAATACAATTAGGTGCAATTATTTTAATGAAAAAGGAAATTTAAAAACCTGTACCTTTTCTAAAGAAGAAAGAGATAACGGAGTTATATTAAAGATTTCTGGATAAATATAATAGGAAATGATCATTAAAATAAAATTGGAGGAATATTATGCAGACAGCACTTTTTATGTGGAAAAAACTTTATGAAGATGGTGGAATGACTCCAAGAGAAGAAAGAATGTTTGAGGATTGGATGCAGTACATTGAAATGTTAGAAAAAAGTGATAACAGAACAGCCATTGAAAAGGCAAATGACTTATTCTTAGAGACAGTCGGCGGAAAAACTGAAAGTTGATATTTTTCAAAGAAACAATTTATAATATATAAAGGAGGTTGATAACAGATGAGAAAGTTTTTAATTACAATGTTACTTGCATTATCTATATCTTTTCTTTTTACTGGAATTTCAAGAGCTGAAAATTGGATCTATGGAGGAGTTTGTACTTGTAATATCAATGGTGTTAATTATCAAACATCTACTTGGTGGTGGGCTGTTGGTTCTATAGTAAATAATCCTGATGGAACTATTAGAATTGAAGTAGGTTATGTTTGGACAGATTTTGGAAGAGCAAAATTTAATAAATCTTCCAATATTAAAAGTACTGTAAATTTTGCAGATTACAATATGACCTATAGAATTACTAGGGAATATTGCACACAAGATGTAGATTTTTCTGATTACAGATATCCTTTAGTTTTTTATCCTAATGGTGTAAATTGGCTTACAGTTATGCCTAATACTGTTGATGAAGCTTTGTATAACCTTTGTAAGAGTTATTGACAATTTTAAAGCAATCAGAAAAATGATTGCTTTATGTATTTATTTTTATAGGAGTTTAATATGATTATTAAGAATCCAGAAATTCCCCAAATTGGAGATGTTTGGAAGCATGTTAGCGGAAATGATGTCTTTGTAAGAATTTCAGATGAAGAAGGAATAGCTCATTTTGGTCCTACTCTAGAAAAAATGTTTTATTCTAAACATAAAAAACGTATCGAATGTTTTGCTTATACTTTTATCAATACTCATAGTGAAATAGAAATACTAGAAACAAAAGATAGAGTTTTATTAAGTAGTTTAGATGAAAATACAATAAAAACAGGATATTAAAATGATATGGAAAATTTTAGAAATTATTTTTGTGGTAATAATAACAGGAATAGCATTAAACTATTTAAGATTACTTTATAAACAAACTAAAATTTTGAATATAAATTTACATAGTAATCTTGATAATCAAATGTTAATAATTGGTTTATTAAAAAAGATTTTAGGTGATATGAAATGACAGAAATTCAAATAAAAGTAGAAATTATTGATAAAAAAATAATAGAATTAAAAAAAGAAAGAGCAAATATATTAATGGATGAACTATTAAATATTTCTAAAGAAAAAGAAATTCCAATTGAATTTATGCAATTTCAAGAAGATTATAATTGTGATGAAAAATCAAATAAATTGGGATTTTGTTGCTATGATTCAAGAGATCCCAAAGAAATGTGTATTTTTTGTGGTTCTCTCGGAGATATTTAGAGGTTAAAAATGGAAAAAGATTGTAAAAATTGTAAAAAGTATAATTTATCTTGGTGTTCAGAAGAAAGACCTTGCTTATATGGACAGACATATTTTGAACCAAGAGAAGCAAATATTGTTATTCCAGAAATAGGAGATGAATGGAAACATACTGGTAGACAAGATTCTTATATATTTATAAGAGTTTCAGATGAAGAAGGAATAAAAGGTATAGGAAAAAAAGAAGACATAGGGGATAATGTTTTTTATTCTAAAGTAATAAAAGGAAATAGAAAAGGAGATTATGTTTATACTTATAAAAATAGCAACAATATAGAAATTTTAAAGAAAGTAATAAATACAAAAGTAGAATTTGGTATTGATTGGTCAAAAGGTATTGATTTTAATGCTTTTTTGGATACTACTATACCTATAATGAAACCTGATACTGAAATTTCTCCAGAAACAAGAATGTTATTTAATCCTTCTTGGATGGAATATATTAGGTTATATCCATCATCTATCAGTTTAAGTTATTCAATAGATACTATAAAAAATAAAGAATTTGATTTAGATGAAAATCCGATAATTATAGGAAATGTAGAATGAATGTATTATTTAAAGTAATGACAATTGGAGATGATATATTTCCAGAAGGAATTTTATTAAGAGTATATGAAGAAGATGAAAAATACTATTTAACAGAAATACCTCATCTTGATAGATATTTAACTAAATATGATAAAAAACATTTTTTAAAATTAGATATTTTAGATGATTTTCCAATAAAGACAGGATTTTAAAGAAATTTTATAAAAGGAGGCCTATAATGGCTGAAGTAACAGGTAAGAAAATTGGTTTGTTTGACAAGTTTTATGCAATCGGTGATGATGCTCTCAAGGCTCTCAAGAAGATTCCTGCTAAGAATGCTCTCAAGAGGAAGTTTCATGCTGCTTATGATGCTCTTGTAACTAAGGCAATTGATACTAATGAGAAGATTAGCAAACTTGAAGAGAATCTTGAAACATTTACAGTTGATGCATTGATTTATGCAAAGTGGGAGCTTGAAAAGATTGTAACACAACAGAGAATCATCAAGGAAGAGTACAAGGAGTTCTTTCTTAAGGAAATGAAAGTAACTGCCGAATATGATGATGAGGACTAATTAATAATTTTAAGGACAAGAATTTAAATCTTGTCCTGTACTTATTTTTAAAGGAGAAATAAAATGATATCTAAATTTGAAGAAGGAAAATATTACAGATTTACAGGTGAAGGTCAAACCCATATATCATTAATAGATCCAGATATGGAAAATGCAGCGGATGGTAAAGTACATAAATGTATTTATGGAAATAGGAATTCTGCTAAATTTGATATTAGTAATAATTCTTGGTGTTGGGAATCATGTGAATGGGAAGAAGTTAATGAATTTGGTTCGTCATTAGTAATAGATGATTCTCCAATAAAAACAGGATTTTAAAGAATATTTTTTCAACTATATAATTATAATAATAGAAAAATTACCTTCTGTTAGTATAAATTAAAAAGTTACAAAAAAGGAGAAATTACGGTTATGTTCAATTTACCAGGAGTAGATGATTTGTTTAGGTTCTTCTCAAATACCTTAGAAGGAGAACAACCATTTTACAGTTATACCCAGAGTAATCCAGTTTTTCCACCAATGAATATTTATGAGTCCAAGGACCATAAGTATATTGTGTTTGAAATAGCTCTAGCTGGATTTGAAAAAGAAGATATAAAGATACATTCAGAAGACGAGTTTCTTTATATCAGTGCAGAAAAAGAAGCTAAGAAATATGAAGATGTCTATATGTTCAAGAACAATCTCAGGACAAATTCATTTTCAAGAGCCTTTGAATTTCCTGATAAGTACTATGACTTCAGGAATCCGAAATGTAGTTTCAAGAATGGCTTGCTTACAGTAAGGATTGATAAGAATCCAGATCTTGTAAGTGAAAAGAAATCCATAGTCATAGAATAGTGTTACCAAACTAACAGAAGGTAAATGTCTTTATATGAATTTAGCTGATGATTGGAATAATTTATCAAAACATTCTTTTGATATATCTCAAGATTTATTAGAAGATAATATAAAAGAATTTTTGAATTCTCAAGAACCATTAGGTGAAGAATTTGAAAAAGTATTATATGACAATTTAGAAGATTTGTATATTAAGGAGTAAATAGAATGGCAGAAGAAAATGTAGTAAACCAAGCTGAACAAACAGCAAATCAGGCAATAAAAGTAGTTGAAACGGATGCAAGTAAAGTAGCTCAAGAAGCAGAAAAGGTTGTAGCTCCCATTGCTCAAGAAATCAAAGTTGATGCTCCGAAGGTTGAGCAGGTTGCATCTCAAGTTATTACTGAAGTAAAGGATGTTTCATTAAAAACAGTAATAGAAGATTTAGAACAGGTTCTTGGAAAGGAAGTCACATATTTTGAAACTGAAGGCAAGCAGTTTGTAAAAATAATCTTAGAAGACGGACAAGCTATTTGGAATGAAACAGAAAAAATTGCAGAACCTATTATAAAAGAAACTGAAGATATTTTTACAATAGCAATTAAAAAAATAGTAAGTATTTGGATGTCGTTTAGGGTGAAGATAGGAACTTGGATTCTTCCAAAACCTACAGTAACTGTAACAAATACTCCTCCAACAACTATAATTGCAGGAAAGTAAATATGTACAAATTTAAAGAAGTTCATTGGATTGATGAAGAAGCAAGGGCAAGGGCTTAATTATGTCAATTAAAATAGAATTAAGAATCAAATTAAAAGACGAATCTGAACTTATTTTATCTGAAGAAGAAGCTAAAGAATTATATGAAGAATTAACTAAGATTTTTGCAAAAGAAAAAGAATACATTCCTTATCCTTCAACTTGGCCTCTTCTTTATGAACCTTATAAATGGTGGGAATGGAAACCTTCTTGGCCTATTACTATAACTTATACAAATGGAACAAGTTCATATGAAAAAAATGAATTTAATAATTGTACAAATTCAATAGAAAGTATTAGCTGTTATTTACTGAATAGTTAAAATTATATTTTTTTGCCTCCTAGGAATAAAACCTCTATATTAATTTATATGCCTATCAAGTTAGTTAAGGTAATTTGATAGACTAACTATATTAATACACTTATTTGCTATATAGTATGAAGAAATATATTTTTAAGAAGAGGCAGGAATGTCTATATTCTTATCCCTGGAGAAAACGTTATAGGTGATATTCCTGTAAAATTTGGAAGAGTGCCGAAATACAAATATAAAAGAGGTTTAATATGCCAGGTGTTAGCGATTGATGAAAACGATTCATAGGATTGTGAATGGGGATAGCCGGCAACTTTCATTAATAAATAGCAAAACAGTTCATCTTATCATTACTTCTCCTCCCTATTGGCAATTAAAAGACTATGGGACTGAAGATCAAATAGGCTATCACGATAGTTATGAAAACTACATCAATAACTTGAATGTAGTATGGAATGAATGTAATAGGATCCTGTATCCCGGTTGTCGTTTATGCATTAACATTGGAGATCAGTTTGCAAGATCAGTATATTATGGTCGTTATAAAGTAATTTCTATCAAAACTGAAATAATAAAATTCTGCGAGATGATTGGTTTTGATTTCATGGGTGCCATAATCTGGCAGAAGGTTACAACGACAAATACAACCGGCGGCGCATCAATAATGGGGAGCTTCCCGAATCCACGCAATGGTGTTTTAAAAATCAATTACGAATATATATTAATATTTAAAAAGCCCGGGATTTCACCAAAACCGACAAACGAACAAAAATCCAGCTCAAAAATGACAACTGAAGAATGGAACAAATATTTTTCCGGTCACTGGAATTTTGCAGGAGCAAGACAGGAAGGCCACATAGCCATGTTCCCGGAGGAACTGCCTGGCCGGCTCATTAAGATGTTTTCATTTACCGGTGAAACAATTTTCGATCCTTTTTTAGGCAGCGGTACAACCTCATTGGCAGCTAAAAACCTCAATAGAAATTCTATAGGTTATGAAATTAATCCTGAATTTATCCCGATTATTAAAAATAAACTCGATTCGAATAATCTTGGCTTAGAAACTTCCGAATTTTATTATTTAAAAGATTCAAGCAATATTGATATTAAGAGTAAATTGAGCGGTTTACAATATCATTTTACAGACCCACACAAACTTGATAAAAAGATAGATTTAAAAAAACTTCAATTTGGCTCTAAAATTGATAAAAATAGGGTTGAACGCGAAGAATATTATTCAGTAAAAGAGGTTATAAGTCCGAATTTAATCAAATTGAATAATGATGTTATTATTAATCTGATAGGTGTGAAGGAAAAAGCATCGTTACATGGAAAGGCTATTGATTATCTTGTTGCAAAGACAAAAGGACAGAAAGTATTTCTAAAATTTGATAAACAAAAATATGATAATAACAATTACTTACTTTGCTACCTTTACTTAAAAAATAAAACATTCATCAATGCGAAATTAATCAGAGAAGGCCTGGCCGGCATAGACTATTCCTCTAATTTCAAATATAAAAATAAGTTCATCAATTTAGAAAATATTAGCAATGGAATTGGAGTAAATATATGAATAATAAAAGATAATTTCAGGAAAAAGCATAATGGATAAAATAAAAAAACATTCTATGGATTTTGGAAAAAAGGAAAAGGTTTTAAATTATACATGTCAAACATATCATTTATCACGGCCAAGCAGGGTCGGCACAGTAATGGCTTTGATAAGGGAGTGTCAGCCAAAAACTATTAAAGAATGGGAAACATGGTATTTTGAGCATGCATTTACTGATTCAAAATCCCCCGTCAAAATTAATCTTGATTCCGAGGCTATAAACACGTTATAAAGGCCATTTCCGGCGGTTAAAAAGGCTTTCCCGGATGAGCTTTATTGATAATTATCTTACACTATAAAAAAGAGGTAAAAAATGAATGACAATATCAATGAATTGAAAAAATTAGTTGAATTTTTTGCTAACAATGAAAAAGAAATCAAATCAAACTGGAATGAAACCGAGACCAGAATAGAGCTTATAAACCCGCTCTTTGAATGCTTAGGATGGGATGTAAATAATAATCAGAAATTAGCAGACCATTTTAAAGAGGTTAAGCATGAGGCGAGTTTAAAAATCGGCTCTAATTTGAAAGCCCCGGATTACAGTTTTAATTATGGGAAACGGTTATTTTATTTAGAGGCAAAAAAGCCGAGCGTTGATATAAAGCACGATATAAACCCGTCCTATCAATTAAGGCGTTACGGCTGGACTTCTAAAATGCCTATCAGTATTTTAACAGACTTTGAAGAGCTGGCAATTTATGACTGCAGAATAAAGCCGGATCATAATGACCCCGCCGGGATAGGCAGAATAAAATATTATAAATATACTGAATATCTTGATAAATGGGATGAGATTTATAACTTTATTTCAAAAGAGGCAATATTACATGGCTCTTTAAATGACTTTGAAAATAAGCAAGTCAAAGGAACCGCCTCTATTGACGATGATTTTTTAAACTCCATTGAAAATTGGAGAAAGTCATTAGCTTTAAATATCGCTGTTAGAAATCCCGGATTAACCGAATATGAATTAAACTTTTCAATTCAGATGATAATTGACCGGATTATTTATTTAAGAATATGCGAGGACAGAGGGATTGAAATTTACGAATCATTAAAAACATCGGCAAGTAAAGATAACTGTTATGAACGGCTTATAAATAAATTTCAGGAAGCGGACGCTAAATATAATTCGGGATTATTCCATTTTTCAAAAGAAAAAGATAGGGGCGAGATACCCGACACCATAACACCCAACTTAAAAATTGATGATAAAGCCTTAAAAGATATAATCAAAGACCTTTATTATCCTGATTGCCCTTATGAATTATCGGTAATATCAAGCGATGTTTTGGGTAGTGTATATGAGCGGTTTTTAGGTAAAATAATAACGCTTACGGATGGACACCATGCGAGAGTTGAAGAAAAACCGGAAGTCAAAAGAGCGGGCGGGGTATATTATACGCCTAAATATATCGTTGAATACATTGTAAAAAATACAATCGGAGAAATCATAAAAGACAAAACGCCGAATCAGGTTAGTAATATCAAGATACTTGATCCGGCCTGCGGTTCGGGTTCTTTTCTTATAGAAGCATATCAATATTTATTAGACTGGCATTTAACCTATTATCTAAACAATGACCCGGATAAATGGAAAAAAGGCAAAGAGCCTAAATTATTTGAGAGTAAAACCGGGGTACACCTAACCTTATCAGAGCGAAAAAACATACTGATAAATAATATTTTCGGCGTGGACATTGATAAAAACGCCGTTGAAGTAACAAAATTATCCTTGCTTTTAAAGGTACTGGAATATGAAGGGCTGG
>Ga0187889_10003582_pt1 | contig 13581 bp, 11 predicted proteins | sample June2016WEW_7_10_2_FD_132992 | JGI IMG/M metagenome (GOLD analysis project Ga0187889, IMG submission 132992) | Peatland microbial communities from SPRUCE experiment site at the Marcell Experimental Forest, Minnesota, USA - June2016WEW_7_100 | ecosystem: Environmental > Terrestrial > Soil >... | reverse complement strand
TTTCATATGAAGGAAAGTGGCAGAACGAAGATGTCATCCAGTCGATGGTGGCAAGCCTGAGACATCGCGGCCCCGACGATTGCGGTATTTATCACGACGGTCCAGTTGCGCTTGGGCAAACGCGCCTGAGTATTATCGATTTGAGTGCGGCCGGCCACCAGCCAATGGTGGATGTGTTTGACGAGGTGGTAATTGTCTTCAACGGAGAGATATACAATTATCGCGAACTGCGAGCCGACTTGATCAAGGAAGGCGTTCCGTTGAAGTCAACATGTGACACCGAGGTAATTCTATATCTGTACAGGAAATACGGATCGGCATGCCCGTGTTATTTGCGCGGGATGTTCGCCTTTGCTATTTGGGATCGGAGGAATCGATCCTTGTTCATTGCTCGCGACCGAGTTGGAATCAAGCCGCTCTATTACTACGACGATGGCCGCCAATTCGCTTTCGCGTCGGAAATGAAGGCCTTTTGGCACCTGCCGGCATTCAAGTCGGAGTTAAGCTTGGGTGCGCTCGTAACCTATATTGCTCATGGACACTCATTCGCTCCGCAGACCATTCTCGAGCACGTCAAGAAATTGCTGCCTGGCCATTCAATAGCTATTGACAGTGCCGGCAGAACTTCCTTGCGTGAATATTGGGCAATTCCAGCGCAAAATGCGGATTTATCAGAGACGGCGGATCCGGTTCGCGATCTAAGGGCTCTGCTCGAAGATGCGGTGCGCTGCCACTGCATCGCCGATGTTCCGGTCGGCGTATTCTTGAGCGGCGGCCTGGACTCGAGCATCATTGCAGCGATCGCGGCCAAAGTGATGCCTGAGCGGGTCAGGACTTTTTCGGTGGGGTTTGATATTGGTGGGCACTATAGCGAACTGAGCGACGCCCGAATCGTAGCGGATTCGATCCACTCTGATCATCACGAACTCATAGTCCATGGTTTTGATGTTCCTAAACTACTCGAGAAGTTGGTATGGCATTACGATGAACCGTTCGCCGATGCCGCCAGCCTACCCACTTATCTTATAGCGCAGTTTGCACGAAAGCACGTGAAGGTCGTCCTGTCGGGTGAGGGAGGCGATGAAGTCTTCGGTGGGTACCGCAGGTACATCGCGCAGCTCGCTTTCCGCTACCTCGAGCCGATTCGCTTTCTTGCGGCACAGCGGTCGCCGTTGCGCCGGCTTGTCGACTCCCAGCCAGGTCTACGGCGAGTTAAGAAGTTTTTGGAGGCAGGAGATATCTCGGACGAATCTCTTCGCTACGCGGAATGGGTCACGGTGTTTACTACCGTCATGCGAAATGATTTGTTTTCTGAGGCCGTCCAGTCGTTTGCAAGAACCTTCGATGTCGGCGAAAGGTATAGACGTGAATTCGTCGAGACTTCCCACCTCGATCGTACAAACCAATTGCTTCAAGTCGACTTTAGGACGTGGCTGCCAGATACCTACCTAGAGAAGGTAGACAAAGCGACGATGGCGGAAGGACTGGAGGCGAGGGTTCCTCTCCTGGACCATCATGTCGTCGAGTATATGTTCAGGCTTCCCGGGCGTTACAAGATTCGCGGGTTTGAGAAGAAGGTTTTGCTTCGGCAAGCTACACTGGATCTCATTCCGTCGGCGATCCGGCGCAAGCCCAAACACGGGTTTTCTGTACCGTTGGACGAGTGGTTTCGTGGTCCACTCCTCGGGTATGCGCGGGATATCCTTCTTGACAGCCGGCTGGCTAGGCGGGGATTTTTTAAACAGGATGCTATCGAGAAGCTTATAAGTACTCATACTGCGGGACGCAATGACTTGGGAACGCAGATTTGGCAATTGCTCTCATTTGAGCTCTGGTGCAGGCAGTTTATTGATGACAAATCACTTGCGCCCGCACTTACCTAAGAGCGCATCCGATTGCGGATCCTGGCGGGAGGGCTGAGGAAAACATGATAGAAACTCCGCGCGATAACGGACGGGGAGAATTGCAAGTTCGAATCTGTCAGGCGGCCTCATCGGGCGTTTCGATTTATTATCTCCTGCGTGGGCAGATTCAGGCGCTGGTCTCAGCCGGTTGCGATGTTAGGGCACTCTCGGGGAGAGATGAATACTCCATCAAGGCAGTGAATGCCGGTATCAGCTTAGATATCGCACCGATGGTTCGTGAGCTGTCGTTGTGGCGTGATTTCGCCGCTCTGCTTTGGCTGGTGCGGTACTTCAAACGGAACCGTTTCGACATTGTCCACAGCCATACACCGAAGGCCGGTCTAATCGTTCCTTTGGCTGCCCGCATCGCAGGAGTTCCTTGCGTACTTCACACGGTCCACGGTTTTCTTTTTCATGATCGAATGCGCAAGCCCAGATGGCTGGCTGGTTGGTTAGCGGAAAAGTTCACTTCCCTGTGGGTGGACGGGCTGCTCTTTCAGAGTCAGGAGGACTGTGACAATGCGCCGCGCCTCCACATTCTTCCAAACAATTGCTGCTTTTACATCGGCAATGGCGTTGAGGTGAATCATTACTTGCCGGCGGATGGGGATGCGCGTCTGCATGCGCGCGCGTTGTTGAACATTGAAGTTGACGAATTTGTCGTTGGATTTGCCGGGCGCTTAGTCAAAGAAAAGGGAATCGAGGACCTCCTGCGATGCGCGGAGCGATTCATCTCCGGGAAGAAGAACATTCGTGTAGTGGTTGTTGGACCACTTGAGGAAAGGGTCCAATCAGATTCTTTGAAGACCGCAGACCTCGAATACTGGAGAGAGAAGCTGCCGGTCATGTTTCTCGGTCTTCGGGACGATGTGCACAGCCTCTATCCCGCCATGGACGTCTTTGTGCTGCCTTCGTATAGAGAAGGACTACCGCGAGTACTGATCGAAGCGACCTTAGCGGGCGTGCCGGTGATTGCGACGAACATCCGCGGGAACCGGGAGGTAGTCGAGCACGAGGTGAACGGACTCTTGTGCGTGCCGGGAGATGTCGATGGCCTGCTCGACGCGTTGGAGTATGTCTATGCGCACCCACTCATTGCCAGGGAACGGGCGACGAAGGCTCAGCAGAATTCCTTGTTGAAATTCGATGAAAAGAATGTAGCTGGACGGATTGTAGCCGTCTATCGCCATTTTGTTCGAGCTGAGGTCGGGGCTCGTTTGAAGGAGAAGCTCGAAAACGCTTCGCAGAGATCTGTCTAGCTTCCTGCAGTCTGTGGCGTGCCGCCCATAGTTAATCACTGTGTCTATCAGAACCACTCCCCATAACTTGCGGGTAGTGGGTACTCAGATTGCCCCTCACCAAGATCGGATACCGAGGGGTTTGAGCAGATCCGGACTGTTGGTCCACGGGGAAGACAAAGCGTGAGGTTATTCGAACGGCTTAATAGGGACTTGTACTGCCGATTCGGGAAGCGGATCATCGATACGGGCATAAGCGCCGTTGGATTGATTGTATTGGCGCCGCTGTTGTTTGCAACTGCGCTCGCCATTCGCATTGTGATGGGCCGTCCGGTGCTTTTTCGCCAAGCCCGGCCAGGGTTGAACGAGCGTGTGTTCGAACTGATCAAGTTCCGAACGATGTCTGACCAGCGCGACAGTTGTGGCCAACTATTGCCCGACGCAGCGCGAGTCACTTGGATTGGGTCGTTGCTTCGAGCGACCAGTCTTGACGAAGTGCCGGAATTGTGGAACGTACTCAAAGGAGAAATGAGCCTGGTGGGTCCAAGGCCCCTCTTGGTAGAGTACCTGCCGTACTACTCCTCCCGTGAACAGAAGCGCCATTCCGTTCGTCCGGGCATCACGGGATTGGCACAGGTTTCGGGTCGGAATGACACAACATGGCGTCAAAGACTCGACCACGATGTTGACTATGTCGATAACTTTTCGTTGATTCTTGACTTTCAGATTATAGTCAAAACAATTTTCACAATACTACGGGGCGACGGAGGAATCGCGCCGATTGAAAAGTTGGGAAGATTCAGAGGGTCAGGTGGCGACGTCAAGTGCGATGTCGGTGCTTCGAAGACATAATCGTCTTGAGGTCGATTGGGATGATGCCACTCGTGAATTGAATGGCGGATTGTAGTCGGGATTGAATAACTGCAGCGGCGTGGTAAATCCTGCTTCACAAGTCTCATAATCTGCTGATGGCCAATGCACACGTACTCGTGATCGGTGCCGGCGGGCATGCTAAGGTCGTCATTGCGACCTTGCAGGCTGCTGGCCGGGTGGTCGATGTGATAGTCGACGAGGACGAGTCGCGTCGAAATGATTTTGTTCTCGGCGTCCCTGTAGTGGGCTCCTTGGACTGCATCCGGCAATACCCCGACCTCGACGCCATCATCGCTGTGGAAGAAAATGAAACGCGGAAACGGCTAGCCACAGAGCTTGCTTTGAACTGGACGACTGTGATTCATCCCAGAGCGTCCGTAGACGAAGGTGTAACCCTGGGACCTGGGACGATCGTCTTTGCGGGAGCCGTGGTGCAACCGGGATCCCGCGTTGGGGCGCACACAATCATCAATGCATCCGCCTCAGTTGACCACGATTGCAGAATTGGAAATTTCGTTCACATCGCGCCCGGCGTCCATCTTGGGGCAGGGGTTTTCGTCGAGGATGGCGCCTTTGTCGGCATCGGTTCTTTCGAATTGCCGAGTCACCATTTGGGCAAGCGGGCAGTGCTTGGGGCGAGTGCCGTAACCAACCGGAATATCGAACCCCGGACTGTCTCCGCTGGTGTGCCTGCTCAGGGTCTGATCGAGACAGGAGAGGACACTCCCCATGTACCGCTTGGTTCGGCTGAACAGCTGGGAAGCTTACACAGTAATGTCCACTCGCTGTTCATCGGGGTAAAGGACCAGCGCTGGGCCGCCATGCTAAGTGAGGTTCCACACGACTTTTATCACTTGCCAGGGTACTTGGCGCTGTGCGGGAAGAAGAGCGGCGCTGAGCCACTGGCGTTTTACTTAGACGAAGGAGGAGCAAGGTGCCTCATACCGCTATTGCGGCAAAGCGTTTTCGCGAAGGATGGGGACCCGCGAGGTTGGTCGGATCTTTACTCGCCATACGGCTACGCGTCCCCGCTATTTGCGGATACTCAGAATGACCGTAAACCTGCGTTTCTCGAGAGGCTACGTGAAGCGGCTGACGAGATCGGGAGCTGCTGCGTCTTGATGCGCATGCATCCTTTGCTGGAAAACTGGAATCTCCCTCCGACCCCGCATTCGAGATGTGTCGAGCATGGTGAAACAGTGTTCATTGACCTTACTTCTCGCGTCGAGGAGTTTTGGAGGCAGACTCGGCGTGGCCACCGGTACGACATTCGGAGGCTCGAGAAGCTCAACTTCGTCGCGGTAATGGATGACTGGAGCCGGTATTCTGAATTCGGACGCTTGTATCGTCAGACTATGGGAAGAATCGGGGCCAATGAAACCTATTTCTTCACGGATGAGTATTTTATGGAGCTGAAAGACGCGCTTGGCGACCAGTTGCATTTATGCTGTGTATTCTCGCCTGATTCTAGAGTCGCGGCGAGTGCCCTATTTACTACGGTGGGCGGAATCATGCAATACCACCTCTCCGCCAGCGCTCCGGAGTTTCATCGATTGGCGCCGACCAAGCTGATGCTTCATTTCGCGCGGTTATGGGGTAAGACACAAGGCTGCACGACTCTTCACTTGGGTGGGGGAGTTGGGGCACGGGAGGATAGGCTCTTCGAATTCAAGGCTGGGTTCTCCCACGGTCGAAGGCCTTTTCATACGATCCGCCTGATTGTAAATGAGCGCCGCTATGCCGCCCTGATTCTGCGCGCCGGTCTGCCTTTAGACCCGGAAGCTGACCTCCAGGGAGAGTACTTTCCCCCGTACTACCGTGACCTGCCCCTGAAAGGCTCGGCCATTTAAGCTTGGAGTTTTAAGGAGAAAAGTATGGAAAAGAATGAGTTTCTATTGTTGCTGGATGAACTTCTAGAACTCGAACCGGGCACGGTGAAAGGGTCTGAGAGTTTGGACAGCTTCGCAGGCTGGAATTCCCTCGGCATTATCAGTTTTATGGCACTCGTGGATGAGCATTTCAGCGTTAATTTGCAGCCCAAGCAGATAGCCGGATGCGCGACCATTGACGACCTGGTAAAACTTCTCGGCGACCAGATCAGCGGGAAGATTCACACCGGGTCTGCGCCAGGTTCGGTCAATGGACGATAGCGTAGCCTGCGGAGTGCGAACCGTGAACCTGCCGGTGAAGCCATGATGAATCCCCTGGATTTGACGGGCAAAACCATTTTGGTCACTGGCGCTTCCTCGGGAATCGGCCGTGAAACAGCTCGCTTGATCAGCCAATTGGGTGCGCATGTTGTTTTGGTCGGGCGCAATGAGGAGAGTCTTGCGGAAACTCTGCGCTCCCTCGATGGTGAAGGCCACAGTGCTGAGCCTTTCGACCTGTCTTCGACCGATGAAATCCCTCGCTGGCTCAAGAGGATCAGCGCCACGTCCGGACCGTTGCACGGATTGGTTCACAGCGCGGGCATGCACAAACTGCGACCACTTCGGGTACTGAACTCACAAACCGCCGAAGATATCATGCGTATCAACGTGGTTGCGGCGATTTGTCTTGCCAAAGGATTCTTGCAGAAGGGTGTTTGTGCTTCGAGTGGCAGCGTTGTGTTTCTCTCTTCTGTCGCGGGCCTGACGGGTCAGGCGGGGGTCGCTGCATACGCGGCGAGCAAGGGAGCAATCGTTGCACTCACAAAGGCGCTTGCGGTGGAGTTGGCCGGGGAACACATTCGGGTCAACTGTGTGGCGCCTGGAGTGGTGACAACTGAAATGGGCGAGGGCCTGCTGGGAATGCTGACACCGGAACAAAGCGCAGCTTTGGAAGCGATGCATCTGCTCGGACTTGGCAGCGCTCGCGATGTCTCTTATGCTATTGCATTCTTACTCGCCGAGACGGCTCGCTGGATTACAGGTGCGGTGTTGGTGGTGGACGGCGGGTATACGGCACATTAGGGGGTACACATGAAACGTCTTATCATTGTCGGTGCTGGTGGCTTTGGCAGGGAGGTTCTTTGTTGGGCACGGGACATCGAGTCAACGCAATCGGAGTGGAGAATCGGAGGCTTCGTGGATGCGAATTCTGCGGCTCTCGATGGCTATGGGGTCGGTGTAAGAATTCTGGCCGAACTCGAGGAGTTCGCACCCGTTAGCGAGGACTTGTGCATTTGTGCCATCGGTGACCCGGCAACCAAGCGCAGGGTGGTAATGGGGCTTCTGGAGCGCGGCGCTCAATTTGCGACGCTCATTCACCCTTCCGTTATTATTGGCGCGGGTTGCCGTATCGGCGTGGGTTGTATTGCTTGTCCCGGTGTCGTGCTGACAACCAATGTGACCCTAGGAAGATTCGTCACCCTGAATCTTGGTGCTACCCTGGGCCACGATGCCAGAGCAGGTGACTGGTGCAGCTTAATGGTTCATGCTGATGTGGGCGGGAATGCAAGTCTCGATGAGGGAGTTCTGGCGGGCAGCCATTCTTTCATCCTGCCCTGCGTTCAGGTTGGCTGCGGCTCCGTTGTCGGGGCAGGCAGCGTGGTGACACGAAACGTGCCTGCTGGAAGCACCATGTTCGGCGTCCCTGCCAAGCATATTTGCACCAAAGCCATCACATAGTCTTCACTCCGCACAGGTATGTTCATGAAAGCAACTCTTGCAGCAGTCGAATACCACTTCCCAGAGCACTGCCTCACCAATGAGCAGTTGGCGCAGGAGTTCCCGGAGTGGAGCGTAGAAAAGATCGAGGAGAAGACCGGCATCGCCGAACGCTGGATTGCCGCTGAAGGTGAGTGCTCGTCCGATCTGGGAACTGCGGCCGCTCTTAAGCTGTTTGCGAGTGGTGTCTGCAAACCCGACGATATCGACTTCATTCTGTTCTGCACACAGAGCCCGGACCACTTTCTGCCGACAAGCGCCTGTGTGATGCAAGAACGCCTGGGAATCCCGACGTCAGCTGGCGCGTTGGATTTCAATCTGGGGTGTTCAGGATTCGTTTACGGACTTGGGCTTGCGAAGGCCCTCGTTGAAACCGGTCAAGCGACGAATGTACTTTTGGTGACCGGCGAAACGTATAGCAAGTTTATCCATCGGCAAGACAAGAGCGTCCGCACACTCTTCGGGGATGCTGGAGCGGCTACCCTTGTGCGCGGCGTGGACGGGAATGATGAGTTCATCGGCCCCTTCGTTTACGGGACCGATGGCTGTGGCGCAAAGAACCTGATTGTGCCCTCAGGAGGAATGAGGCAGCGACAGGCGCCAATCGAAGAGGCCACTATGGATTTGGATGGCAACGTCAGGAGCGAGGCGAACCTTTACATGAATGGGTCGGAAATCTTCGCATTCACGCTTCAGGCGGTTCCCCGATTAGTGCAACAGTTGCTGGCGCGCACAGGTAAGAACCTAGACGACATCGATCTATTCGTGTTCCACCAGGCGAACCAGTACATGCTAGATCATCTCAGGAAAAAGCTGAAGATTTCCGCTGACCGATTCTTCGTGGGCATGCGCCACTGCGGAAACACTGTCTCCTGCACGATACCTATTGCGCTGAAGCAGGCGGCCGAAGAAGGGCGCATCCAGCCAGGTCATCTGGTTATGCTGGTCGGCTTCGGTGTCGGCTATTCGTGGGGAGCTACGCTCATTCGGTGGGTGTAGTCAGAGACTCATCATGAAACGAATCCTGCTCTCAGTCCCCCACATGGGCGGCGCCGAACTGACCTATGTCAGTGAGGCGTTTGCTACGAACTGGCTCTCCACGGTTGGCCCTAACATCGCGGCATTCGAAACGGAGTTCGAGAACCGCATCGGCCAGCCCGCTGTCGCTTTGAGCAGTTGTACCGCCGCCATCCACCTCGGTTTGCGTCTTCTCGGCGTGGGTCCGGGCGACGAAGTCCTTAGTTCAACGCTCACGTTCGTTGGAGGGTGTAATCCAATCCGCTACCTCGGCGCTGAGCCGATTTTTCTGGATAGCGGCTACTCCACCTGGAACCTGGACCCAAACATCCTCGAAGACGCTTTCCGCAAGCGCGCACAGCGAAAGAAATTGCCCCGCGCCCTTGTCGTCGCGCACCTTTATGGTCAGTGCGCCGACATGGATCCCATCCTGGCGCTTTGCCGCCAGTACGGCGTGCCGGTGCTCGAAGACGCGGCTGAAGCCCTTGGCAGCACATATAAGGATCGGCCCGCGGGAACTCTCGGCGACATTGGGGTGTTTTCTTTCAACGGAAACAAGATCATCACCACAACGGGCGGCGGCATGCTTGTCTCCAGCAATGCCGCCTGGGTAAAGAAGGCGCGCTTCTGGTCCCAGCAAGCCCGCGATCCCGGACTCGCCTACGAACATTCGGAGATGGGCTACAACTACCGCATGAGCAACGTGCTGGCAGGCATCGGCCGAGGTCAGCTTGAGGTCCTCGATTTGCGTGTCAATCAGCGCCGCGCCATTGCCTTCCGCTATCGCGACGCATTTGCCGACCTTCCTGGGATCACTCTAATGCCCCAGGCACCCTACGGTCTCCACACAAACTGGCTCAGTTGCTTCCTCATCGACGAGCGGGAATTCGGCTCATCTAGAGACGCGCTGATCCGGGCGCTCGATCAAGCCAACGTGGAGTCCCGTCCGCTGTGGAAGCCAATGCACTTGCAGCCGCTGTATGCGGGATGTGAACGTTATGGCGGAGAGGTGGCAGAGGACTTGTTCAGGCGAGGAATATGCTTGCCAAGTTCGAGCAGCCTGCCCGAGGAAGATCAGTTATACGTCATCAATAGTGTCCGAAGGACGGCTGGCGCGGACGCATTGACACAGATGGTCCAAAGAGAGTGTCGCGCGGAAGCCGGGCACTTGGGGTTAGCCCGGTAAGGAGGCAGAATATGCGTAAAGCGCGTGGATTCATTGAGAGCCTTTTGGCAATGCACCGGCCCATCGTGTGGGCGATGCAGATTGGAATGTTCGCATTCTCAGCAGTGACGGCATTTCTACTGCGGTTTGACTTCAGCATACCGCCGGCGTATCTTCGCCACTTGGCTTATGCACTTCCGATCTGGATTCTGGTCAAAATTGCCGTGTTCCACGCGGCCAAGCTTGATCGGGGTCTGTGGCGCTACTTGGCTGTAGCCGATCCTTTTCGCATTGCCTTGGCCAATCTCACTGCCTCTGTCATAAGTTACATTCTTATCCTCTTCGTCGCGCCGTCAGGCTTCCCGCGATCAATATACGTACTCGATCTGATGGTCTGTTTCCTGGCCACGAGCGGGCTTCGACTGGTCTTGCGCATGACGGTGGAAGCCACCTCGAACAACCGGAGCGGCAGGGGCACGGAAAAAAACACGCTGATCTACGGAGCGGGGGATGCGGGTATCACGCTACTCAGAGAGATTCGGAACAATCCCAGATTGCCGTATCGCGTTTTGGGGTTCCTGGACGACGGGCCGGACAAGAAAGGACTTCACCTTGCCGGCGTGCCGGTGCTCGGAGGAGGAGGCCAGGCAGAGTCACTCGTGAAAAAGCACAATGTTGAGACGATTCTGATTGCGATCCCTTCGGCCACAGGCGATGAGATGATCCGGATCCTGAAGCTTTCCCACGCGGCGGGTGTGGAGTGCAAGACTGTGCCCGGTTTGGCTGAGGTCATTGAGGAGCGCGGACTCGCTGGCCAGATCCGCGAGGTGGCAGTCGAGGATCTGCTGGGTCGGACCCCTGTCCGCCTTGAAGAAGACCAAGTTCGTGGCACGCTCGAAGGCAAAGTCGTACTAGTCACCGGCGCGGCAGGATCCATCGGCTCCGAACTCTGCCGACAGATCGCTCGCTTTCGCCCCGCCGGCATCGTCGGATTCGAGATCGCCGAGTCCCCGCTTTTCGAAATCGATGGCGAAATGCGCCAGGCGTTCCCCACGGTCCCGTTCTACCCGGAGATTGGAAGCATTCAGAATCGTGCTCGCATCGACGACGTCCTGCGTCAATATAGACCATCGGTGGTCTATCATGCTGCAGCCTACAAGCATGTCCCCCTTATGGAGGCGCACGTCTTTGAGGCCATCGAGAACAACGTATTCGGGACCTACAACGTGGCCCTGGCTGCGGCGGAGCACGGGGTCGAGGACTTCGTCATGATTTCCTCTGACAAGGCTGTTCGCCCCACAAACGTCATGGGCGCCACCAAGCGAGTCGCCGAACTCGTGCTCCTCGCCCTGCAGAACGGCCGCACCAAGTACGTGGCCGTTAGGTTTGGCAACGTGCTTGGCTCAAACGGCAGCGTCATTCCCATCTTCAAGAAGCAGATTGCGGCAGGTGGACCCGTCACCGTCACACACCCCGAGATGCGCCGCTTTTTCATGACCATTCCCGAAGCCTGTCAGCTTGTGCTGCAAGCCTCGGCTATTGGAAAGGGTGGTCAGATTTGTGTTCTGGACATGGGCCAGCCGGTCAAGATCATTGACCTAGCCAAGAACCTGATTCTGCTGTCGGGGCTCAAGCCTGATGAGCAGATCAAGATTGAGTTCACGGGCATGCGTCCCGGCGAGAAGCTCTACGAAGAGCTCAGCACGCTTCTTGAAGACACGGTTCCAACTGAACACGAAAAAATCCGCATCTTCATGGGGGATGGCGTGCACGAGAGAGACATCCAAGGCTGGCTCGATTCCCTTCACGAAATTTGCGAGACTCGTGATACTGGCCGCCTGGTCGTCGCCCTCAAAGAAGTCGTCCTGGACTACAGTCCCAGCACCCACCTGCTGAAACGCGTAATCCAACCGTTGGACCGTCACACAACTGCATCAGCCTTCTGAACCTTAGCCTTCAATACTCGTACTCTTCCGATGGCCTCGATGAAATACCTAATAGTTGCCGGCGCCCGGCCCAACTTCATGAAGATTGCGCCAATTTTCCGAGCATTCTCTTCAAGGCAAAACAAATATTCGAGCGCCGAAGTGCTGTTGGTTCACACTGGCCAGCACTACAGCCGGAACATGTCAGATGACTTCTTGCGCGATCTCGGTATCCCCGAGCCCGACATCAACCTGGAGGTGGGTTCAGGTTCGCATGCCGAGCAGACCGCGCGCATTATGATGGCGTTTGAACCTGCGTGCCTGGAACATCGTCCGGATTGGGTAATCGTCGTCGGAGACGTGAACTCGACAATCGCCTGCGCTCTCACCGCCAAAAAACTCGGCATCCGCGTCGCTCACGTTGAAGCCGGGCTGCGCTCGCGGGATATGTCCATGCCGGAAGAGATCAACCGTCTCTGCACCGACGCCATTTCGGATCTCCTCTTCACAACCGATACTTTGGCCGATGAGAATTTGCGGAATGAGGGTATTGCCGACGAGAAAATCCACTTCGTCGGCAACACCATGATCGATACCCTGCGCCAACAAATCGGGCGTGCCCGTGAACTGCCGCTGCCAGACGGTCTGACGCCGGGGCAGTATGCCGTCCTCACCTTGCATCGTCCGGCAAACGTAGACTCCCCTGACAGTCTGGCTCTCATTGTCGGGGCGATCAACGCCATCGCAGATCGCATTCCGGTTGTCTTTCCCGTCCACCCCCGCACGGCGCCCAGGCTGAAGGAACTCGAACTCCATCCCCGCATCCAAATCGTAGAGCCGATGAGCTATCTGCCGTTCCTCGGTATGGTCGCGCGCTCCCGCATGGTTCTCACCGACAGCGGTGGCATCCAAGAAGAGACGACCGTATTGGGAATCCCCTGCCTCACCATGCGTTCCAACACGGAACGCCCGATCACGTGCGAGATCGGAACCAACGTCCTGGTCGGAACCGACCCCATACGTATCGTGTACGAGGCAAACTCAATTCTCGATGGCCACTGTCGCCCCAGCGCCATCCCGGAGAAATGGGACGGCCACGCCGCCGAAAGAATCGTAGACATCCTTTTGATTCAAGACGCGTCTGAAAACTTACCCTTCGCCCTTCGCACCACCGTGTGAAATAGGAGCCCATCATGCAACTAGCCCTCGCCACCATGCAAGAACTCCTGACGGAGAAGATACACACTCGCACCGCGAAGGTTGGGGTAATCGGGCTAGGTTACGTAGGCCTTCCCTTGGCCGTCGAATTTGCCAACGCCGGCTTCTCCGTCACCGGCATAGACGTCCAGGCTTCCAAAGTAGCCGAACTCAACGCCGGCCGTTCCTACATTCAGGACGTCCCAACTGAAACCGTTCGCCAACACGTCGAGTCCGGTCACCTTCGTGCCTCTACGGACTTCTCTGTCATCGCAGATCTGGATACTGTCAATATCGCCGTTCCAACGCCGCTTCGTAAGACCAAAGACCCCGACATGAGCTTCGTCGTCGTCGCCGCGGAACGCGTGGCCGAGTACATGCATCCAGGCATGCTCATCATCCTGGAATCCACAACCTATCCCGGCACCACCGAAGAACTTCTGTTGCCCATGTTCGAGAAACGGTAAGCGTCCTGTCTTCCCATCTCGTCATCATCTGACAACGATCCGACCACTCTCCAGAGGGGAAGACAGGACGCTTACCTGCGGCACGCTTCAAGAGCAGAACTTTGGCGTCTATGTTTTTTGCTCCGGAATAGGTTCATACACTCAGCAG
>Ga0187889_10003576_pt1 | contig 13602 bp, 7 predicted proteins | sample June2016WEW_7_10_2_FD_132992 | JGI IMG/M metagenome (GOLD analysis project Ga0187889, IMG submission 132992) | Peatland microbial communities from SPRUCE experiment site at the Marcell Experimental Forest, Minnesota, USA - June2016WEW_7_100 | ecosystem: Environmental > Terrestrial > Soil >... | reverse complement strand
GCCCTTGGCTGGGTTGTTGATCGCCCCGGGGCGGGAAAGGGACTGATACACCCGTTGTCCTCGCCCCTGCCACACCAGCGAAACACCGCCGGAACGGGCGCTCGGAAGCGCTGGTTCGGGCGGTTCGCCGTAGGCGGGAGTGGCATCCAGAAGCTGCCACCAGAGTCTCTTCAGAGCGGTACCCTGTCGTATCGGCCTTGCCCATACGGCTTTCGTGCTCACCGTCTGGTCCTCGCGCGCATCGTTCTTGTAGCTGAAAGTCATGCTCAGCTTGAAAATCGCCGAGGACCATGCGACGCAAGGGTCCAACGGCGCCTTGGGATCGTCTTGAGAAAACCGCAGCAACTCGCTCTTAAACAGTTCAACCTCTTCTGGGCTCGCTTTGAACCGACCAAAACAGGCCGCCAGGTCCTCGCCCGGCTGAATGCCGATTCTCTCCCCCAGCGAATTGGTCGCGAGAATCTTGAGCGGTTGGTCGCAACCGGTCGTGACGACCAGTCCCGTGCTTCCCGTGATCTCGTTCACCGCGGCGAGCATTTTCAGGCCGTGACCGTCGGTATCAGACGTGATGATCGAAAACTGGCTTGAGTCCTCCAGGTTCAGGAAGCCATTGGCGATGGCGTCGGGATTGCCTCTCGGCCGGGCTCGAAATACGTTGCCCTGGCGCGAAAACTCGACGGCCGTCGTCGGGCTGACCATTTGAATCTGAACCCCCGCAGGACCGGCGGGTGTAGCCACCATGACAACCTGGGGCGCGGTGGCACCGGTGGGAACCTCGCACGCTACGTCCACCACCAAACCCAGAGGCCTGAGCAACGCCGGATAATTCCGCAGCAGTGTCATCCGTTCAAAAACGTCGAGGACGCGGGCGGGGTCCAGGGCCTCCTTATCTGGAGCCGGACTCACCGTCGCAAGCGTCGGAGGCACCCGGCAGTGGAAAACGGCCAACTGCAAGAGGGCCATCAAGGCGCGGTTGTCTGATGCCCTCCGGGCTTCTGCGATTTCGCCGGGCTTGAGTCCGCTCAAGGCTTTAACCAACTCGACCACGTGCGGCAGTAGGCCTTTGGCGCCCTCGGGCGAGAGTCTGTAGAGGTTCCGCTCGATTCGCCGAGTTGGTTCGCCCCCGATCACGTCCAACTCCGCCTTGCGCATCTTCAGGTGATTCCGCCAGGTTTCGTGCCGCTGGAGGGCCTCGCGCGTGGCCGGTACCTCGACCCTGGCGGCATCCGCTCGCCTAAGTCGCAATGCTTGGAGTTCGTCCAACAGGTGCGATGACGCTCCGGTCACCGCGCGGGCCGCAACGCTCCCGCCGCTCTTTCCCGAAAACGCCGCCTCGATCGATTCCAGTTGCGCCGCCAACCCCAGTGTGGTGAGATCCCTCATGGTGCGATGCACTTCGCCAGCCGGGGACTCGGTGACCGCCGTCGCCTCCGGACCGAAACTCTTTCCGACGTTGACGTGAGCAAGCTCGGGGCCGGGCAAACCGCGACCCTTCCCCCACACCAGCCGCTGCCAAATCTCCGAGTCGGCTTCCCGCGAGCCCAGGTTCCTGTCGAGTCTGGTGGTTTTCACCGCGGCATTGTCTAGTCTTATTATCAACGGTACGGAGCGCACGAAGGCGGGCCAGTCGGCCAGGAGCGTGCGGATAGCACCCGTCTCCGCCTGCTTCGCTGCCGCGGAACTGGAGTTATCGATCTCCGGCTTGAACGTGATAGCGACAGACACCTTAAGCCTGTCGCCGCCCGGCGCCTTCACGAACCCCGCGGGTACTGCTGTCCAGATAATCTTCATAATGCTCCTTTCACCTCCAGGCCGGTCATCTTTCGATTCCACGAGAAGAGTTTTGCTCGATAGTTCTTCCAGTTCCGCTTGTGCGTCAGGTAGCCCTCCAGGCGGAAGTATACGCGCGGCTCGGGCTCGGGCTGCCCGACGACCGGGACACTCGCTCTCACGCCGGCGACCCTCGCCAGCACACGCAAACGACGAGCCCCGGACACCCTCTCGTGGCCGCTAGCCGAAGACTCATCCGAAGACCCCTCGAATTCCTTGCGATAATGCAGATCGACACTGACACTGAAGAACATCACCTCGATCTCGACGGTGAGAATCGCCTCTCCCACTGCCAGCGTCTTGCCGTCGCGCTTTTCATAGCCCAAGCCCAGGTAAAACTGCAGCGATACCGTGATCAGCCCAATCACCCGCAGCGCACCGGCCGCCCGCACAAACCCGTAGAGGCTGGCATCGCCGTTGCTCGATTGGGAGAAGTAGATACCGGCGGTGACCGATACCACCCCGGCGGCCACCCCGATGTCCAGTGCCACCACGGCGCCGAACTCGAACGATCCCTCCAGGCTTTCCACTCCCTTGGGATTGAGCGTTATCCCGAAAAAGCCCCCGCCACCGAGGATCCCCACACTCAACAGGAACGGCCGACTCCTCTCGCAAAGTGAGAACTTCACACGAACCGGGCTCCCGTCAAACGGGAGCACCACCGCCGCGTTGATGCTGACCTGAACCAGGCTGAATCCGCCCGCCGTGATGTTCGGAAGCGCGAACCGGTAGCCTGCCTCCAAACCGGCATCTGCCAGTTCGATAAAAAACCCCGAATCCGGATTCAACGCCTTGGCCAGTTCTTGGACAAACTTCAGGGCCTCCCCAAAAGTAACCCCGTCTATTTTTACGTTAACCACGGGCGCTCCGCCGTCCACAGAGACGAAACTGACCTCCTTGAAGGCCACTGAAATAAACCGAGGCGAGTTCAGCAGGTTTAGTTGAAAATCTCTGAGCCGCCCGTCAATCCGAACCGATGGTCGCTCGCTTATTCGCTCGGGCCGCAGGCTCTTGCGTATCCGGGCGCTCAGGATGAACGTCGCCGGGACACCGTTACGCCGCGCCTCAAACGATCCGGTGCTCCTCAGCCGCGGCTCCCACGCGTAATCAACCGCTAGCTCCTTGGGAATGCGGCTTTCGACCTCCTTGACCATTTCCTGAACCTGTGCGATCGCCGCTGCGGCGCTCGCCAGCGCCTTGCCAACACTGCTCACAACCCCCTCGTATTGCTCCAGGAGCCAGCCCCCGTTCTGCGTCAAGCTGTCGGCGAATGTCTGGACGCTTTGGCCCCATTGGTCGAGCGGCTTCACGCCCCCGACTGCTTCATTTAGATATGTACGGAGCGCCCCCTCTCCCGCCCCCAGGTATTCAGCCACCTCCGCCGCTACGTCCGGCCCCGGCCGCGCCACGGGGATGCGGCTAAGGAATCCCCCTGTATCCCTCTTGATTCTAGCGATCTCCCCTTCCAGCCGGCTCGCGAGCTTGTCGCGCCCTTGAATTGCCCTCTGCCGAATCTGCTCCAGCGTCTCGGTCTCACCCTTGACAACGTCGGCAGTGGAAGCCCCAGTGACCGAACCGATCTCTCGCGCGATGTCTCCCAATGCCTGACTCAGGTGGCCCAGAGCGGACAAGGGGTTGCTCCTCACCTCGTCGGCCAAACCCGCGATCATGGTGGCGATCCGCTGCACGCTGGGTAGCGGAAAATCACCCAATGCCCCGAACGTGCCAGCCATCCAGTTGATCTCGGCATTCACCGCATCCAGCACCGTGTTTGGATCGAAAACCCTCTTGGTGGCCTCAAGGTCGTCCTTCGCCATCCGGGCGTCCTCCATCCGGGCCAGCACATAATCGCGCAACTGGACTAACGAGCGATTGTCTATGGCCATGAGCGCCGGCAGTTCGTTGGCGATGAAGGCCGTGAGGTCGTCAGTGATGCGAGCGCTTATCGCCGGCTCCAATCCGATCAGAAGCACCGCACACTTGTCCTTGACTTTTTGCCTCAACGCCTCAGGGTTTCTCCACGCCAGGCGGATCTCGCGGACCACCTCAGGATGGGTAGTGACCTCATTGACGGCTTCGCTGGCCATAGGCGGGATGCTCGTATAGGCCTGCTTGAGAATCTCGGTTGCTTTATCCGACAGGCTCGCTTGCAGTCCCTGGGCTCCACTTTGAAAAACGCGCAGGTTGACCAGGGTATTCACGCCCGGGCCTGACGCGACGTACTCAGCCATCTCATCAACTAATCGCGCCCGTTGCCCCTCCGCCAACTTCTGCCACTCGGCGCCGACACGATTGGTAAACTCCTCCTTAAATCGCGTTTCAAGATAAGAGGGATCGTGGGCAGCCTCGCGGAGTTGGGCCAACAAGCCTGGGTCTGCCAGGACGCCTTTGATGACGTCCAACACCGCGGCGGGAGCGGGTGCGTTCAAGATAGCCTTCAGCTTCGCGGAAGCGACTTGGAAAAGGGCCGCCCCTATCTCCTGGTAGGCGGGGACTTCCTGCAACAGGAACTTGAGGGCGTTGTCCCTCAAGGCGTCGGCCTGTTTACGAAACTCACTGGTCAGCTTGTCCTGAATCGACCGCTTGAACTGCTGGACTATGGCATTGCCCGCCCCCGATAATGTGTCTCTGAGCGACATCACCATCTGTACGGTCGCTTCGATCTCCTTCGCGCCAGCCTGAATTTCCGCGATGGTCTGGGCCACCAGTTTTGGAACCTTGGCGATTTCCTCGAAGGCCTCGTCCACCGCCTCGACCGCATCGCGCAGGTCAACACCCCCTATGAGTTGGGCCGCGTCCCCAAGAAACTGATGGGGATCGAAGCCGCCACTTACGCTGCGGACGCCGAGTCGCCCCACCGCCGCCGGAGCCATCCCGCGACCAACCGGGCCGAAGACCCGCGAGAGATGCTCGACCTCAAAGGAAGGCGTGCAAAGGCCTCCTGATTTGTCCGCCGCAAAATCCAGCTTCGAGGGCGACTTAATGTCCGCGAAGACCTCGTTGCCATTCTGCTGGTCTGCCCCTAGGCCGCGCGCCAGATAGTCCCCATTGTACTCCAGGCGGGGAGTCGCCGGGGACCCGGAGCGGTCAAAGGCCTCCATCTGCGCCAGTCGGACCTCGGCCCATTCCATCCGCGGATAGAATTGTGGGACCCAAAAACGGGGGAACCCTCGCGGATCAAACTCACAGTAAAAAACAATCTGCGAGGTCTCCACCGACAGATCGCGAGAATTGGATGCCCCGCGGGGAGCGAAAGAGACCTTCTGGCGGGACAGCCGAGCCGTGCGCCTGGAGGGTTTGGATCGATAGATCGACTCGCTGAAATCGGATAAAGGCTTGCCGCCGTGAACGCCTGTTTCCGCATCGGGCTTTGAGACCCACCACAATGGCAGCTCAAATTCACAAACCCTGTCGTTCCAATCCCATGCCCTGATTTTGAACCTAAAGATGTCGGCGTCCTGTATCTCCTTCTCATTCGCCCCTTCCAAGAGCATCCACCCGTCCAAATCCACCGGATCGCGTGCCAAGAGCGGGGTTTCCCGCGACAGTACTTCGACCCGTTTGAATGGCGTGCCCCGGCCATAGACGAAAACCCCGTCGGCGGGGTAGGCGTAGTCAATCACCGGCTGCCGCACTACGCAGAATGTTCGCTCCTTGACCAGCGCTACAGGCCCTTTCACCTCCCGCCCGTCCCTGGTCTTTATTCCCTTGCCTCTTCCCCCGTCGACAAATTCCCTTTCGTGGACCGTTTCGACTGAAACCACGTGGCCGAAAGGCAAACAATAACCGAGCTCCGACACCTTCACGTACTGGTCTCGGCCCCACACTGTCTGCTGCACCCACTCACCGACATTCAGCGGCGGAAAGCCCGCTGGGTTGAGGTTTTGCAGTTCCTCGTAATTCCAGCCGACCCGCAAGTTCGCATAGGCTCCCTGAGATGAGAGCATCAGCCGCTGCACATTAATGTGCTTCGGCAGATAACGATGGCCATCCGGAAAGTTAAGATCGAAATTGGAGGTTTCCTGGACCAAGGCCTCTCGCTGCCGATGCGTCGGTTCCTGGCGAGGGAGTGGTTTGAGCCGGTCGAGTGGGTTCTTAGGGTTTGGCAGGTCCTTGGGATCGCGCAACTCACGCCAGATCGCCCTTACGCTCTGTGGCACGTCAGGGGTGGCTTTCTCCCTGCGAAGTTCCGAGGTCCAGAGTTCGATTCTGGTGGCTGTGGCCGAACTGGCGCACCCTCCGCGGTGCGGCGGATTGACCCGGTGCGACCAACTCTCGGCTGCATCTGGAGACAAGTACATGCCCCAGGGAAGTTCGATTACCGTTTCGCTGTCGGCCGGTTGATGCGGCTCCATTCGGGCCGTAACGGGGAAGTTCGGTGGCAGCGCATTCGAGGCCAGACTCGGCATGAGACGGTTCCAGTCCAGCATTGTGGCCAGGTCGTACGGAACCGGCTTGGTCTCAAAGACAGCCGGGACCGAAAAGACCAGTCGTGTCCGCCCACACCACACCGCCTGCACTGGGATCTGGGCCAGCGGGATCTGCGGTGTCGTGAACGCCTGTTCCGAGAGGTGCTGCGGAGGAAACCAGACCGTCAAGAACGACTGCTGGCCCCTCCGCTTGACCACGCAGGGGGTTCCCCGATGCCAGCAGAAGTCCACATTGGTCCATTCAAACTCCAGATCCAACAAATCGAGCGGGCGAGTCACCCGCAGCCGCGGAGCTAAAGGAAACGTCTCCCTCGGATGGCACGGAGAGCACCATTCATGCGCCACACGGCATTCCGGGGGAACCTTACCTGTAGGAAAGAACACCTGCGCCACATCTGGCGCAGTTTCCCGGGAGGAGGCGCCCGTTCCAAACCCAATCGCGGGATGAAAGGCCAGAGCGGCCGCTCCCGTACCGGTCGTTTTCAAGAACACTCTTCTCGTCATTTTCATCGGCAAATCCTTCACATGGTTGCTACACAACCGATGGCTCAGCGCACGATTCTTTGCATTCGTTGACCACCAACTATGCCTAAACGGGACTCGGGCTTTGGTTCGATACGGCTTAAAGGTCAGCAATATATTGAATCGCGAGGATCCAGCAAGCGGAATCTTCGGGGTACATGGGTGCAGGAGTGCATCAGCCCGTAAAACGCACCGGCACGCACGAACCGGGGCGGGCGGAACTGAGGCGGAATGTGGGAAATAAAGCGGCGGCAAGTGAAGCTTGATCCCAGCGTAACGAGCATGAACGGTCACGGGAAAACTCCCGGATTTGATCCCGCTCACCCGGAAGGTAGTCCGAGCCGACCAGGAAAAGAAAGTCCCGGATCTTGTCCGGTTGTGCGATCTACTTAGCGGTGGGGAGGGATGGACGTGCTGCCAGCGCTGTTTGGGCCGTAGGCGCGACCCAATCAGCCCGATGACCCGGCCGCGGGCCTGGAATCCTCAGTCCGCCGGCAGGAGGGCCAGGACGGCGAAAGCGGTCGCGGCATCAGACATGAACATGCGGCTCCAGGGATCGCCGTGCTTGCCGCCATGCTCACGGTCATAGTTCAGCGAATACGTCCGCCAGCAGTTCCAACGGGCCTGATCAATTTGGCATTCGCGTTGGTTTGCCGCGAGCCAGGCGGACGCCTTATTCAAGGCCGCATTCTCGGAAGGCATCCCGGCTTGGCGGAGCGCGTAGGTGACAAGGCCCGTGGCGTAACCGTCGGACTTGGACAGCAGCGACGCCTCGGGCTCCCCTTTCGGCGCGAACGGTGGGCTGGGCTTGGACCAGGTCCACGGCCCGAGGGCGTGGAGCGACCAGCCGCCGTCCGCGTTCTGCTGGTTCATAAGCTGGGCCGCAACGGCCTCGCGCTGATCGCGGGTGAGCACGCCACCGAGCCGAGCGGAAGCCAGCAGCACCCAGATTCGATTGTAAAGGCTCTCCCCAGGGTACGCATGGTTCAAGTAATCGCGCAGCTTCGCGATGTGGCTTAGCGCATCTGCGTCAGGGGCGGCAGCATAGCCGGGAACGGTCGGAACCGCGATTGCCGCGAGCGCCGCGCCGTAACACAGCGAGTCCGTGCTCTCGTACGGTTCGTTGGCGAAGTCCAGCCAGTTCCATACCCCATCTGGGCGCTGCCGCTTCCAGAGCTCCTCGAGGGCTTTGCGGGTTGTCTCGCTCGCCTCGTGCCTGCCCTGGCGGGCGTCTTCGCCGGCCAAAATAAGCAGGTTCAGCACGGCCTCGGTGCCCCGCGACTGTTCGTCCTTGCTCTCGTAGAGCCGTTCGTGACTGTCGTAGGTTTTAACGCGGCGGACCGTCTCATCGAGAAGTTTGATTTCTTGAGGCGTTGCTTGGGTCTGGCCCGTGGCCTTGCGCAACGCCGCGCGGGCGATGGCGTAGGGAACGGTTGTATGGCACGAGACGCACGAGGTGGGGTCCTTGTCAGTGTGCAGCTTGTCCGCCTTTTCGAACCACAAGCTCATCCGGTCGTCCAGGTATTTCGCGGCCGCCTGGGTGTCCCAGCCGGTGCTCGCATCGGGCACAGCCGGGGCCTGCGACTGCTGGTGTCCGCTCGGCTGAGCCGCGTGGGCGACACCGGCGCGGGCGCCGAGTGCGGCCAGCGCATAAACTACCACGAGTCGTGGATAGATCTTCATGTCGGTTGTGCCAGGACGCTACGGTGCTTAATGGGTGGTGTCAACCGTCCTAATCCATCGGCGTCGGGCTGCGGGCCGATGTGCGGTTCCGGTCGGACGCCGACGGCGAAGGGAACGGGCCAACGGTGCGCAGGCTGGACCGGCGTCCCGGGACAGCGGAAGGCGGCAGGGGCTGGGCAGACAAATTACGGGTGCGGGCCCGGCAATGACCCATCGAGTCGGGTCTAGCCTGCCGAAGGAGGGTACACGAATGCCTGGGGATTGGCCCTGAACCTGGGCGAATTGATCGCTACATATGGTTGTGGCTGGGGGAGGAGGCTCGGAGGGCCGGCCGGAGGGCGGAGCCAGGGTCCGGTGCCCTGGGCCATTCTGGCGCAGGCAAGGGGCCGCCGGCCTCGGCCTGGGGACACTTGGAGACCCGGCTGAGTCACGAACCGCATTTCCGCGTCGTTCAGCCGCCGGACATCGCGAGGAGTGGGGGACAGGGTGAGCGGGAACCAGCGTAGTTGATTCGTCGGCCGCGAACTACCACTGGCGATTCTATCGCGCGGCGTTGCCCTAGGTCTGCGCCGAGAGTGCGTGCCGGCATTTCGGTTTGGACGCGAGGGGACGGGATCGGACCTTTTTCACCGATTCAGATGCCTACAAAATCGCACACTTACGGGGGTTTTCAAGGGCAATTCGCTCTAACTGGCCACTATTCTTCACTACTCTGTCAGTGCTTTCACTGACACTTTCATTGACGCTTGCGAGGCTGGTCGGACGCTCAACTTCGATTCAGCTCTTGAAAACTGGCTCCCGCTCGTGAATATACCTTCCATGTCATTTAAGTCAGAAACTTTACGGGTGTTCATCGCTTCTCCGTCGGATTTGGCGGAAGAGCGCCAAGCGGCAACCGAAGCAATCAACGAATGGAACGTGCAGCACGCCGCCGCTGAGTCGGTGGTTCTCCTGCCGGTCAAGTGGGAAACACACGCGACTCCTCGGTCGGGCGTGAGACCGCAAGAGGCCATCAACAGGCAACTCGTGCAAGGGTGCGACATTCTGATCGGAATGTTCTGGACCAGAATCGGGACAGGCACCGGCGTTGCCGATTCGGGCACCGTGGAGGAGATAGACCGGTTCGTGGTTGGCGGTAAACCCGCAATGCTCTATTTTTCTAGCCGTCCGATTGACCCTGACAAAATCGACTTGAAGCAGCATAAGAAACTGAAAAGTTTCAAACGAGCCACATTCAAGAAAGCGCTGACTGGGGGGTTTAGCGCAGTCAATGACTTGCGGCAGCTACTTCTCCGGGACTTGCTACGGCAAGTCCGGTGCATGAAAGTGAACAAGCGATCAAGGCTGTCTGGGAACCTGGATCAAGAATTCAAAATCACGGAATTAATGCGCCTTCAGCGGCGGCACAAAATTACGCCGGAGGATTATCGGAAATACCGCGAGGAGGTCTTAGGGCTCCGGCCGCGTTCGGGAGCGGGAACCACAGACCCGGTAACCCAAGGAGAGGTTGGACCAAACGGCTACAAAGTCGGCTACACCAAGGAGGGGGACAAGGTGGAGTGGATACCCAGCGACGAGCGTCCGGGCGAATCGTGGCCGTTGCTCCTGCGCCGTAACGACAAAGCGATCCTCGCGGCCCAACAAGGATTCTGGGACAAAGTTTGGTGGAACCGCCACCAGAATTGGCTTCACGGAATTAGAACCGGCGAAGAGCCTCTGACCGAAGGTCAAAAGCCGATTTTGGAACGGGCAAAACGGGCAGCCCGGCGAATCGAGCGGAAATACGGTAAGAAAAATCTTGGGTGGGATGATTTTGAATGGGGGCTATTGAGCGGCAAATTATCAGCGCTGGCCTGGGTCATGGGTGCTGAATGGGAAGGTTCACTCGATACCTGAATCGTGTTTCTGTTGCTCGACACTTTCCTTTCCGCCTTGCGCAAAAGGCGCCTCAGCGTCAGCGCCAGCGCGAGCGGAGGAGCGGAGTCCATGAGGCTGCAAGCCTCTGGCGCGGGGTTTGGAGACGGCGCAAGTCCCAATAGAGCACAGGCGGCGGAAGGGTAAAATCTACCGATAGTGCTACTTGCAGCCGGACCGATTCGAGTCAGGGAGCGCGTTTACTCTCTGCGCCACTTATCTGGCCCGCCTTTGTCAGTGTGTTTGACACGCTCAACGTCAGGACGGACGCCAGGGTACAATCTCGCCGCCTGCTCCTCCGCCGCTTTCTGAGTCGGCGCGACAGCGACGGCTTTAGGATTGCCTTTCTCCTTTACCTCATAATCTCCATTCGGATTGCGCTCAATATAAATGTTACTCATAGGAGAGAATGATGCCGCAAGAGCGGGAAGTGTCAAAACAATAAATGGGCCAGCGCCGGGGCTTTGGGCACGGCGCACGTCCCCGACCAACGAAAAACGGCTGAACCTTCACGGTTCAGCGGCGTGATTTCAGGCGGGGCGCCCCCTGGAGGACATGCGGAGGGTCCGCTTCGCCCGAGTAGAGCCGTGCGCCTTGCCTGCCCCTGATGTCTGACCCAGGGCAAGCAGGCGAGACCACGGGAGGACGGACGGCGCGAAGGCGGAGAAGATCATAGCCGGCACAGCGGATCGATGAAGGTCCGCGTCCCCCATATGAGCACTTGACAAACCGCGGGTTCGCGCGGACGTTGGGCTCCGTGCTCGACTGGCCATCGGCACTACCATTATGGCCGAACAAAGTATTATTACTGTAAGTTATGAAATTGCGCTTCGAAATCGACCAAGCGGATTCGTTCCGCCACGGTATTGACCGTTCAAAGTCAATCGTCTCAGTTGACGTGAATCCCGCTGATCTACCCCAAGAAACCCGCTCGCTCATCGCTGAACATCTTGTTGGCATCGACGTCCTACAGTTCTTCTACCACGACGGCCAGGTGATAAAAGGCCACCCGATCAGGGAGCTATCCTACACCTCGCGTGAACCCAAGCGGATTGTGGCGAAGGCTGTGAACCTTGAGGCACTGGTTGAGGCCATTAAGCTAAATGACACCTTCATCGCCCACGTCAAGGCATCATTCGACCATCCGGTTCAATTCCGAATAATCGACAACCCGCCGAAAGATGCGGCGGGTTTTGAGTTTATTTCGGACCAGAGCCCGACCCAAATCCAGGAACTCCGTGCGGCGATCGGACAGAAGCGCCGGGTGTATTCTGATTGTTTCCTTGCCGAAGTCCAAAATCTGAGGCAGGAACTTCACGCCAATTCGTACAGTGTTTACCTTCTACCGCTCCCGGCCTCGACTGCTCAGGGCAGGTTTTACTGCGAGCCTGTCTTTGCGGCCGAGTTTTCAGGCCGGCAGGTGGTCGCGCACTCACCCACCATCGTCTTGAACGAGAAGACTGGTCGTATTTTCGAGGTTAAGAACCTTTTCCAGGCGTTGGAAATCTATATGCTTTCTGGAATGCCTCCCGGGATTTTAATCAACGACCTTGTCATTCTAAGATGGGATGGCAACAAATGGGGAATTGTGTTGCCGGAAGGAATCATCCGCATGGCCAATGACGCAAAGCCTGAGTTGAAAGGAGAACCGGAAGAAGCCTAGTAGAACCTAGGCGCTGGACGCCTCAGCGACCTGTGCTGGGGCTGCACGGGTGCGGTTCCGGCAGTCGGAATTCGGCGTGGTTTCGGCATGGTTCATAATCCACCAAGATACTCCAACTGCTGCAGGGACGTGTCGCCGTTTGCGTGGTCTGCCGAAGGGCGGCCCATGACGATATGGCCCGGCATGTCGATCTTCATCAGTTACCCGGCACGGGCACGGATCAGGCCGCGGGTGACTTTGATGTCGGCCTCGCTTGGGGTCGGGTCGCCGGAGGCGTGACAGTGCATCGGGATGATTCCCGAGGCGGACCCGATTACCGCCGCCCTGAGCACTTGGGATGGACGAGGAGGGTATCGAGCGTGCGGCCCATCCTGGCGCCCGCGCAGTTCCTCTCTCTGCGCCACCGGATGGCGGACTCGAGGGGACTCGACGAGAATACGGATCTGCGTCGAGTCCTGCCCCGGCCAGTGTGGCGGGCGGCGCTGGTGATGGACGGCGCCCTCCGCGTTTTCTGGGACGATCTCTTAGGCGGGACCACGGAGTTTGCGGTGCGCTCTCGAACGCCACCCACCTCCGAGCCCTCCCTCCGGCTCCTGCGCCGATGGGAGGCAAGCTCGGCCCAGCTCCTGCCGGGGGATCATTACAGCCTGGTAGACGGGTTTGCCTCGCTCCTAGCCTGGAAGGCTCCAGGCCCCAGCCAGATTTCCTCCGCCCCCTCACCGGCGTCCGAGATCCCTGCCACGCCACGCCGCAAAGCGCGCCGAAAGCCGGCTCCCCCGCAAACCGCTCGCTCGTGGCCGTTCTTTCGCCGCCACTCCGCTCATGGAGATTTTGCAGGAGGTGGTACTTTTGTCCGATAGAGGTTTAGGTATGGTGATGTGTCCGGCGGGAGGATTCTTCCGTGCTCGACAAGGACCTGGTACGCCTCCTCGATCCCGATGCACTCGTTTTCCTTGGGCCCGAACACCCACCCGTTTCCACGAGGGTAGAACCGTAGCCTTCCCCGGTGATCAACCCCTTCTGTCAGATGAGCGATCTCAGAGCCGGAGAGCTGACCATCCCCCTCTTCGCGTAGAAGATGACGGAATTTTTCCAACCCGGCTTCTAGTGGGATTTTGAGTTCTGTCATAGTTGTCATTTAGACAAACGCCAGCATCGATTTAAAGTCAAGCATATATGCCTGTTGGCAAGATTCTCTCCCCTGTGCCAAGGCACCGAGGCCACCTGGTTCCGTCTCAAGGCAACCCGCCTAAGCCGGGCTAGAGCGCGCGCCCCAAGCCTTGTGGTACGTTCCGGGGCGAGGCCAGTGCCGGTCGCCGCCCCTTCCGACCGTCCCTGTGACCGCACGCTGTTTCCGCACAGCAACCCCTTGGTGATCGGCCCGTCCAGTTCGTCGTAGTCCGACGGAAGGCCGACCAGAAACTCGGGTCGTTGCTGCCTACCGCGTGGCTTTGTCGAGGACCTGCTGCCGCTCTGCACCCAGAAGCCGGGGAGCCCGTGCGGCAGTCTGGACATGGTGGTGGAGTTCGGCTGGGCCTTCGACGGTGTGCAGTTCACCCT
>Ga0187889_10003569_pt1 | contig 13619 bp, 8 predicted proteins | sample June2016WEW_7_10_2_FD_132992 | JGI IMG/M metagenome (GOLD analysis project Ga0187889, IMG submission 132992) | Peatland microbial communities from SPRUCE experiment site at the Marcell Experimental Forest, Minnesota, USA - June2016WEW_7_100 | ecosystem: Environmental > Terrestrial > Soil >... | reverse complement strand
TTTCTTTAAAGACCCACGCCCATATGGCCAGCAATCCGAATTCGGCAGCGCCCATCAGCACGATCGGCGCATAGCCGTAAACCGGAAAGATCGCGGCCGTAATGAGCGGCGGAATGAATGCCAGACCGCGCCCGATCTGCAGCGCCGAAGCGACTCCAGTTGTACGCACCTCGGTGGGGAACATTTCGCTGAAAAGCACTCCAAACACGGTCGCGCCATTCGAACCGACGTAGAGGAAGAAAAATGGAACGAGAATCCACGAGCTGGTAAGAAGATAACGCCAGGTGAAAAAGAGGATCAGTCCGCCAATCGCCGCAGTTCCGGCAAGATACGAAAGCGTAACTCGCCTGCCCCAGCGATCGCTCGTATACGAGCCAATGACGGATCCGATCAGGCCGGAAATTGCGCCGAAAAAGAGCCACCAGGCTGCCTTGCCGAGAGAAAAGCCTTGTTTCACAAGGAAAGTCGGCAGAAACGAGGTGATCCCGTAGTAGGCGAAGAATTGCAACATCGCGGCGATCAGACAGAGGGAGAAGGGAGCAAGGAAAGAACGTCGAGTAAAGACGTGCCAATTGGTTTTGACGTTTTTCTTCTTCATTTCCCAGACGTCAGATTCAGGCGCCGATGAGCGCACGTAAAGCGCAAAGGCGATCGGCACCGCGGAGACTGCAAACGTCCATCGCCAGCCGATAATCGGCGCCAGGTAGCCGCCGACGAACGAGCCGGCGGCAATGCCCAAGTAAATTCCGGCGTAGAGCATTCCGCTCCACCAGCCACGTCGATGGGTGGGCATCACTTCCGATACCAGAGTTTGGCCGACGGCGTACTCACCACCAATCCCAAGCGCCGCAAAAGCGGTCCATAGCAGCAGCCACACTTCGTTGAAAGTGAACGCCCGGGCGAGGGTGCCAACTGTATAAATGATGATCGTCCACATGAGAACGGGACGTCGTCCGTAACGGTCCGCGAGCAAGCCGGATGTCACCCCGCCGATCGCTAAGAACCCAAGCTGGGTCGAAAAGAGGTAAGCTATGTGGCTTGGCGAGAGGTGCAGGTCGCGACTGATCGGGACGATCAAGATCGTCAGCAAGACGACTTCGTAATAGTCGAAGACCCAGCCCACGAACGCAGCGATGAAGGCCCGCGCTTGCGCCGGGCTAAGGCGCTTGGACTCATATAAAAGAGTCTGAGATTCCATTTCAGGCCCCTTCCTCATTCAGCCTCAATACTGCCGATTGCTCATGCCGAGTAACTTGCCAAGCTGCAATCGAAATACCAAAACAACGCCTGGGGCAATCTCGGGCAAGCGATTGACGGCAAAAGAGAAAATCGAGGCCGGACTTCAGGAGGGGCAAAACTTATGTTGCAAAATTTTTAAGAATGAATATGCTTTTTCAGAATTGAAAACAACTTTTTGAGGTCAGGGTACATGGCTCCCTCACGTAAGCCGCGGCTTGCTGCTGTCGGGATGGGCAAGCTCGACCAACTGTACAGGTGCATCATCCCCGAGTTCCATCAGATTGCGGACATACGCATCATAACGAGTCGCTACGACGAGGCGATTCAGGAGCTCAACGAGATTGGTCTCGACGCAATCGATGCAATCATTTGCGCCGGCTTAAGTGGCAGTTATTTACGGAGCCGGCTCAGTACGCCAGTTGTTCTCGTAACCGTAACCGGAAACGATATGCTCCGGGCACTGGGAATAGCGCGACGGATTTCACCAGCATTGGCGCTTATGACCTACGCGGAGATCCCTACCGAGCTGACTCAATTTAGAGAGGCATTTTCACTGGGTTTTGCCTGCCGTTCGTACCACACGAGCCAGGATATAGAAGAGCAGATACTCGAGTTGAGCAGTGAAGGGGTACAAGTCGTGATTGGCCCGGGACTGGTGACGGAGCTTTCTGACAAACACGGCTTGTCGAGTGTGTTTCTATACTCAGAGGCTTCGGTCCGCACGGCCTTTAAGTCCGCAATCGCGATTGCTAGGGCCAGCTACTCCGAGACGCAAAAGCGCGAACGCCTCGATGGCATCCTGCGCCACCTTCGCGAAGGTATTGTTGCGATTAACCTTAAGGGATGCATCGAATCGATTAATCCTGCCATGTGCTCGATGTTGAAGGTCGATGCAAGTGCGGCCGTGGGTCGCTCGTTGGTTGAGCTGGCACCCGATCTGAATGCCCGGGGACTTTCACCTGACGAGATGAGCGAAGCCGAATCGATCGTCGGCATCGGGGCGAAAACATATGTTGCGCATCGTATTCCTATCCTCGAGCAGGGCGTTGCCACTGCCGTTTTGATGACTTTCCAGGAATCCAATACGCTGCAACGACTGGACCGATCCTTACGATCACAACATCGCGCAAAGAATCTGGTTGCACGCTACCATCTGGCGGATTTGTGTGGTGAGTCGGCGCCTATGCAAAAAGTGAACGCGCTTGCGACTCGCTATGCTTGCTCCGACGCCACCATTTTGATTACTGGCGAGAGTGGCACCGGTAAGGAACTTCTTGCACAGGGCATTCACAACGCGGGGCCGCGCCGTGGTTGTCCATTCGTGCCGGTCAATTGCGGAGCCTTTTCCGAAACTCTCTTGGAAAGTGAACTTTTTGGTTATGAAGAAGGAGCTTTCACGGGTGCCCGTAAAGGAGGAAAGGTCGGTCTGATTGAAGCCGCGCACCAGGGAACACTTTTCTTGGACGAGGTCGGCGAAATCCCTTTGCAACTGCAAACTAGGTTGCTGCGGGTGTTGCAGGAGAAAGAAGTAGTACGTGTGGGCGCGACGGAGTCTACTGCGGTTGACGTCCGCGTCATCGCTGCCACCAACAAAAATCTCAAAGAAGCCACCGAAACCGGGAGCTTTCGACGCGACCTCTTCTATCGGATTAATATTCTTCAAATAGCGCTACCCGCGCTTCGCGAGCGCGAGGGAGACATTTGGTCGATTGCAGTCGACATGCTCCGACACGCCTTATCCATACCCAGTGATAAAGCTGAGACAATCCTTCAGCCCTGGCGTGAATATTTCTTGAGATATCCCTGGCCCGGCAATGTCAGAGAATTGCAGAACATCATTCAACGTATCGCCGCCCATCACCGTGATAATACCCGAGAGAGTCATCCCGGTATCTTTTTACGAGACATTGCCCCTGAATTGTTTGCAGATCACGGCGAACGCGAGAGTACTCCGACCTTAAAGGGATTGAGCCTACAGAAGGAACGTGAGCTGATCACTCGCGTGTTGGATAGTTGCACGGGAGATAAAGACCAGGCGTGTCGCTGCTTGGGTATCAGCCGGTCAACCTTATGGAGAAGGATGCGAGAATGGTCCACCCAGTGAAGCATGGAACGGAACAACGGACATGCCAGGTGGCTACCGTCACGAGTCCGCCAAACGTGAAGGGCTCGTTTCAACTCTGAAAAACAATATTCAATCCTGGAAGGTTTGCAATAGACTTTTTCGCCTCCCCTAGAGTCCGGCGTCGATCTTCTCTTGCTTTATCAGTAGCTTGGCCAGGATTGTCCCATGCGATTCCTTTGGCATTTCGGTTGCATTTTATCGTGAACACCGGAGAAATCTAGACCGGATTCGCGGAAGGTATATTCCGGAAAAGAACCGGGCGCTTGGAGTCCTCGGCGCCGGGTCCCCAACAAGCGCCGATGTTGCGCTCGTTGGGGTGGTAAACGCTGTCTTCAGCATTTGCTGGGGGTAACGTTAACGCCCGGCGGTGATATCTGGGATATACCAACTCCGAAATTGCTCTAGCTATGGAAAGGGACGGAGGAAATCACGATGCCAATCACGGGGGAAATTGAAAAGAAGACCTACGATGTCGTAGTGGTTGGGTGTGGATGCGCCGGACTCTCGGCCGCGGTGAGTGCGGCGGAGAAAGGTGCGCGGGTTGCCGTCTTGGAGCGGTCCATCAAGGCCGAGAGGGGCGGAAATACGAAGTACACGGAAGCCTATTTCCGGGTAACGAGTGAAACTGAAGTTTCTCCGGATTTCGAGAGTCTGCTCGAAGCGAGTGCCGGGGGCCACATTGATCCAGAGCTGGCCAAGGGCTTTTTGACACCCTGGAAGAAGCAGCATCCTCAGCTACGCGCTCTGGGCTTTACCGATCCAGAGGTCATCAATACTTTCAGTCAGGGAGTTCCACCCGCTATCGCATGGCTTAAGCAATTTGGCGTCCGCTTGGAGGCGCTGCCGACGCAGTTTATTACTCAGGCGACTCCGCGCCTTCTCCCAGTCGGTGGAGGCCAGGCGATCGTTGACGGTTTAGCCGGCTGGGCTGAGACCCATTGTGTCACGTTCCATTACCAGACTACGGCCCGCGAACTTTTGCAAGATGCGACGGGAGCCGTGAAGGGCGTCCGCGCAATTTCGGCGGATGGCAAACTCATTGATTTCGAAGGCAAGGCAACCATTCTGGCTTGCGGTGGATTTGAAGGCAACCAGGAAATGCTTATGCGTTACGTGGGACCGCACGCGTATCTGTTGCGGCCTGTCGCCCAAGGCGGTCTCTACAACAAGGGCGAAGGCATACGCATGGCCTTGGACATCGGAGCCGCTCCCGCGGGTCAGTACGGAGACTTTCACGCTGAGCCGATTGACCCACGCTCTGGCGGACCTGAACCTTCGATCATGCTCTTCCAGTACGGTGTGGTCGTCAATCGAGAGGGCCGACGCTTCATGGATGAAGCCTCGGACTTGGTCGATCGAGTTTATGAGCCTCTCTCGAGGGCCATTTTGCGGCAGCCGGGGGGCATCGGCTACTTCATCACGGATGTAAAGATTAAGGACGTTCCGGTATACACCCGTGCCCTTCGGACACAACAGCCCGCCATTCAGGCCGACACTGTACAGGAGTTAGCCAAGAAACTTGAAGTGGACTTCCACGCTCTCGATGAAACCATCCGTAACTATAATCGAGCTCTGACTTTCGGATCGTTTGATCCTTTAAAGCTCGACGGTCTGGGAACTCGCGGGTTGGAGCCGCCGAAGTCGAATTGGGCAAGATCAATTGACCAACCGCCTTATATAGCCTATCCGATCTGTTGTTCCGTCGTGCTTACGTTCGGCGGAGTCAAAGTGGATGCCAAGGCGCGAGTGATCAGTTGCGACGGTCAGGCGATACGCGGATTGTACGCGGCGGGCGAGACCGCCGGAATGTACTACGGCGCATACGTGGGAAGCACTTCGGTTCTGAAAGGGATTGTCTTCGGTCGGGTCGCCGGTGCTTGCGGAGCACAGGATGCCGGACACTGAACTTAACTGAACTTATCAGATCTCGTGCCGGTCTGGGGTGCGATGTCGGAAGACTGGATGTTTTGTGCCCTCCGGCTATGTCAAGGCCGCAAGGCACATCTCCAGACCGGATTCGAGGAAGGTATGTCTCGGAAAAGAGCCGGGCGCTCGGGGTCCCCGGCCCCCGGCAGGAAAATTTGCAAAAATGAGCATGAGGTCCATCTGCGCGACGATCATGTTGGACAAAGGGTCCCCACTCCGAGGACGTAAGCAGAAACCTTGATTATCAGTGATAAGACGAAGTTCCTGATTGTTATCGCTTTAAGTTTAGCGACCTGATTCCGGGAGAGACGGAATGCAGACTGTCGTATGTATCAAGCAAATCATTGATCCGGAAGCACCGGCAGACCAGTTCCAACTGGACCCTGATAGCAAACGGCAATTACGCGGAGAGCTACCCCTGGTGGTCAGCGCTTACGACCAGAATGCGGTCGAGGTGGCCTTGCAGTTGCGCGAAAAAGCAGGCGGAACGGTCACGGTCGTGAGCGTCGGCGAACCGGAAGCGGAAGCTGCCATCAAGAATGCCATGGGTATGGGAGCCAATACCGGCATCCTGGTTTCAGACCCGACACTCGCCGGGTCGGATGCCTTCGGCATTGCTTATATCTTGGCGCAGACGATTCGAAAAATCGGGACGGTAGATCTTGTCCTTACCGGTTGCGTTTCGGGTGATACGGGCAACAAAGTCATAGGGCCGCTCCTGGCTGAGGAACTTGGGTTCGCATGCCTGTCGTTCGCCAGCCGGATTGAAGTGCAGAATGGCAAGGCCGTCGTGCGCCGGATTGTCGAAGACGGGTACGAACTGGTCGAGAGCCCTTTGCCACTCGTGGCCAGCATTTTGAGCGACGATACGAATGTTCCGCGGTACACGAAAGTAAGAGACATCATGGCCGTCGCCCGGAAAAAACTTCCGGTCTGGAAGGCCGCCGATCTGGACCTTGATCCTTCCCGGATCGGGCCTGCAGCGCAACGGGTCACGATCCGCGATGTCGTGCAGCCAACCCGTGAATCACGCTGCGAGTTTGTGCCCGGCGATACGCCAGTCGAGCAGGCCGAACGCTTGGCAGAACGGCTCCGTGAACTGAAGCTATTTTAGGAGCAACCGTGAGCCCGCGGCCGTTCGCCGCAAGGAAAACCCTTATGCTATGTGCGCAGGAGAAGGCATGACGAACGTTCTCATCATTGGGGAGTTTCAGCAGACTGAGCTTCAGGAGACTGATCTCTCGCGCAACACACTTGAGGTGCTGAGTGCCGGCCGGGCAGCGGCAGGACAGGGGACACTCACGGCGATCGTCTTCGGTGCCGCGTGCGAGCAAAAGGCGGCATTGCTCTTTTCTCGTGGTGCGGATAGCGTGCTCTGGCTGGCCGATGCTCTGCTCGAGTCAGGGCATCCGGAAGCTGTGTTGGCGGCCTTAACTCAGGTAGCCGCCCAAACCAAGGTACAGGTCGTGCTTTTGGCGGATGACTCTCGCGGACGCGAGATTGCTCCCCGCTTGGCGCATCGTCTGCACGCTGGGGTTGTGACCGAAATCGTTGGCGTAGGCAGCGAAGGAAGCACGCTTCTTTTCTGGCGCCCGGTGTACGGCAGCCGGTGTGTGGCGGAGATTGCGGTGGATCACCTGCCCGTAATCGGAACGGTGAAACTGCGCAGCATGGAGCCTGCTCCTTCCCAACCTGATCGCCAGGGTGAAATCTCGAAGGTTAGTGTGACGCTTGATCCTGCGTTGACCAAGACACGTTTGATCGAGCGGGTGACGGAGGGCGGCGGGGGCGTGAAGCTGGAGAACGCGAGGGTGGTCGTGAGTGGCGGCCGCGGCCTCATGGGACCGGAACCATTTCGGCGTCTAGCCGAATTGGCGGAGACCCTGAAGGGTGCGGTCGGCGCCAGCCGCGCCGCCGCCGACGCTGGCTGGGCGCCCGTGTCCTTCCAAGTGGGCCAGACGGGAAAGAGCGTGAGCCCCGAACTGTACATTGCGGTGGGTATCTCGGGCGCGAGCCAGCATCTGGCCGGCATGTCCGGATCGAAGACGATCGTTGCGATCAACACCGACGCGGATGCGCCGATCTTTAAAGTGGCCCATCTTGGCATCGTGGGGGACTTCAAAACCATCTTGCCGCCGTTCATGGCCAAAGTGAAGTCGCTGACGTCCTGAGTATCCTGTTCAGATCTGGCAACTATGACTGAGTTGCTCATACTGGGGCAGAGCAATGCGATCTGCTCAGAACGAATACAGAAAGAGTCTCTTGTACTCCATACGCCGTGGGCGGAGCGCAACGGAAACGGAGTGTGTGTGGCAAAGCGAATCTTAGGGCATGTGCAAAATTCCGAGGCGCGTGAATGATTCCGTATCGCCAAGCGTACTGGAACATTCCAGGGCACGGGGTGCTCTACCCGCTGTTCCTGCCGTTTGCTGCATTCTTCCTTTACGGTTGCTGGCGGCTGATACGGATGGTAGGACTCGGGCAGCACGGTGCGAAGCTGCCAGTCTTAGGCCACCAGATCCGAGACGTGCTGGCGCAGGTATTCTTGCAAAGGCGCCTCTTGCGGGAGCCAGTTGGCGGGAGCTTGCATGTAGCCCTGTCTTGGGGGTTTGGTGTCCTTTTCCTCGCAACTTGTCTGGTGGGCGTGCAGGACTATTTCGGAATTCCGACTCTCCGAGGGAAATTTTACCTGTATTTCATGTCGCTCACCGTGGATCTGTTCGGCATAGCTGCCACGCTGGCCGTCATAGGCGCACTGATTCGGCGGTATCTCGCGTGTCCCGAGCGCCTGCGGAAGCCTCGCGAGCAGGAAGGTTATGTTCCGCTGCTGTGGTTGTTGCTGGCCATATTAATGTCCGGTTTTGCGGTGGGAGGTCTGCGGATCATCGCCACTCAAGATCCTTGGGGAGCATGGTCGCCGGGTGGCTGGTTCGCTGCCCAAGGTCTGAGCACATTTTCCCATCCGGTGATTTGGCATCGCATCATCTGGTGGGGGCACGCGGTCCTCGCCTTCGCATTTATTGGCTTACTGCCCTTTACGCTGGCCCGTCATATTCTATTCGCTCCGGTGAATATTGTATTGAACCGGGATGTTCCTTCCGGTGTCCTGGAATCCTCCTCGCTGGAGGAAGCCGAGAATTTCGGTATCTCTACCATTGAGGGTTTTGAGCGGAAAGATCTTCTTGACCTTATCGCCTGTACTGAGTGTGGACGTTGCCAGGACGCGTGTCCTGCCTGGAATACAGGCAAACCATTGACGCCCAAAGGCGTGGTGATGAATCTGCGCGATCATCTGATGGCGCACAGCTCTGGGGCGGATGGAAAGGCAATGGTGGGGGAGGTGGTCTCGGAAGATGCCATTTGGGCTTGCGTGACTTGCGGTGGCTGTCACCAGGCTTGTCCTGTTTTCATCAAGCCTATCCCGAAGCTCATTAACATCCGTCGGTACCTCGTAATGGAGGAAGCACGTTTTCCCGAGCCGATGCAGGCCGCATTGCGAGGAATCGAGAACCGCGGGCATCCCTATCAAGGTGTTGTGCCAAGTCGGACGGAGTGGGCCAAAGGTCTCAACGTGAAACTGATGGCTGATGGTCCTGCACCGCTGCTGTATTGGGTGGGCTGCGCAGCCGCATTCGACGCGCGGGCGCAGAAAGTCGCGCGGGCGTTTGCACGAATTCTCCAGGCGGCTGGAATCGAGTTTGCGATCTTGGGAGACAAAGAGCGCTGCACCGGTGACTTAGCACGCCGCATCGGGCACGAGTTCCTCTTCCAAATGCAGGCGCAAGCCAACATCGAGACGCTCAACCGCTACGGTGTTACCCAAATTGTAACGACATGCCCACACTGTTTCAACAGCTTGAAGCACGAGTATCCCCAGTTCGGAGGACGATACGAGGTTCGGCACCACACTGAATTGATCGCGCGGCTACTGGGCGACGGGCGCCTACAGTTGCGGCGCTCGGTGGCCGGACGAGCAGCCTATCATGACAGCTGCTACCTGGGACGGCACAACGGGATCTACGATGCCCAACGGAAGATTCTCTCCGCAATTCCCGGCCTGCAGACCACAGAGTTCGTCCGGCACCGAGACAACGGGTTCTGCTGCGGGGCGGGCGGCGGGTTGATGTGGTTTGAAGAACGAACCGGCAAGCGTATCAATAACGAGCGAACAGAAGAAGCGCTCCGGTGTGGTCTGCAGCTGGTCGGTACCGCGTGTCCGTTCTGTCTCAGCATGTTTGAGGATGGTGTGCGGGCGACTGATGCAGCCGGACGACTGCGCGCAATGGACTTGGCGGAACTGGTGGAAATTGCTATGTGATCGCCAGGTCTCTCGCGTGAGCGACTAGGGTGATTTCTTTTTGGTGTTAGGATGCAGCCGACTCTACAGCTTGGGTTAGCGACAATATTTCAACTGAATGATTTTGTTTTGTGAAAACCGCACTGCTGAACGGGAACGCTGCACGAGTTACAAAGCTAAGGGGGAAACAGATATGCCGAATCAAGACAGTTTTGTTGGGCAGGTAGTGCTTGTGACCGGAGCTGCCGGAGGCATTGGTTGGGCAGCAGCCGAAGCGTTTGCCGAGGCTGGTGCGAACGTCGTAACCGGTGAACACGTACATACAAAGAGTGACACGGAGACATCCCTGAAAGACGACGCCAAATCTCGCATATTCCGGGTGAAGTTGGATGTAACGAATGCCGCCGACGTGACGCGCGTCGTGCAGGACACGATCCGCCAATTCGGCAGGCTTGATGTATTGGTCAACGTTGCTGGAGTGGTTTCATGGGGCAGCGCGGAAAGCATTACTGAGCAGGAGTGGGATCGGGTCCAAAATATCAATGTAAAAGGCACTTTTCTCTGTTGTCAGGCTGTCATGGGCCAGATGAAAAAGCAAAAATATGGCCGAATCATTAACTTGGGCTCGGTGATGGGAAAAAACGCCGGTAATGCCAGACCTTGGATCTCCCCCGACGAACAGCGTGCTTCCGGAAACGTCGCCTACGGTTCATCCAAGGCCGCTGTTCACGCAATGACCGGCTATTTGGCAAAGGAATTGGCGCCGTTCGGGGTAACTGTCAATAGTGTTGCGCCGGGCCCCATTGCGACGGCAATGACCACTAAGTTCCCTGATGTGCTAAAGGCAAACATTCCGATGGGCAGGATGGGAAATCTAACCGACGTCGCCAAGGCCATACTGTTTATGGCGGCGCCCTCGAGTGGATTCATCACGGGCGAGATTCTGGACGTGAACGGCGGCATGTGGTGTGATTGACCTCAGGGAGGACTTTATGAAATCCATCTACCTTGTTCTCGATATGGAGAACGATCTTGTCCACGAGAACGGCCCCAACGGCAAGGGCCCGCTTGCGGACCAGGTGAAGAGCCGGGAAATTATAGAAAAAACCGCAAAGGCGATCGCGAAAGCACGCTCCGCTGGAGCCTTGGTTGGCTTTGTGCGGGTCGGATTTTCTCCAGGCTATGTCGAGTGTCCTGCTGATTCCCCCGTTTTCTCCGGGGCGCGCCAGCACAATCTATTCAAACTTGGAGAATGGGGCACCCAGATTCATCCAGACTTGGACGTCCGCGACACGGACATTCAGGTCATCAAGCACCGGGTAAGTCCATTCTATTCGACCACGATCGAAGCTCAGTTACGCGCGCAAAAGGTTGAGCGTATTTACTGCTCGGGAGTTTCGACGCAAGCGGTGGTACAAGCCACCGTTCGGGATGCACACGATCGGGATTATGAAGTGTTCGTTTTAGAGGACTGCTGCGCGGCCCATAGCGCTGAGGAACACGCGAATTCGATTCAAAGTCTTCGCCGCTTCTGTAAGGTGACCAATGTGGATGAGGTAACCTTTTAGGCTGCTTCGTCCGGGTGCTACCTAGCTGTGCGATGATCCGGCATTCCAGATGCGTGCCGAAAATCCGATGATCCGCTGAGGCAGCCCTTGGCCTTAGCGAACGCTGGAAGGAGCGGTATTGTTTTGGGCAAGAACCTAGTAGAGAAGATCGTCTCGCAGCATCAGGCGGCTGGCGTCATGTTGGCCGGCGAGGAAGTGGGCATCCGGATCGATCAAACATTATTCAATGACACTCAAGGGACGATGGCGTTTCTCCAGTTCGAGGCAATGGGCATGTTGGCCGTGCAAACCAAGCTGACGGTGGTGTACATCGACCATCAGACGCTTCAGGATGGCTTCGAAAATGCCGATGACCATTGTTATCTTCAGACCGCGGCTTCCAAGTTCGGCGCCAAGTATTCCAAAGCGGGCAATGGAATTTGTCATCAGATCCACCTGGAAAGGTTCAGCCGTCCAGGGTGGACGCTACTCGGCACCGACAGCCACACGCCAACCTCTGGGGCGGTGGGCATGCTGGCCATGGGCGCCGGAGCGCTCGATGGCGCTGTCGCGACCGGCGGTGGCCCTTTCTATCTGACCTACCCGAAGGTTATCAGAATCAGTCTCAGTGGCCGATTGCAACCATGGTGTACCGCCAAGGATGTCGTACTCGAAGTGCTGAGACTGCAGGGCACCACCGGGAATGCAGGCACGGTCATCGAGTATGGCGGTGAGGGCATCGCTTGCCTCACCGTGCCCGAGCGGGCCACCATCACCAACATGGGAACCGAACTTGGGGTCACGACTTCGTTGTTCCCGAGTGATCTGGTGACGAGGAAGTTTTTTGCCGCGCAGCAACGTGAAGCGCAATGGGTCGAGTTCTTGCCTGACAAGGACGCCAGTTATGACCGGCTGATCGAGATCGAATTGGATTGAATCGAACCCAGTGCCGCGGCTCCTCACTCTCCTGGCAACGTTCACAAATTGAGAGAACTCGCCAGTCTGAAGGTCGACCAGGTCTTGATTGGCAGTTGCACCAATTCGTCTTACCGCGACCTGATGATCGTTGCAGCCATGCTCAAGGGCCGCAGGGTCGACAAGAACGTGAGCTTTGGCGTAGCTCCCGGAAGCCGCCAGGTGCTGCAAATGATTGCACGGAATGGCGCGCTGAACCACCTCATCGACGCCGGCGCCCGCATTCTGGAATCCACGTGCGGTTTCTGTTTTGGCTCCGGGCAGTCGCCCAAAAGCGGAGCCGTTTCGGTGCGCACCAATAATCGCAACTTCGAGGGGCGTAGCGGCACCCTGGACGCTCGGATTTACCTGGTGAGTCCGGAAGCGGCAGTCGCGGCGGCATTGACCGGCAAACTGACAGATCCGCGCGACCTCGGCATCGACTATCCCGAGATCCCGATGCCCGAGGCGTTCTATGTTGACGATGGCATGATTCTGGAACCTGCCGGGACTCAGGAGATCGTGCGTGGTCCCAACATCGGCCCTCTGCCTTTCAATGACTCGCTGTCGCCGACCTTGACTGGCAATGTCGTCATGAAAGTCGGTGACGCCGTCACCACCGACCATATTCTTCCCGCCGGGTCGCTGACGAAGTACCGCTCGAACATCGCCAAATACAGCGAGTTTGTTTTTCGCGACGTCGATCCGGATTTTCCGCGCCAATGCAAGGCGAACCGCGAACGCAACCGTGCTTCGATCATTGTGGCCGGCATCGGATACGGGCAAGGGTCATCGCGCGAGCACGCCGCTAGTTGCCCGATGTTTTTGGGAGTTCGCGCCGTGATCGCCAAGAGTATTGAACGCATTCACCTAGCAAATCTGATTAATTTCGGAATCCTGCCACTGAGGTTCACCTCGCACCGGGACTACGACAGGATCAACGCGGGGGACGAACTGGTGATTGAGAATCTTCGCGAAGCTCTGGGAAAAAGCGTTGTCACCATTAAGAACGTCACTGGGAAGTACGATTTTCCCGCCGAGTGCAGGCTTACTCCGCGGCAACAAGTAATTGTGTTGAGCGGGGGACTGTTGAACCACACCAAGGCGGTGCGACTGTAAGTGATTGGGATTGCGTGGTAGCGTCTTGGGGAGAGAATTGCTCCGCAACATCACCAACAGCTATGTTTGCAGGGCTTCGCGTTTGCGTCCTTCATCCATCCTTGGGCGTTCACCTGGTCTCTGAGCCGTTGCAATTAACCGGCAACCGACCAGCCCGTAATGTCCAATAACTCGATCGCACGTAGATGTTCGAATTGAGTGGGGGCCGCGGTTCACGGCTTTTCATACCGCAGCCGATCCGAGCCGAGATCAAAGATCATCGAATGGAAGCTACAGTCAAACTCGTAATGTCCAAGAACTCGAATGTCACGCAGATGTTCGAATTCGGGCGAAGGAACGGGCATACGGTGATTATGATTCCTCGTGCCGCAGCCGATCCGAACCAAGATCAAAGATCATCGAATGGAAGCTA
>Ga0187889_10003564_pt1 | contig 13634 bp, 16 predicted proteins | sample June2016WEW_7_10_2_FD_132992 | JGI IMG/M metagenome (GOLD analysis project Ga0187889, IMG submission 132992) | Peatland microbial communities from SPRUCE experiment site at the Marcell Experimental Forest, Minnesota, USA - June2016WEW_7_100 | ecosystem: Environmental > Terrestrial > Soil >... | reverse complement strand
GTTGCACTATACGGCTTACTTGGCAAAGCTCGCGGAGCTTGCGAAGAAGATCACCAAGCCGGAAACGCAGCAGTCCTACCCTCCGGCAATCAACACAGGCGCCCGACGTGCCCTTTACGACAACCTCGATCTCAACGAGGATCTTGCAGTCCGAGTGGACACGGCTATCCGGAACGTGAAAAAAGCAGGCTGGCGGGGTAACCGATTTAAGGAACGAGAGGTGCGAATCGCGATCAAGTCGGTCCTCGGCGACGACGACCGGGTGGATGCGATCTTCGAGATTGTGGAGAACCAGCGTGACTACTAGCAGGCACAAAATCGAAGTTAGTGGCATCCCGGTGGAGATCGTCCGCAAAGATATTAAGAACCTGCATCTCGCGGTATACCCTCCCAACGGGAGGGTGCGCGTCGCCGTTCCCATGCGCCTGAAAGACGAGGCGGTGCGGCTCGCTGTGATTTCGCGGCTAGGCTGGATTCGCAAACAGCAATCTGGCTTTGAGCGACAGGACCGTCAATCGGAGCGTGAGATGGTCAGCGGCGAGAGCCACTATGTGCAGGGCCGACGTTATCGGCTTCGGGTGACTGAATGGGCGGGGAGACCGTCGGTTTTGTTACCCAACAACAGCACACTGGAACTCCGGGTGCGCCCCGGTACTGATCAGCAGAATCGTGAGGCGGTGCTACATCGCTGGTATCGGCGCTTGCTGAGAGAACAGATCCTCGAACTGATCGCCAAGTGGCAGCCGGTGATCGGGGTAAATGTCGCTGCGTGGGGCATCAAAAAGATGAAGACCCGCTGGGGAACCTGCAACATTGCTGCCCGCCGAATATGGCTCAACCTGGAGCTGGCAAAAAAGACACCGTCTTGCCTGGAATACATTTTGGTGCATGAGATGATCCACCTGCTGGAACGGCACCACAATGACGTGTTCAGGGATTACATGGACCGATTCATGCCCCAATGGCGCATTCACCGGGATGAGTTGAATCGGTCCTCGCTAGGCCATGAAAGCTGGAGCTACTGATTAGCTAGGCGCGGCCCGTGCAACTTTTCATAAAGTTCTCTCTATAGAACGCACCTTCAGTTCGGGGGCCATGGGTGCGAATAGGGAACGTTCAAGGACAGCAATTGACGGTCACGACCACCGGGATTCAAATCAGAGCCATCTTTCGCCGCTATTAGACGGTCCAATCCTTGCTCAGTATTCAGTGTTTTCAACGATATGCACAAGAACATAGGAAGCGGCACGTTGTCGGCGTTTCCAGGCTTTTGGCGGAGCAAGATTGCTGCGCATACTTTTCCTCAGGGTTGCTCTGTGCCAAGCGCGTGGACGTTCTACTGGAAGAAGGGGTCGCAACAGCGACCAGAGCCGTTGGAACACCCGGTTTCTTTTGGTGGCCCACCCGGTCCTTGTCCATCAACAATAGAGCCAGGCTATTATCCGGAGTGTTCTCCGTGGTCTGCATCTCCTTGCTGAACTTGATCCGCAGCTTGGCGTTGAGAGCGGCCAGGATCTTCTTACGACCGGTGGCATCACCCTTCTGCGGCGGCAGCGCTGGCAGCTTGGCATCGAAGCGCCCGGAGAAGAAGAGGTCTCACCAAATAACAATCGTCTTTCTCATCCACGCTCCGAGGTCTAGCCGGAGACATTTCCGAGTCGAAGCTTGGCCAGCCGTTCCCGATCGAGCCTCCGATTACACTCCTTGCACTTTCGCCTGCCGCTGCTTGGGCTTACGTAAACATTATCGCCGCTCAAAGGGTGCCCCTGCTTGCAGAAAGCCCTTCGCTTCGCTCGACTCATATTCTTCCTGGCTTCTGCGGAGAACTTCCGGCCGAGTGCAGCCGCCGACATCTTTTGTTTGGTCTCCTCAGTGTGATGTCGACCTCGCTGGGCGAGCCTCATTTTCCAACGTGTGCCTTCAGACGCCGTTTTCCCCAACTTGACCGCCCTCATCCTTTGCTTCGACTCTGAGGAATGCCTTCGGCCAGGCCAGCCCTCACCTCCAGCGGTGAGGTTATAACCATGCTCCCTGTCGTTGGTTTGGAAAGCGGCAATTAGATCGACTTCTGCCCTCGCTAAGTCAGCTGGGTCTTCTTTGGTGCACAAAGGTAGGAGCAGAAAAGCATCCTCGCCGTACTTCTGAATGGCTCGATGAAAGTACTCACGGCTCCCATGGCGGGCGTCATAAAGATGCCGATTCCACCGCTCATTCAGCGGGCCGACGGTCTTGCCAATATACATCTTACCGTTGATTAGATTGTGGACGACATAGAGTGTTCCCTTGCTAGAGTTAACTGAGATATCCATAATCTTAGCTTAACTCTGCTGAGTTACCCTACCAAAGGTCACTCTCTCCCCTACCCTTATTGATCTTATCCGCCCCTAGATACCCTGCGACGTATAGGTCCAGTTTACGGTCCAGCCTTCCGCGGCCGTCGAAGTAGTCATTGCCCATGGCTTCTTTCAGGACAACTTCCGGCTCGGCGCCGGCCCATTGCCAGTGCCCGGCGGGCCGGTCATCAAGACACCTTTGGTGCACCTTCTGCGGTCACCCTCCCTCAACGGGAGAATGATCTTGCGCATGAAGTACATCTTCAAATGCTCGTGTCCACCCACCTGTTCGAAGCCATACTCGGGCTCGTAGAAGTCGATGATCCCCTTCCTCCAATAGGTCCGGACCTCCAGTACTGACTGCTTTCCTGGAGTGGGTGATAACTACGCCGTGAGGCGCGCAACGCACATTTCACGGTAGCGTCAGCGTTGTGCTCGGCCGGTAACCAACAGTTATCCGCGGTCTTGTCCGAAGTAGTATCTGGCGCCTTATATCTAATCTAACTGTTTTGGATAGCCTTACTACCAGAGAGATAATAGGTATGACACATCCCTACAATAGGGGTTATCAGATTGGAGCCATTAGTATGAGAATTCCGAGTTACATGATACTGACTGACAACGCAGCCACCTGCTCGCGAGGCCATGATGTCACCAACGAAGCAGCCGTTTATAAGTGGCGAACTTTGCGTTTGTGCCGTTCGTGCCAGCGCGAGTCCGCGAGGAAGACCTATTGGACCAACAGGTCAAAAGCAACGAGATTCGACGCTCTGGTCAGGTTCATAGACAAGCGCTCGAAGGCTAATCACCACGGCGTGGTATTCACCTGCAGGATGGAAGAGCTCCGGGAACTGATGGGCTCGTCCGATTACCAGCCAGCCGTTGGGTAATCTCTAAGCTTCCCGGGAGTCACTTGAAGCCTACGAGTTCGCTGTAAGGGCGGCCCTCTGAAAAGGGACGCCCTCAGCGGCTGCTCCATGGGCTGTTATTGACGCCTAGCACCCAAAAAAGGCAGGCGTACTTCGAGTTCAGCTCCCAAACCCGACTGCGCTGTAAGTTTATGCCCGCGCTGCTGGAGCAGCGGTAACCGTCCGCCGGGGTGGAGGCGCCAGCGGCATTCCCCGACGCTCATCGACCGTGAAAGTACGCCCCAACACACCCGACGGTATTTCCGTGCGCGCCGCACGACTTCTTCACCGGTCAATGTCTCCTGGATGCGGCAGTGAGCTGATGAATACTGCCTCGGCGATATACTCCCCAGGACGGCTCGGCGGCGCTGGCGCGCGCCCAAGCCGCCACAGGACAATATCGCGGATCTGGTCGACGAGACGAGCCAGCACTTGCGGCTGGGTAGTCTGGTAGTCATGGATGACGAGCGTCTGGATACCGCGCTCAATCAGACGGACTTCACGATTGCGATCAACGTCGGGCTGGGCCGGAACAACAATGACTTTGTGGGTTCGATCGGAGGTAGTGAGATAGGACATGCGGTTGTGATATCCCCCGTAGAGCTCCACCACGACTCCGGAGTCAGCATGGAAGTAGTCGACGGTGATGTTACCGATCTTTGCTTCCTGTGTCCATCCGCCGCCGGGAGTACACGACCTGAGCTTGTTCCAGAGGGTCCGGCGGGCCTGATCAAACTGCTTCCATCGGACTTGACGGTTAACCTTGCGCCACATGGAAACACCAGCCATAGCCTTCCACTCTCTATCTATCCTCATCCGCCTCCCTCATAAGCCATAGTGAGTCTGTACATTACGGTAGTCTGGTAGATCAGGATCATATGGACACACTACGAGTCAAATTAGCATCCTTGCACTCTCTGTAATTGTGCTAGGGTGGTGTCGTAGTCAGTTTGCCGATCGCGTTCTCGCGACCGGGGGCTAGAACCTAAGTTGCATACGCGTCGTTAACGCTGAGCTACCGTTACCGGTAGGGTTTGCCCAAAGACCCGGAAGTTGCAACCGACTACGGACCACTCTTCGCATGATCACTTCAGGCCGTCGGCCTGCCAGCCGAACGGCGTTACTGTTGCCCTTCTATTCAGCACGGCGGATGGCTTCCGCCATCCGCCAAGAGCCGCCCCAATGACTGCCGGTCCATGTCGTCAACCAACGGTCGTAGGCTGAGCCGATACTCTGTTTTCAGGTGCCAGGCCTCTGGTCACTTACGCGACCGAGAGGCCATTGCAATCAAGATGTACCGGTGGTTGATTCTTGCGCCGGGAGCGGTTGCCCCGAGCGAGGATGTTACTCACTCGTCCGTAGCTCCTGGCCCCTCGGCAGCCAGTACCTGGTTGGCACACAGCCATGATTGCCGGCGCTCAGGCAATGGCGGGCGCATCTTCGCGAGGCAGCGCCTTCACACCTTTGCTCAGCTTCCGAAATCGATATAGGGAGACAGGCATCAGTGATTCCATCCCGATCTTCTCTTCCAGAAAGTTCTGGACCACTTCCATGATCTCGTTTTCAATGGCGTACTCCTCGGGATTGAGGTTGCCATATTGCTGCTCAAGCACCACGCGGAGAGCCGTTTTACGAGTTTTCTGCGCGTTGGGGAGGACAGATGCCTTCCGTGTTGCTTCAGCGCGGGTCACCGCGACTTGTGCGGCGACATGGCGGTTCGACGGATCTGAACCCTCGTCGATTTTCGCCACCGTGGCGAAAATCGCGCCCTCGGTCTCTGGGGCCTTATCCGCTTGCGGTGTTTGCGGAAGTAGCTTCGCATACCCGATGGTAGCGGCCTTGAAAATCCACTGGTCTCGATGGCGCATAGGGTTATAGCCGCGATTGCACAACTCCTCCATGATGTTTTGTGGAGTATCGGCCAACGTCTGGCCGATGCGAGCGAGCTTGTCCGCGGTAGACCGGGCAAGCCCGATGGCTTTGCAAAATTCCTCCCAATACCCATGCTTGATGTTTTTCCGGTACCAGGCGAGAACCACCACCTTCTCCTTTGCATGTTTCTCGTCGTTCTTACCGAGTTCTTTCAACCTGCCCCAGTAATCCCCCCCCGCCCTCGGCTTTGTCATCGATACCGCGCTTAAGAATTATGGAGAGTTCTTCTTCATTCCTGATCTTTATCTGGCTGGCACCAAACAACTCCTCATCCATGGCAGGCAGGTCCGGGTCATCAACCCGATAGCTATCGTCGAGCATTTGGGCTTCTTTTCTAGCACAGGGCCGCAAGCCCCCGAGCGATTGCGTGAAATCGATAAGCCGGCTGGCCTCATGCTTGGTCTTGCCTTCGAGTTCCGTGTCTTTGTAGCCTGCCCGCTTTAGCATCCATCGCTGCGGGCCGGTCATCAACGTCCCAGTTTTTCTCATGGTTTTTAGTCGTCCTCTTCTCGGGCGCGCCTGCTTAACCTGAGGCAGGCGAGCGACCCGTCGTTATTCTGCTTTCAAGTTCTTTTCCAACTCAGTGGCGATCTGCTTGGCGGCGGCACCTTCGGCCTGGAGCCGTTGCGCGTCAGCCATGGCCTGAAGCCATCGATAGCAAACTATGCTGTCGCTTATTCCGGGAAGCAGCTGGTCTGCATCGGCGTGGCGCTTTTCTGCTGCTTTGGATCGCAGAGCCGCGACATCTTCGAGGAATTGAATCGCGATCGGCTTGTTCGATCTCAACACAACCCAGGCGAGCCGCAACACGGCATCCAGATCTGCAAGCCGCGTCTCCCGGAGGCTCCATTCCCAGCGCTTTCTAAGTGCACTGAGGCCGGCCTCGGTCATTTTGAACTCCTTTCGCCCGTGTACCCCTCCTTCGCCTTTCTGAACAAGGCCGTCGCGGAGAAGGCGGTTAAACGCGGGGCCAATTCCGCCGGGGGAGATTCCCAGCTCCTTTTTTAGGTCGTAGAGCGTGCGGATCCTCTTCGTTGCCAGAGCAGCAAGAAGGAAGAGTTCCATCGCGCTGAGTTCCGCGGATCGATCGGGTAGTTCGTCGTATCGGTTCCTCATGATTCTATAGTATCACATTCTATAGATATGTCAAGCCCGATGCCCGCTGTTTGGGTAAATTCCTTGCGACTCATCTGGAGCGTTGGGTTGTTGTTGCGGGAACGTGCGTGGAGCCGGCAGGGATCGCCCAGCGCCGGGTCGGCGCTGAGAAGACGCGTTAAGGGCGCGATAAGCGAGGTCTTCTACTGTCTTGGCAATGCCTGCAAAGACTTAGCGGCGCGACCCGGAACATTGAAGTCGTTGAAACGCCTAGATGTTAATGCCCTGAAAAGGCTGGCGTCGGCGGTTCAACTCCGTCCCTGGCCACCATATTTTCCAATCACTTAGCTTCATCGCCTACCCGCTCTTGGGTCCATTTGGTCCCAATTGACTTACTGAATCAGCTTCGACAAGCTGCTGAGTTTATCCACGACGTTCTGCTGCGACTCGGGTACGAACTGCTGGTAAATATCCAGCGTGGTGCTCGCCCGGGAGTGCCGCATCTGCGCCTGCGCGTCCTTCACATCGGCCCCAACCATCTTGAGCCAGGTTGCGTGCGAGGTCCGCAGGCAGCGCCAGTTCACAAAGTCGAGCCCGAGTTTCCTCGCGGCTGGCTTGATGTGCCGGCTGAGAATGTTGTTATCCCGCATCGGGGTCCCCGTCTTGACGGACTGAAACACCAGATCCTCTGGACCATCCGACTTAACGACCTTATACCGCCGTGTCGCCTTGCCGGCGCGAACTTCCACCGTCAGAACTTTGAGGTGCTGAATGCGCCGATACACGCACGCATTGACGCCGATCGTGGCGTTGCTGGCGTCGCTCTTTGGAGCACCCCAATCTCCGCGGCAGAACCGTTCATCGATCGCAATAGCGTATCGAGTCTCCCTCCTTCCTTCGTCGTTTGGTTGTTCGACGACAAGCACATCATTCCACTTCAGCCCGGCAAGTTCGCTTACCCGCAGCCCGGTATAGACGGCGACATACACCATAGAGGCGTAGGGCTCCGACATCTGCGACACGAGTTCGTCGAACTGCTTAGGTGTTATGTATGGCTTGCTGCGCCTCCGGCCCATCTTCTGTGCCGGCAACCGGATTGCTTCGACCGGATTCTTCACCAGCAGACCAAAGTCCACGGCAGACCCGAGTATGCTCGACAGCACGTCTCTGATCTTGTCCTTCGACTCGTGCGCCAGTTTGGAACCGGCCATCTCGGAAAAGTATCGCTGCACACTGAGGCGCGACAGATCCCGCAGGCAGAGCTTCCCGAAAGCGGGAATCAGGTAGTTCCTGATCACCCCGTTGTAGCGGCTCCGTGTGCTCTTGGCCATCCCAGGCATGGTAACCGGCCTGTACGTTCCGTCCACGTATTGTTCAAAGTTAGTTGCTGAACCAATCGTCTCAAGCCCTTGGTTCAGCGGGCGTAGATACTCGGACGCGATTTTCTGAACCTCGCGGGCGTGGCAATCCTTGAAAGATTGCCAACAAGTTCGGCCAGAAAAAGCGCGCGGGCCCCAGGATTAGATTGTGGGCCTAAATAGTTCCGAACGCACTGACCTGATCCATTTTTCCACGTCAGCTCGAAGGCTGGTGGCGAGTATGAGCATCTCATCCGCTTCTTTGTCGGACACGGACCCTGCAACATCGTAACTGCTAACGTTCCGTTTCTTGCGAAAACCGTCACAAGTGTCGATGAATTTTCTGCCCGGCGCTGTCGTGAACTCTAGCGATTGGATAACGCGATAGTGATGATTGTCCCGCGTGGCTCTGTAACCTGCAGCAGCCAGGGCGGCGGTTGCTGCCTGGAGTCCCGCATTGTAGGCGATTGCAAACCGCCAGTCGGCAGGCAACTGCGCCACCTGGCAGGCTGCGAGATCCCGATCCGAAAGCGCCAGCAGATTCGCGATTTCCTCAGGACTTGTGGTGTGTTGGACCAGCCAACCGTTTTGAAGCCAGCTTTGCAAGCTCATTCTCGGTTCCCAATAGGAGAAGTTTCTTCTCTTTCATCACACTACGCAAGAAATGGTTCCCAGCGGCTAATTTTGACCGGAATTCGGACACTGGGAAAACGGTTGGATTGATCTCCCTGCCAAGCGCCCTCTGTGCTGGACCCAGCGCCGAAATAACGTCGCTGAAAAGTGCATTCCCCAAAACCATCAGATCCACGTCACTATTCGCCCGCTCCTTTTGACGTGCCACGGAGCCGTAAACAAAGGCAATTTGAATCTCCGATCCCAAAGGCACCAAAGCCGACCGGATGACATCGTGGATGCCCACGGTCTTCGTGATCAGGCTCTTGATCTCCGAAAAGATCGGGCTCTGTGAATTCGCTTGATATAGAACTTGATTGCCCTGAACTCTTCGCACAATTAGGCCCATATCCGTTAGGTGTTTCAGTTCTCTCTGCAGCGCACCGTGGCCGGCACCAACCGCTCGGGCAAGTTGGCGCAGATAAAACGATTGGTCCGCACGGCCATAGAGAATGGCCAGCAGTGCGTTACGCGTGTGCCCGAATAAGCTCCGGCCTTCGAACTCGGAGTTTAGAGCTGTACTCATAATGGGTACGAGTGTACCCTAATGGGGTACGGAGCTCAAGTCCTCAATGACCTGCATGATTCACTACTCTTTGGAGCGCAAAGGGTGGGCGCGCAGGAGCACGCGCAGACCGCACTCGATTAGGCGAACGCAGTCGGTCCACTTGGATCCCCCCCCGATCCCGCTCCTGTAAACGATGGTATCCACTGATCTACTGGCGCACGATTCAGTTGCGCAGCTACTTGGGCTCAACACTCCAGTGAAGAACTCTCGGACAGCGACTGCAATTCGCGAAAGATATCTGCGTGATGCTGACCAAGGTAGCGGGCAACTCGTGTGTTGCCGAGCAACTTCGCGAGGTATCCGCACGCCAGGACCAAATTGAGAACTTGATTTCCATGAGATTCCTCAATCAGGCCCAGATCGCGTTGCAAGACCTCCATCTCTTTCTCCATTTTCGCGACCTGTTTCGGGGTTAGGCCCTCGACTATTTTGTGTTTGTCAGGGTCGACAAGCATGTCGGGGCGGGTGGCGGCCACAAGGGCATTAACATAGGGCACCGAGAAGTTCCCCGTCGCCACTAGAATCTCGGCCACCTCGATCTGACGCATTGATTTTAGCTTCCGGAGGAACGAGAACACTCCAAGCGACACGTGTTTATTCTTGAGGATTTCGGCCGCCTCCTTGCAGACACCATTTAACAGGTCCCGCTTCTGCCGGATGGTAGCCACATCTACTTTCAGTACCTTGGCGATTCGTTCTTCCGAGACGCCGTGCCGAATCGCTTTCAGGATCATATTGTGTTCCTGAATCGTGGCCATCCGACTCACACGGCGATTGTATGTGTAGGTTTCATCGTCAGTCGCGATTAGACACCGAGCATGGGTTTCGCCGATCTGCCGCAAGACCTCAAGCCGCACATGGCCGTCCAACAATAAATATGTGTCTGGCTGGTTGTTGTGCGGGAACACAATCAGCGGCTCGATGATGCCTACTTCACGGACGGAAGACAGGACCTGTTGGTACTTTTGGCTGGACCGCATAACAGGCTTTACCTGCTTGAGTGGCAGGATGTTTGTAAGCGGCACCACCACCCCTTGGCGATTAAATGCGATCGACACCTGCTTAGCCATATTCAAACCCTCTCGGTGATCTGAATCTTTTCCGCAAGGTAAGCCGGCAGGGACTCCAGTCCTTCGGCTCGCAACAACGTGATGAAGTTCTCATCACGAAATAGATTCCTCAGAGCGGATGCGATGAACAGCAGCCGGTGCTCCGTTAGCTGCGACTTTTTCACCAGGAGCTTTTGCCGATCGGCTTCTTGACGATAAACACGGACCAGCGACTCGGCTGATTGCAAGCCATTGTTTCTACGTCGGACACCCGGGGTCGAGCTTTTTCCATTGGCCTTGCGCAGGTCTATGATGCGGCGGACAGTGAGGAGCTTGCGGCCACGGAGGGTCTGATCCTCATAAGCCTGACAGAGGGCTTGCTGAATGCCGTCCTCGTCGGCGCTCGCGATCTGCATCGCAACCGACAGCGGTATCCGGCCTTTGTCGACGGCATGAAGAAGACGTTCTTCGCCGTTCTTCAACAGGTGTGTGATTCCTATAACATAGCTCTTCGTAACATCAATCTTCTTCGCAATCTCAGTCGTGTTGTAACCTCGTGACTTAAGGCTGTCGATCTCTCTGAGCAATTCCAGTGGGCGGATTTGGCGCCTGGCAATGTTTTCTACCAAGCTCATTAGGAAGCATTCCTCCCTCGATGCTTCCTTCACAATTGCAGGAATTTCAACTTGGCCGAGCGCCATGAAAGCCTCAAGGCGGCCTTGGCCGCACACCAAGTCATATGGTTTGCCATCTATCGGCTCGGTCCGACGAGCTACGGTAATGGGTTTCTTGAGGCCAAGACTGGAAATATTGGCTACGATGCCTTGGAAAACTACCTTGTTCCGGCTTCGTGGGTTAAGGATATTTATTTGATCTATGGGGATCATCTGGACGATCGGAGCGGTATCGTTCATGCGGCCTCCGGTATCCGAGCGCGTTGGGCCATGCCAAAAAAGAAATCAAGGGTGGCAAAGCGATATGTATCCAAACTGACCGCGTTGTCTTCGGCGAGCGATAATTTTTCAAAGGTCATGTCAAGACTTGGGAGGAGATAATAGTCGAGAGTGGTCCGGTTATCAGAGGCCATTCGTACTGCAACCGTGATGTCTGGATTCAAGCCGGCATCGAAGCGAATTAACCATCGAAATGCTCCCGAGTCCCTCTGGCGGCATCGGGCGATTACGAGAGCTGCAGTGAATTCGTCATTTACCACCAACAAGTCAGTGACGGGATCACAAGTCACAGCACCTCCGAGCTGGCGAATGTTGTCGATGACACCGGCAATGACCTTGGGATACATCAGGCGTAGCTGACGGTTTGTTTCGATGAACTCGTAATCGCGCTCAGGGGCGTACCCGATCAATCCGTATGCCCGGATCAGGCTGCTAAACCGGCTGCGATAGACCGAACTGGACGCCATGCCGTCAGTCTCGTCGATCAGAAGACCAGAGAGGCGGCCTTGGCGCTCCAACAAAGTTCGAAGTTGGTCGAGCAATTCGTCATTGGTGTGTTTGCGACTGCGTTCGGCAATGATGTGTTGCGCCTTACTGAATAAGTCAACTGGGACAATTGATTCGAATACTGCATCGCTGCGAATCCACATCTCAGGCGGGTTTAGAACACGCTTTTTCTTCAGCTTGAAGGAGACTCTGTTGTAAACGTTGTTGCCAACGTACTTCTCGTTCGTCAAGATCTGGTGGATTGTGCCTTGACTCCAGGTTCGCCCCAAGTCCGTGGTAATGCCACGTTCGTTCAACATCTTGGCGAGTTTTGATTCGACTATTCTCTCTTCGACGAACATGCGGTACACCCAACGAACGATCTCCACTTCCTCCGGTGGCCCCGGAACAAGAATGACCCGGTCTGTTTGAATGCTTTTTTGCTCTCCCCGGTTAAGGACTCCTTTGTGTTGGCCGCTCACGTCACGCAGCATCCGACGAAGTCCAAACCCTGGCGAGCCACCTTGGCGAACTCCGAGTTCAATGAGGCGACATTGCCCGATAAAGACCTTGGCGGAAAGTTCGCGGCTGTACTCACCGGCCATCGCCCGTTTCACACCTTTAACGATCGTCGAAATAGGGCTACCGTCATTCTCAAATTGCTCGGCGCAGTAGTGCACTTCGATCTTTGCGCGTCGACAGATGTACTCGTAGTAGGCGCTCTCGTCAGCATCCTGGAAACGTCCCCAGCGGCTGACATCGTAAACAAGGATTGCGTTGAAATCCGCTCGGCCAGTCTCCACATCACGGATCAATTCTTTCAGAGCGTCGCGACCGTCAATTCGAAGGCCGCTTTTGCCCGCATCAGTGTACGTCCGCGCGATGACCATGCCTCGGCCCTCGGCATATTGCTGAATGACTTTCCGTTGATTCTCTGTAGAGTACTGTTGGTGCTCGGTCGACATGCGGACGTATTCCACTACGCGGGTCGCGCTAGGACCGGACTGAGATGATGATGCCTGTGGTCGTCCTGTTTCTTCCATTGCTGCCAATCGTCTGAAAGGGCGGATCTCACGCGATGGGGCCGGGGCGACCATCAGAGTCACTACTACTCCGGTGGATCGCTGGCCGGCTGGGTCATCCGGCAGGCAACCGCCTTAACGCCCAATGCTGGATTCTCCGGACATCAGTAGTTATATGACGGGCGGCGACCCAGGTTCAAAGAGATGTTCTTTACTGACCTGACTCAGCGGGGCCGCCAGCACGATGATGATTTTGGCGTAACCAAGGCTGTTCTTTTCACTTAGTACCCCATTTGGAGAGACAAGCCAAATGCTCGCATCAACTGCCCGAAGGTCGACAGCAGCGTTGTTCTTTACCATTTCCAGGAGTTGGCGCAGTTCGCACGTGAGATTGGACGCTTTAGAAATGGGACGGTCGCCGTCTCGCCGCTTTGCCCGATAGCGCTTCATATAATGGGGGTTATTCTCGCGCCATTTTTTCTGGCTGTCGCGGCATTGCTCTCGATAAAGGGGATCTTCAACGAGCTTCTTCCGATGGTAGTCTGTGCGCCGGCGGCGTTGGCAACTTCCTGAACTGCAGACTTGCTGATCCGGGTGGTATCTTGAGGGTCGGAAGTTCTCGGCGCAGTACCTGCACGTTCTTTGGTTCATCGTCGGAGATTACCGGTCAGACATCGTCAAACACTTCGGACAGCAGTTCCTCAGCCTGCTCGGCGCACTCCGGTTCAAGCGGTCGGGGATGGATCAGAGTGAACGATAGAAACACGACAGAAGCCAGCGGACAAATGCTGGTGTGGGTTCGGGCACCGGGGTCGAAGTTTCCAGCGGTGGTGATTCCGCTGGCCACGCAGCACTACATACTATTGCAGAGGAAATTGATTTATACCGGGATCACGCGGGGCAAGCGGCTGCTGGTGCTCGTGGGGCAGAGGACGCTGGGGATCACAGTGCCCCCGCAACGGCGGCATGAGGGGCACTAATTGACGTCGAAGCCTGGGAGTGCGTGAGGCGAACTCCGGCATCCGCGTGTGGGTCCAACTGTTGGGTCCGTTATGGGTCCAATAAGTGGGTCCAAAATGAGCGGGGAAAGGGAGATAAAGGTAGGGATTACATACAGTTAGCTTTGGGAGACTACAGCCCTGAAAAGGCTGGCGTCGGCGGTTCAACTCCGTCCCTGGCCACCATCTTTTCAACAACTTACAAGCCCTCAATATCACAAACCTGTTCCATTCTGTTCCAAAACTTAAACGGACACGCC
>Ga0187889_10003560_pt1 | contig 13651 bp, 8 predicted proteins | sample June2016WEW_7_10_2_FD_132992 | JGI IMG/M metagenome (GOLD analysis project Ga0187889, IMG submission 132992) | Peatland microbial communities from SPRUCE experiment site at the Marcell Experimental Forest, Minnesota, USA - June2016WEW_7_100 | ecosystem: Environmental > Terrestrial > Soil >... | reverse complement strand
TATGGGCTCGGACCACCACCGGGGGCATCGGGTGGGCGGCTCGGGCTCGGGGAGCGGCTCGGCCTCGGGCCCTGGGGGCTCGGGCACGGGGGGAGGGGGAGGCGGCGGCTTTCCTCCCTTTCCGCCCTTCGGGTCGTGGGGTGGCTTTCCCTGGAACCTCTTGCGCCGTACCCGGGCCAAGCGCGGTGATGTCCGCGCGGCCATTTTGAGCTTGCTCGGCGAGAAGTCGCTCAATGGCTATCAGATCATGCAGGAGCTGGAGCAGCGGAGCCGGGGATCGTGGCGGCCTAGCCCGGGCGCGGTGTATCCGGCGCTGCAGCAACTGGAAGACGAGGGGTTGGTCCAGGTGGAAACCGCGAGCGGGGGCCGAGTGTACCAGCTTACCCAGGTCGGACGCGCCTATGTGCACGAGCATCCCGACGAATTTGCGGCTCCCTGGGAAAGTGAAAACCAGCCCGCCTGCAATGATGGCGTGCTCAATCTCTTCGCCGAGCTCAAGCACATCGCTGCGGCCACACTGCAGGTCGTGCATGCCGGTTCCGCGGCCCAAGTTCGCGACGCGCAGAAGGTACTCAACCAAACCCGCCGCTCTCTATACCGGCTGCTCGCCGAGGATCCAGATGACATCGAGGATCCCAGCGACGACGGCGCCTAAGATCACACCTAAGATCAGGTCTTCCCTCCACCCTTCCGCAACTTTCCCTGGCCCCCCATGCAAAACATCGTCTCCGTCAACCAAGTCTCCAAGAATTATGTCCTTGGCTCGGTCGTGGTGCCCGCCCTGCGCGGGGTCTCGCTCGAGGTGGCCGAGGGCGAGTTTCTCGCCATTGCGGGTCCGTCGGGCAGTGGCAAGACGACCTTGCTCAACCTCATCGGCTGTGTCGATACTCCGAGTGGCGGCACGGTGCAAATCGCCGGCCAGCCCATCAACGCGCTGTCGGAGCGGCAGCTCACCAAGCTGCGCCTGCACACCATCGGTTTCATCTTTCAAAGCTTCAACTTGGTGTCGGTGCTCAGCGTCTTCCAGAACGTGGAGTTACCCTTGTTGCTGCAACGTTCAGCCGGGGCCAAGGAGCGACGCAGTCGCGTCGAGCAGCTGCTCGATCGCGTCGGCATCCGGGAATACGCGCGCCATCGCCCGAGTGAGCTGTCGGGCGGGCAGCGCCAGCGGGTCGCCATTGCGCGCGCCCTGGTGACCAGGCCGCAGCTCGTGCTCGCCGATGAGCCCACCGCCAACCTGGACTCGCTCACCGGCACCAACATCCTCGATCTGATGAAGGAGCTTAACCAGAGCGAGAAGACGACCTTCATCTTCTCAACCCACGATGCCCGGGTGTGGGCTTATGCCGGTGCGGTGGTACGCCTGGCCGACGGGAAACTGGTAGATCGTGTGAGCGCCGAGGAGGCCGTCCGGGTGGGGGGAGTGGGCGGGCTGCCCGGCGGGGCCAGGACGGGGTCGGCCTAGATGCGCGGCTACTTCGACACGCTCAAGCTCATCGTCTTGATGGCCCTGCGTAATCTCTTCGCGAGCTGGCTCAAGACCCTCATCGTTGGCGGCATAATCCTGTTCGGCGCGGCCCTGGTGGTGGTGGGAACCGCGCTGGTCGACAGCATCAATGGTTCGATGAGCCGCAGCGTCATCGGCTCGGTGGCCGGTCACATCCAGGTCTATAACGCCCAGTCCCGCGACGAGCTGGCGGTGATGGGGAGCTTTCAGCTGGAGGGGGCCGATCTCGAGCAGATCGACGATTTCAAGAAGCTGCGCGAGACTTTGCTCGCGCTGCCCAACGTGAGGGCGGTGGTGCCCATGGGCATCTCGGGCGCCACGGTGTCAGCCGGCAACACCGTCGATGTGATGCTGGAGAAGCTGCGCGATCTGGTCCGGCGCCAGCAGCGCGGCGAGGAGGTCAAGGCCGCCATCGAGTCGCAAAAGGATCACGTGCGGGAGATCGTCGCCGTGCTCGGGGCGGATCTGGCCAACGCGCGCAAGGTCATGACCGACAAGGCCATCGCCGCCGAGGATCAGGCGGCGGTCGAACGCGCCTCGGCCCCCAACTTCTGGCAGGAATTCGACCGGGATCCCTTGGGCACCCTGGAGTTTCTCGAGAATCGCATCGCCCCCATCGCTACCGACGCCGATATGTTGTTCTTGCGTTATGTGGGCACCGACCTGGCAGCGTTCGCGCGGTCGTTCGATCGCATGAAGATCGTCGATGGCACCACGGTGCCGCCGGGCAAGCGCGGCTTTCTCTTCGCCAAATGGACCTACGAGGAACAGGTGAAGCTGAAAACCGCGCACCGCCTGGATCAGATCCACGACAATATCCTCAAGCGCGGCAAGAAGATCGCGACCGATCTCGACCTGCAGCATATGGTCAAGCTCAACGCCACCGAGGTGAAGGAGATCATGCTCCAGCTCGACAGCCAGCAGAAGGATGTCTTCCGCGCCAAGCTGCAGCGCGAGCTGGGTAGCCAAGAGCACGACGTGGCCACGCTACTGGCCGACTTCTTTCGCGTCGACGACAGCAACATCATGCGCCGCTACCGCTTCTTCTACGATGAGCTGGCGCCGTCGCTCACCTTGTATCGCGTGCGGGTGGGCGACACCTTGACTATCAAGGGGTTCACCAAGAGCGGATACGTCCAGTCAGTCAGCTTGCCGGTGTACGGCACCTTCGCTTTCGAGGGCCTGGAGGACGCGCAGCTGGCAGGGGCGCTCAACCTGATGGACCTGGTGTCCTTTCGCGAGCTCTACGGCTTCTCCACTCCGGAACGGGAGAAGGAGATCGCGGCACTCAAGGTCACTGCCGGCTTTCGCGACATCGATCGCGACAAAGTGGAGAGCGAGCTATTCGGCGGCGGCTCGGATAGCGCGCCCGCGGGATCGGCCAGGGTGGACGCGCGGGCCGAAGGCGCTCGAGCAGGCGAAGACGGCAAAGACATCAAGGACGTGCTGGGCGCTTTGGCCGGCGCCCGACGGCAGGTGCGCGCCGAGCAGAGTTACGATCCCGCCGAGCTCGAGCAAGGCGTAGTCTTGAACGCGGCGGTGCTGGTCAAGGATCCGCGGAGCATAGCTCGGACCATGCGTGACATAGAGGCGGCCGGGCAGCGAGTCGGTCTCCCGCTCAAGGCTATCGATTGGCAGAAGGCCTCGGGTCTGATCGGCCAGTTCGTCACCATGATCCGCGCCGTGCTCTACGTGTCGGTGCTCATCATCTTCGCGGTGGCGCTGGTCATTATCAACAACGCCCTGGTCATGGCCACGCTCGAGCGCATGGCCGAGATTGGCACTTTGCGCGCGGTGGGCGCCCAGCGACGCTTCTTGCTCGGCATGCTGGTGGTGGAGACGCTGACGGTGGGGGCACTGTTCGGAGGCGCGGGAGCCCTGCTTGGTATCGCTATTGTCGCGCTGATGCGTAGGGTGGGCCTGCCCGCCAGCAATGACACCCTTTACTTCTTGTTCTCGGGGCCGCGCCTGCGCCCCGGGCTTTCCGCCCTGAATGTCGCAGTCGCGCTCCTCATCGTGCTGGTGGTGAGCGCTATCTCCAGCATCTACCCTGGCCTGCTCGCCATGCGGGTCAATCCCCGCCAGGCCATGCAAGCCGACGAGTGAATCGACCATGACCAGCTTCCTGCTCGACTTTCGTATAGCGCTGCGCAGCCTTTTTCGGCACCGGCGGCGCACCATCTTTCTGATGACCGCGATCGCGGGCGTGACCGGGCTCATGGTGCTGCTCGATGCCCTCTCGACCGGGATCAGCGAGACCATGATCCGCAGCGCCACTACCCTGTCGAGCGGACACGTCAACGTGGGCGGCTTCTTCAAGGCGACGGCCAACCAAGGCGGCCCGGTCGTGACCGAATTTGCCAAGGTGGTCGAGGTGGTGGAAAGGAACGTACCCGAGATGCAGCATTGGGTGCAACGCGGGCGCGGCTGGGCCAAGATCGTCTCGGACTCGGGCTCGATCCAGGCGGGCGTGACCGGCATCGACATTGCCAACGAGCCCGACTTCAAGCGTATCGTGGAGCTGAGCAGCGGCAAGATCGAAGACTTGGCCCAGCCCAACACCATGCTGGTCTTCGAGTCGCAAGTGGAGCATCTCAAGGTCAAGATCGGCGACGCGGTGACCTTGTCGGCGCAGACCAATCAGGGCGCGGCCAACACGGTCGACTGCCGTATCGTGGCCATTGCCAAGGACATGGGCCTCTTGAGCAAGTTCGGCACTTTCGTGCCGGTGGCCACCACGCGCTCGCTCTACCAGTTGCGCCCCGACACCACGGGCGTGATCCAGCTCTACCTCAAGCCGGAATATCTGCGCCACGAGGAGAGCATAGCGGCGCGCTTGCGCAAGACGCTGGAAGATGCTGGCTACCGCGTGATGGACCCGGAGGCCAATCCCTTCTGGATGAAGTTCCAAGCGGTGAACCGGGAGGACTGGACCGGGCAGAAGCTGGACGTCACCACCTGGGAGGACGAGGCCGCGTTCTTGACCAAGACCTTGATGATCGTCGATGGGCTACGCTTCGTGCTGTTGGTTATCCTGCTCGCTATCGTCATCATCGGGATCATGAACACCATGTGGATCGCGATCCGCGAGCGCACGCGTGAAATCGGTACCTTGCGTGCCATAGGCATGCAACGCTGGGGCGTGCTGCGCATGTTCTTGCTCGAGTGCTTCCAGCTCGGCGTGCTCGGTACCTGCGCCGGCGCCGCCATAGGGGCGGGGGTCGCGGCGCTCATCAATCTCGCTGGCATCGCAGTGCCCCTTTCCGTGCAGCTCTTTCTCATGTCGGACCGCTTGCACTTGGCGGTGCACGGGACGGCCTTGGTCCAGGCCGGGCTCGCCATCACCCTGGTCACCACCCTGGCCGCCTTGTACCCCGCCTATCGCGCGGCCCGCTTGCCGCCGGTATCAGCCATGTCCCACTTCGGTTAGGTCCATGTTCATGCTAGACGTCGGCCGCTGTCGCCGGCCAGCTCAGGAGTAACTCCCATGTCCAGAGCATTCCTCCCCACCCTTGTTACGGCCTTGCTGGTCACGCTTGCCCTGCCCAGGCCGGCGCCGGCCATGAGCAAGCCCGAGCTGGTCCAGCTGCTCAAGGACGTCGACGAACGCCAGAAGAACCAAGGCGACTGGCGTTCGGTCGTGTACATGGAACAGAAAGAGAAGAACAAGGTCGATGTGGCCTACGAGGCCTTGGTTTTGCGCCGCAGTCACGACCAGAAGTTCATCATCATGTTCACCGAGCCCAAGACTTCGCAGGGCCAGGGCTACCTGCGCCTCGACAAGAACCTGTGGTTCTACGATCCATCGGTGGGCAAGTGGGAGCGTCGGACCGAGCGCGAGCGCATCGGCGGTACCAACTCGCGTCGGTCGGATTTCGATGAATCGCGCTTGGCGGAGGAATACGATCCGGAGGACAACGGCGAGGTCAAGCTGGGCAATTACACCGCTCGGGTGATGACCTTACACGGCAAGCCCGACATCGATCTGGCGTTCCCCACCATCAAGCTGTGGGTGGACAAGGAGACCTTGAATATCCTGAAGCGCGAAGAGTACGCGCTGTCGGGGCGCCTCTTGCGCACCTCTTTCTATTCCAAGTGGAAGAAGACCTATAGCGAGTCGAAGAAGGGCGACACCTGGTATCCGGGCGAGATGCGCTTCTACGACGAGGTCGAGAAGGCGAACTCCACCTTGATTGTGGTCAAGACCGTGGACACCAAGCCGCTCGAGGCGAACGTATTCACCAAGGCCTGGCTGGAGAGCAAGAGTCGATGAAGATGCTGGCGCCGAGAGTGGCGGGCGTGTGGGCGGCCGTGGCCCTGGGTTGGCCCACGGGGGCAGCCTGGGCGCAGCGGCCGAGCGACGAGGAGATTTTTGGCGGTGGGGGAGGGGGGGCACGTCCTGGCGGTGCTGCGACGTCTACGTCTACGTCTACGTCTACGTCTACGTCTACGTCCACGGCAACAGCAACGGGCTCGGGGACCAGCACGCCGACGGGGGGACCGGGGGGGACCAGTGCGCTGCCGGCCAGCGGCGCGGGGGAGGCGGGCGCGGCGAACGGGGCGACCGCCGCCACCTCCGATGCGCGCGATGCGCTCAACCTGGGCAGTCCCGACGCGCCCACGCGCTTCTCGAGCCAGGTGGCGCCCTCCGATCCGTTGAAGATCGGAGGACAATTTTACTGGCGCATGATGAGCAGTGGCAAGCAAGGCCAAGCGCTACAAAACTGGGCGGTTTCGGCGCCCGCCTTGCTCGACGTCTACCTCGATGCCCGGCCCAACGATCGGGTGCGCGCCTTCGTGCTGGGTCGCATGTACTACGATCCCACCCTGCCGCCCAACGGGACCACCACTTCGGCGGCGAGCATAGCGAGCTCGGTGGCAGCCCAGAACAACGACTTTCTCAGCTCGACGCTGGGGCAGGCGACGCGCGGTCCGACGGTGTTGCTCGACCAGATGTGGCTCAGCACCGATATCCTGCACACGGTTTTCGTGACCGCGGGCAAACAGCACGTGACCTGGGGTGGGGCGCGTTTCTGGGCTCCCATCGATTACCTGCACATGCTTCCGCGCAATCCCCTATTGCCCTTCGACTCGCGCACGGGCACCACCATGGTCAAGGTCAACCTGCCTTGGGAGGAGCGGGGCTGGAACTTCTACGCCTACGCCTTGCCCGAGGCGCCGACCGCCACCGCAGAGGTCGGCGACGTGGCCGGGGCGGCGCGTGCCGAGGTGGTGTTCGATACTCTCGAGGCTGGCCTGGGCGTTTTTGGCCAGCGCGGGAACAAACCCAAGTTTGCTAGTGATGTCTCGTTCGGGGTCTGGGACCTCGATTTCTACGGCGAGGCCGCCTTGCGCAACGCCGCCGACGTCGGCTTCGTGGGCTTCCGACAGGCGAGCTTCACCGCCAACTCGGTGGCGGCGGGCCAGACCCAGACCTATAACTCGAACAACTTAACGCCGGCGGTGACGAATCTCGACCCGAACACCGACTTTCCCACTCTGGTCGACGCCTTTTTTCCGGTGCACGCCGGCTCCGGCTGGAAGCCGCAGGTTACCGGTGGCGTGTCATATACCCGCCGCTACGCTGCGAACGACACCTTCACGGTGGGGGGCGAGTATTTCTACAACGCTCTCGGGTACAACAATCCCCAGGTGTACCCCGGGGTGCTTTTCCTGCCGCACGCGACGCCTCTCAACAACCCCGCCACCTTCTTCTACCTTGGCCGCCACTACCTGGCCTTCTATGCCACGGCGCCCGGACCGTACTCTTGGGACAACACCACCTTTACGTTGTCTAACCTCGCCAACCTGTCCGACAAATCCGGGATGACACGCCTAGACTATTCCCTCATCGTCCTCACCCACGTGCGCTTCGAGGCCTACGGCGCCGTCCACTGGGGCCAGCGCAACGGCGAGTTTCGTCTTGGCCTGGATGGCGACGCTTTGCTGGGCCCGACCGGCACGACGGGGATTCCCTTCGCCGACGCCTTGGCGCAAGCTCTCACCTTGCCCCCCGCGCTTTTTGACGTGGGGGTGGGCCTCCGCGTCGCGCTATGAGGCGCAGCGGCGCGTAGACTCGTAGCGCCGTGGGATTGCATATTTATGCTCGATGGAGCTTGACGGAGCCGTCACAATGCTGCACCTTCTTGCCTCTCAACTCGTGATGCGGGGTGGAGCAGCCTGGTAGCTCGTCGGGCTCATAACCCGAAGGTCCCAAGTTCAAATCTTGGCCCCGCTACAATCTTTCCGGATACTTACAGCGCGCGGGGGCCGATTTCGACGTCCCTCATTCAAAATGAGGAACGAACGAGGAACCGAGCAGCGCGCCAACGGCCACCAGCGGCCAAAGTCTGCACTTACGGCTCTGCACTTACAGTCTGAACTTGTGGCGGGGACGACTTGTCCGCTCCTGTCCACTCGGGCGTTCCTCATTAGAATGAGGGACGTCCCTCATGCCACCCGCTGACGTTCCTCGTTCCTCATGCGCTGGCCCCAGATCACATCTTCCGGGAGTTCGTCACCGGTTCTGGCACGATCGTCTCCGCCGTCGGCCTGCTCGCTGTTTGACGCTGGGTGTCCGGATTGTTTCTATTACCTTCGCGGGAGCTTCCCGGCCATCGGCGCCTCTTCCCTCCTGGGCGCACTTCAGGAAGCCAACGGGTCCCTTCGCGCCGAGAAGGTAGGCCCCTGACAGTCGGAGAAAGGCGCGAAATCCCGTGTCGAAGCCGCCAGGAAACGCCCGCTTCTCACCGGCGACAGTCCAGCACAAGGCCAGCCCCTCACGGGACAAGTAGTCTCGCAGCAGATCTTCACGCAGGAGCAAGGCGTTTGGCCCATCCACACCAACAGTCGGGTCCTGCGCCGCGAGCTTGCCATCCGCATCCGAGAAATCAGCACCAGTTCCACTCCATCGAATTCCCAGTCCAGTCACCAGATCATGCGCGGGCAAGCGGAGCTGAAAGCCGTCATCCACAGAACAATCGAATCCTCGGCCCTCGACCGAGTACTGAAAACCCGCAGCGCGGATCCTGACCGGACAGCCTCGTTCAGGCTGCTTCCAACCATCATCGCCGAAGTAGGGTTGTTGAAAGTGCCGACACGCCCGCGACCAGACATGCTCTCCCAGGTACATCTGATAGACCTTTGGCGCATCAGGCATCCAGCCGCCCAGAAAATCCTCATTCTCAGCCCACGTCATAAAGATCGGTGCGTCAGCCTTTTGAACTAGATAGCCTTTGCAGCTGCACCAGAAGTCGCGGTGCTCGGTGTCGCTGTACTCCTGATCGGGAGGGGTTGGCTTGCTCCAATCGAAATAGCCATCCACATTCGCCCACCGTGAACCGTTCGCATCCCTCACTATCAGCAGGTCGTCGACCGACGGGAGATCGCTCGTTAGCTTCACCCATTCCTCAGGCTTCTCGGGAAGCTCCCAGTGGTCATAGCGAGCCGCCGCCCACCAAGACTGGGCATGACCATGCAACCCAGTCTTGCCGACTACCGATCGGAGCGTGCATGAAGGATCGATATTCCTGATGCCAGTCTGCCAAGGACCATCGTAGGCACGAGCGTCCTTGTCGTCGCGAAAGGCCTCGCGATATTGAAAGTGGTCGGAGATGAATGCAAGGATTTCGTGGTAGGCGATCCACTGGTATTTCTTGCCGATCCTTTCGGCCTTCGCGGCGCTCCTGCCACCATCGTAGCCGATGTCGTTTCGATCAAACCAACCAAAGCGGTCTTCCGTCCAGCCCAACTCAAGCGCGCGACGAAGGACGTATCGCTGGACCTGTTCCAAAGGAAAGCGCGGCGGTTTTCCTGATTCGCGCACACTAGCCAAGGCCAGAATCTCGTCAAACCGCTGTCGGTGAGTCGTCTCCAAGGCAGTCCGCAACTCCTGCAGGGCCTTCTCTCGTTTCCGCTTGAGCTCCGCGAGCCCCGAAATACGCTCCTTTTCCAGCCTGATCGTAGTGATCCTTGGATTGGGTGCCGTAGTGGCGGCTGATTCGCGCCGCGAACGCTTTCGGGGACTCCCGATGATCGTCGTCAAAGGGATGGCAGAGTAGGCCTTGTCGAGACTATCGAATCGGTCCAAGGCTGCCCGCTCAGTCATGGAGAACTCTGCGACCAGCGCGTTCAATAGCTCGTCAGGCCGTGGTGGCGGTGTCCATTCTGGATCTTCTAGCCTCAACGAAAGCCAGTTACGTGAAGTCGCAGCCGAGTTGGTTCCCATTCGTGCCTCCATCGCCAGTAGCATGGGGCGCGCTGGCTGAGCCAGTCTACAACCTGGGGACGAAGCGACTGCGCGGTGGACGAATGGTCTGGCAAAGCCCGGACAAACGCCAGCAGGCTTTCGTGAAATGCTGTCACTCCGGCTCGCGAAGCCCCGAGGACGTGCCTGACGGCCCGTTCCGCCTGCTCAAGTCGAGCAAGGTCAAATTGCGAGGTCAAACACTGCACCAAGCCGTCGCGGGGCCACGCCCACGGGAAACCGGCGAGAAGATGAAGAAGAACGTGTCCCTCGGCGCTGATGCGTTCCCAGAGTGCGCCGTAGTAGCTGGCCACGCCACTGTTCGGATCGAATTTCGGAAGCGCCCGCACTTGGTCCGGGCGGAGCGTGGGATCGCCCTGGCGGACCGCGCTCAGAGAGTAGTGCAGGATCAGAGGGTGTCCACCGTTCACGCTGTGGAATGCTTCGGCCAGTTCGCCGAGGACACGAGTCGCATGATCCTCATCCTCCGGCAACCCGAGTTCTCGCTCATGGTGTTTGAGCCAATCGAAGACCCCCGCTCGGTCGAGAACCGGAAGCTCCAGCCATCGATCCCGCGGGCATAGTCCTAGCAGTTTTGGTGGAAGCCTGGCGACATCGATGGCCTGGGTGCCGACCACTACAACAACACCGTCTGGCACAGGGAGGAGCAGGTCGAACAACCGACCCAGACCATGCTCGCTGCCGGTGTCGCGCCACACATGATCGAGGCCGTCCACGACAACGACGAGCGGGTCATTGCCCGTACGCTTGCTCCCGGCCACGACGAGAAACTCGCGCAGCATCGCGGGTACCGGGTTCTGGCTCTCGCCGTCTAGCAGAAGCTCCGGATGTGAGCGAAGTTGTCCGATGATAGCATCGGCCGCCGTATCCCATGCCGTTCTGAAGGGAGTCGTGTCCGTGGTGGAGAGAAAGTAGTGGTGGCGCACAACGGGAACCTTCGCCTCACGGAGCCGTTCGACCAGCCAACTCAGATAGGTGCTTTTGCCGGAACCTGGGCTCCCGGTCACCACAACCAGCCTGTCGCCATCGGCACGAAGTCGCGGCTCCACCGCGACTTCACTCCAGACCCTGGGCGCGACATAGTCGTCCGGGACGAGAAAACCCTGCGGTATTAGGGGTGGAAGGTGCCAGAGCGCGGCCACGCGCAGTGCGGCAAGGGTAATAAAGCCGTTGGGCGGTGGCTGGTCCTTGTGATCGATCCAACGTCGGATTGCGCCGATCAGACCAAACCAACCTTCGCTGGTGCCGCCGAGGCGCCGAAATCGGTGCTGAACAGCGGCGTCGAGCACGTCGAGCGACCGATCCTTGAAGAAGAAGTGGAACGACGAGAAGAATTCCGAGGCTGCGGTTTGTCCTCCCAGCTGTGCCGAGATCGTGGTTTGAAGGGGGCCGGATAGTCCACAGAAATCTACGAGACCAGAATCCGTGAGGTGAGCCCGGATGGCAGCGCTTGCGGCGCGGTTGGTGAGGAAGGCCGCCTCCCTCACTGCAACACCCGAGGTGATGGCGTTGTCGAAGGAGGTCTTCCACTTCTGGAGAAGAGACGGCTTTGGTCCCCGTTTTCCATCCTGATGTTTGAGCAGGTCTTCCCAGCCCCACTCGGCGGTGGCGTCCGTGGCGAACTTGACCTGCAACAGTCGGCGGCTGCCATCCGCATACTCGGCCTGAATGTCGTCGAGCGAACCGTCCATTGCCTCCAGGCGTACCCAGCGGTAGGCATCCGTCCGTTCCAGCCACTCGACAAGCACCTCGGCCGATTGGAGATCCTGATATTCGTCGCCCGTTCGGCGGGCACCAGACGCGGTGTAGGAAGTCACGAACTTACCCCTGCCCAGCACATTTTTCCCATCTGCCCACGGGACTCTCAAGCCTTGAACTCCTCGGCTCGGTGCCAGGCAAGGTAGCTCCGGTGGCCGGGGGCAAGGCCATCGACACGTAGTGGGACGTCGAGGCCCAGAGGCTTCCGGTCGTCGTCGGACAGGCGGGACGAAACGATCACCTGGCCGTTGTCGGCCACGGTGATGAAACCACGGTCGAAGGCGGCGTCGAGGTGCGGGGCCAGCAGGAGGCCGTTGAACACGTCCAGGCGCTCGGCGTCGCTTGCACAGGCGGCCCAAGGCTTGATGTGGCTTGCCCGAAGGAGGTCTGGCACGGCCAGGCCGGTGACGGCACAGCGACCGTCCCAGTAATCCAGGAGGCCCGCGCGGAAGACGTCCTGACCCACCCGCTGCACGACCAATCGCTCGGCCTCCGTGCTCCTTGGCAGCGTGGCGGTCTGCTTCGCGAATTGGTTCAGCAATTCATCGGGCAACGTCCTCGATAGCTGGAACGCCCGGCGCACCAGGCGGTGCAGGGCGGGAATGTCGACGACCGATCGGCCGGCGGCGGCGCCGGTGGGCAAGGGCGACACCACCGTGGTGCCGTACTCGCCCAGCGCCCGCGCCACATGGGCCTGGGAAAGTGCGGCTATAAAGACCGCGTCGCTAAACGCCGACAGCCACAGGCGCAGCGGGGCCTGCGTGCTGGCAAAGCCAAGCCAGTCGCCCTGGCGGGCAAGCTCCTGATCGAACCCATTGTCGACCGCCGCCTTTTCCAGGCGCGTGATCGTCGCTGGCGTGAGGTGCGTGGTCACCGGCCCTCCACCATGCCGCAAGACGGGTTCCCGCCAGCGTTCTGGCCTTGTCTACCGACCACGCTTGCTCTCCTGGTCGACAGCAGGCGCAGCCTTCGCGTCGCCAGCATTCCGTTGTTGCTCCACGCGGGCTCGAGCGGTTGCCAGGGCGAGGTGGAAGCGCTGGCGTAGAACCTCGCGCGGAGGCAGCTCGGTCAGGTACTCGGCCACATGAATGCCTCGTTCGCCGAGGTCGAGATACTCGACGGTCTCGCGCTTCTTGCCCGCGCACAAAATTATGCCGACGGGTGCTTCTTCGCCCGGCTGGCGCTCATGACGGTCGAGCCAACGCAGGTAGAGTTCCACCTGGCCCGAATCGGCAGGCTTGAACTCGCCAATTTTTAACTCGATCACCACCAGCCGCCGCATGCGCCGGTGAAAGAACAGCAGATCGATGTAGTAGTCATCGCCGTCGAGGGTGATCCGCTTTTGCCGCTCGACAAACGCGAAGCCGGCACCAAGCTGCAAAAGGAAACGCTCAATCTCGCGCAGCAGCGCCGACTCGAGATCCTTCTCGCTGAAGGTGTCGCGCAGCCCCAGGAAATCCAGCAGGTACGGATCCTGAAACACGAGGTCGGGCGAAAGCTGGTCGCCCTGCCGGAGGGCCGAAAGCTCTTTTCGAATGATCTGCTCGGGCTTCCTCGAAAGCGCGGTGCGCTCGAAGAGCATGCTGTCGATCTTCTGCTGAAGCGTGCGGGTGCTCCAGCCCTCGGCACGACACATCTCTGCGTAGAACTCGCGTTTCAGGGGATCCTTCATCGGGATCAACAATTTGAAATGCGACCAACCCAATTGTCGCCGCAGTGCCGCGACAATCTCGGGATCGGGAAATGCCTCCGCGAACTGGAGCATCCGGCGCAAGTTCTTCTCCTCAAAGCCGCGCCCGAACCGTTCCTCCAATTGTCGCCCCAGTGTGGCGACAATCTCGGCGCCGTACTCAGCCCGGCGCTGTTTCAGGACGTCCTGGTGTATTCGCGTGCCGATCTGCCAGTAGAGCGTCGTCAGCGCAGCGTTGGCGGCCTGGGCGACCTGTTGCCGTGCCGATTCGATCAAGCGGCCGATGTCCAGGGCCAGCCGATTCACCTGCTTTCCTGGGGCCAGAACCACATCGGCACGCCCCACGCCGCCCTCACGCGACTTCTTCAGTGCACGCGTTTGTCGTGGCGGTGCGGCGACTTTCTTCGGCCGGGAGGTCGGCTGCTTGCTC
>Ga0187889_10003551_pt1 | contig 13675 bp, 17 predicted proteins | sample June2016WEW_7_10_2_FD_132992 | JGI IMG/M metagenome (GOLD analysis project Ga0187889, IMG submission 132992) | Peatland microbial communities from SPRUCE experiment site at the Marcell Experimental Forest, Minnesota, USA - June2016WEW_7_100 | ecosystem: Environmental > Terrestrial > Soil >... | reverse complement strand
GACCCGGGGCCGCGAGCTGAACCTGCACTTCGGCGACCTCGACCGCGGCTTCCTCGGTCAGATCTCCCACCTCGGAGACATGGTGCCGGTGATGGCGGGGATCACCTTGACCTTCAGGATGCGCGGCGAGCGGCGCGTGGGGCTGGTCTACGTCGGCGACGGGGCGATGTCCACCGGCGCGTTCCACGAGGGGATGAACCTGGCCGCGTCGCGGCGTCTCCCGCTGGTCGTCGTCGCGGAGAACAACGGCTGGGCCTATTCCACCAGGATGGACCGGCAGACGGCGGTGACGCAGCTGGCCCAGAAGGCCAAGGCGTACGGCATCCCGGGCGAGCGCGCGGACGGCAACGACGTGCTGGCGGTCTACGAGGTGACGCGGCGCGCCGTGGAGCGCGCCCGCGCGGGCGAGGGGGTCACGCTGATCGAGCTGTTGACCTATCGCCGCAAGGGGCACGCGGAGCACGACAACCAGAGCTACGTGCCGAAGGAGGAGCTGGCCCGGTGGGAGCGGGACGACCCGCTCGACCGCTACGCGGCGCAGCTCGACCAGGCCGGCTGGGTGCCGGCGCTGGAGCGCGCGGCCGCGGACGCGCGGGTCGCTCGCGAGCTGGACGCGGCCGTGGCCGAGGCGGAGGGCGAGCCGCTCCCCGAGCCGGCGACGGCGCTCGAGGGCGTCTACGCGCATCCGCCGGCGCAGCCGGGGGCCTGGTACCGCGAGGCGCGCGGTGCCTGAGGTCACCTATCTCGAGGCGCTGCGCGACGGACTGCGCGAGGAGATGCGGCGCGACGAGCGTGTCTTCATCCTCGGCGAGGACGTCGGCCTCTACGGCGGCGCGTTCAAGGTCACCGAGGGCTTCGTGGAGGAGTTCGGCGAGGCGCGGGTGGTGGACACGCCGATCTCGGAGGCGGCGATCGTCGGCGCGGCGGCCGGCGCGGCACACCTCGGCATGCGTCCCGTGGCGGAGATGCAGTTCATCGACTTCATCTCCTGCGCCTACGACATGCTCACCAACTACGTGGCGACGGCGCGTTACCGCGCCGGCCTCGCCTGCCCGATGGTCGTGCGCGGGCCGTGCGGCGGCTACGTGCGCGGCGGGCCGTTCCACTCGCAGATGCCGGAGGCGGCCTTCCTGCACACGCCGGGCCTCAAGATCGTCTGCCCGGCGACGGCGCGGGACGCCAAGGGACTGATCAAGGCGGCGATCCGCGACGACGACCCCGTGCTCTACTTCGAGCACAAGTACCTGTACCGGCGCGTCAAGGAGCAGCTCCCGGAGGACGGCGACCTGCTGACGCCGATCGGCAGCGCGCGCGTGGCGCGGGAGGGGAAGGACCTCTCCATCGTCACCTACTCGGCGATGGTCTGGAAGTCGCTCGAGGCGGCCGAGATCCTGGAGAAGGAGGACGGGCTCCAGGTCGAGGTGCTGGACCTCCGGACCCTGCTGCCGATGGACGACGCGGCGATCGCGGCCACGGTGCGGAAGACCAACAAGGTGATGATCGTGCACGAGGACACCCGCACCGGCGGCATCGCGGGAGAGATCACCGCGCGCATCAACGAGACCGCGTTCGAGTGGCTGGACGGGCCCGTCCTGCGCGTGACCGCGGCCGACACGCCGCTGCCGTACGCGCCGACGCTCGAGGACTACGTCTTACCTCAGACGGCGGACATCATTAGCGTGGCGAGAAGGTTGGCGGCGTACTGAACGGCTGGGTGAAGGGTGTAGGGGGTAGGGTGTAGCCAGCCCTACACCCCACACCCTATCACCCTACACCCAGTCTTTGGGAGTTCCATGGCCCGCATTGACGTGATCATGCCCCAGATGGGCGAGTCCATCGCCGAGGGCACGCTCTCCAAGTGGCTGAAGAAGGTGGGCGACGCGGTGAAGCGCGACGAGCCCATCTTCGAGATCTCGACCGACAAGGTGGACGCCGAGATCCCCTCGCCGTCGGCCGGCGTGCTGGCCGAGATCAAGGTGACCGAGGGCCAGACGGTGCCGATCCAGACCGTCGTGGCGGTGCTCGAGACGGATGCGGCGGCGGCGGCGACCACCGCACCGAAGGCCGCCCCGGCGCCGGCGCCCGCGCCAGCTCCCCCCCCTGCGGCCCCGAAGGCTCCCGCGCCGGCTCCGGCGGCGGCGGCCCCGGCCCCCGCGCCCCGGACCCAGCCCCCGACGCCGGTCTCTCTCGAGACGGCCGAAGAGCGCCTGCGCCGCCGCTCGACGCCGCTGGTCCGCAAGATCGCGGCCGAGCACCAGCTGGACATCAGCGCCGTGCCGGGCTCGGGGTACGCCGGCCGCGTGACCAAGAAGGACATCCTGGGCTACATCGAAACGGGAGGCACGGAGGCACAGGCGCACGGAGGCACGGAGCCTCCCCGTGCCTCCGCTGCCTCCGTGCCATCTGTGCCCGCCGGGTCCAGTCCGTGGGACGCGACGCCGTGGCCGGGCGACCGGGTCGAGGCGATGAGCCGGATCCGCCAGCTCACCATGGACCACATGGTCTTCTCGCGCCGCACCTCCGCGCACGTCACCACCTTCTACGAGGTGGACATGACGCGCATCGCGCGGCTCCGCTCCGCCAACAGGAAGGGGTACGAGGACCGCGGCGTGAAGCTGACCTATCTCGGCTTCATCGTGAAGGCGGTCGCGGACCAGCTGCGGCGCCATCCCGTCCTCAACGCCGCCGTGCAGCGGAGCGCGATCATCTACCGGGGCCAGGTCAACATCGGCATCGCGGTCGCCCTCGACTGGGGCCTCATCGTGCCGGTGATCCGCGGCGCCGACGAGCTGTCGCTGTTCGGCATCGCGAAGACGATGGCGGACCTCGCGGACCGCGCGCGCACCAAACGCCTGAAGCCCGACGAGGTGCAGAGCGGCACCTTCACCATCACCAACCCTGGGGTGTTCGGCTCGTACGCCGGCACGCCGATCATCAACCAGCCGCAGGTGGCGATCCTGGGCGTGGGCGCGATCGAGAAGCGCCCCAAGGTGATGACCCTGGAGGACGGCTCGGACGTCATCGTGCCCCGGATGATGACGATGCTCTCGATCTCCTACGACCACCGCGTCGTGGACGGGGCGGACGCCGACCGGTTCATGTCCGACCTGAAGGAAGAGCTGGAGAGCTTCCCCGAGAACGGCGTGTGAGCGACCTTATTCCCACGGACTTTGGGCCCATGATCGAACGCCGCATCACCCTGGATGGCGCGAGCTGGAAGGTGAGCCTCGCGGGCCGCTTCACCGTCTACGAGCGGGACGAGTTCCCCATCGTCTTCGCGCGGGCGTCCGGAGCGGGCGGCAAGGTGGAGCGCCGCCTCACGCGCTTCTCGCCGCGCGGCGCCAAGAGCAGGGATGAGGCGCTGGCGGAGCTGAGCGACGCCGAGCTCGCGGCGCTGTTCCGCTCCAGCCAGCCGGACTGGACTTCACCGGAGTTGAACTATGCCCGCTCCTAGCGCAGACGAACCCCTGCCGGTCGGCGCGGCCGCGCCCGACTTCGACCTCGAAGCCACGGGCGGCGGACGGGTCCGGCTCTCGGCGCTGCTGGCCAAGGGGCCGGTGGCGCTCTTCTTCTATCCGGGCGACTTCACCCCCGGCTGAAACCGCCAACTCTCCGCCGTGCGCGACGAGCAGGCCAAGTATCAGGCGAAGGCAGTGGAGACGCTCGGGGTGAACCCGGCGTCGGTGCCCGATCACGAGAAGTACGTGACGAAGTTCAGGTTCAACTTCCGGCTCCTCGCCGACACGGAGCGGAAGGCGGCGCGCGACTATCAGGCGCTCAAGCCGGACGGGAAGGGGATCCTGCGCACCGTGTACCTGATCGGGCGTGACGGGAAGGTGCTGTTCGGCAAGCGCGGCGCGCCGCCCGCCAGCGAGGTCCTCGCCGTCCTCAGGGAGTAGCGATGCCGAGCGGCTACGATTTCACGGGGCAGGTCGTTCTGGTCACCGGCGTGGGCCGGGTGGGGCAGATCGGCTACGAGGTGGCCCTGGCTTTCGGCAAGGCCGGCGCCAAGCTCGTGATCTGCGACGTCCACGCCGTCAACGTCGCGGCGCGCGCGAAGGAGTTCGCGGCGCTGGGGATCGAGGCGAAGGCGGCGGCGGGGGACCTCACCGAGCCGGACGTCGCCCAGTGGGCGGTGGACGAGGCGGTGCAGTCGTTCGGGCATCTCGACGTGGTGGCCAACGTGGCCGGCGGACTGATCGGCCTCGGGCCGATCACCGAGACCGTCGTCGCCACGTTCGACCGCGAGATGGCCATCAACGTCAAGACCGCGTACCTCGTCTCGCGGGCCGCGGCGAAGGTCATGATCAAGCAGCGGAAGGGCACCATCGTGAACTTCGCGTCCATCGCCGCGTTCCACGGGCGGCCGGAGATGGTGGCCTATTCCGCCGCGAAGGCGGGCGTCGCGGCCCTCACGCGGAGCCTCGCCCTCGAGCTCCGGGACCGCGGCGTCCGGGTCAACGCGGTGGCGCCGGGCACGGCCCGGACGCCGGACAACCTCAAGACGATGGGGGGCGCCGACGCCCGCTGGGTGGACGTCGCCGACATCGTCAACGCCGTGCTCTTCCTCGCCTCCGACCTCTCGGCGGGCATCACCGCGCACGTCCTTCCCGTCTCGCACGGCGAGGCGTAACGGATGGATCTCCGCGGCAAGAGCGCCCTGGTGACCGGCGCCGGCCAGCGGATCGGGCGGGCCATCGCCTACGGGCTCATCCGGCGCGGCGTCAACGTCGCCATCCACTACCACCGCTCGGAGCAGGGCGCCAAGGCGACCGCGATGGAAGCCGAAGTCGCCGGCGTCAAGGTCGCGCGGCTCAAGGCGGACCTGAGCGACGCGGAGGCGGCGGAGGCGCTGCCGGCGCGGGCCAGGGAAGCGCTCGGCGCGCTCGACATCGCGGTGCTGAGCGCGGCGATCATGGAGAAGCGGCCGTTGGCGGAGGTCACGCCGTCCGCCTGGGACCGCGTGATGAACCTGAACCTCAAGAGCACCTTCTTCGCCGCGAAGGGCGCCGCGGCGGCGATGGGCGAGCAGGGCGGCGCGATCGTGACGCTGGCCGACATCGCGGCCTTCCAGCGCTGGAAGCACTATCCGGTGCACGTCATCAGCAAGGCGGGCGTGGTCACGGCGACCGAGCTGCTGGCCAGGATCCTCGCGCCGCGGGTGCGCGTGAACGCCGTCGCGCCCGGCGCGATTCTCCTGCCGCCCGACTGGGACGACGAGGCGCGCCGCCAGCTGGTCGCCTCCACGCCGCTGGGACGCATCGGCACGCCGGACGATGTCGTCCGGGCGGTGCTCTTCCTCCTGGAGAACGACTACCTGACGGGCACGACCCTGGTGGTGGACGGCGGCCGCCTGCTGACGTGAGTGCCACGCCGCCCGCGTCCGGGGGGGACCTCGACGAGCATGCGGCGCGCGGGGTCTCGCTCTACAATGCGGGGCGCTTCTGGGAGGCGCACGAGGCGCTCGAGGTGGTCTGGCGCGCCGCCGTCCCGCCCGAGCGGGGCTGCTGGCAGGGGCTGATCCTCGCCGCGGCGGCGATGCTGCACCGGGAGCGCGGGAACCGCCACGGATTGCTTACCCAGGGCGCGCTGGCGATCCGGAAGCTCGACGGGCCCGTTCCGCCGGGTTTTCCGGTCGAAACGGTCCGCTTCGTGCAAGGGCTGCGGCGCTGCGTGGAGGCGGGTGGTCCCGTGCCCGCCATGGCACTTCGAGCGAAGGACTCATGAGAGAACTGGATCTCATCATCGTCGGTGCGGGCCCCGCGGGGCTGACCGGCGCCCTGTACGCCGGACGCTCGATGCTGCGCACGGTCGTCCTCGAGAAGGGCGTGCCCGGCGGCGAGCTCCTCAACACGGAGCTCATCGAGGACTACCCCGGCTTCGAGTCGGTGAAGGGCTTCGAGCTGGCGGAGAAGATGGCGGCGCACGCCCTCAAGTTCGGCGCGGAGCTGGTCACCGACGGCGTGACGAGCGTCGAGCGGGAGGCCGACGGGCTGTTCACCGTGGCCACGGAGACCGGCGCGCGCTATCGCGCGCCGGCGGTGCTGCTGACGGCGGGCGGGACGCCCACCAAGCTCGGCGTGAGCGGCGAGGCGGAATACGCGGGGAAGGGCACCTCGTACTGCGCGGTGTGCGACGGCCACTTCTTCCGCGGCGAGGTGCTGGGCGTGGTCGGCGGCGGCGACGCGGCGGTCGAGGAGTCGGAGTTCCTCACGCGCTACGCGAGCAAGGTCTGGCTGATCCACCGCCGGCACGAGCTCCGCGCGTCGAACATCCTCCAGCAGCGCCTCTTCCAGAACCCGAAGATCGAGGTGATCTGGGACACGGTCGTCGAGCGGATCGAGGGGAACGGCAAGGCCGTCACCCACCTCGCGCTCAGGAACACCACGACCGGCGCGACCAGCGTCCTGCCGGTGGGCGGCGTGTTCATCTTCGTGGGCTTCCGGCCCAACACGGGGATCGTCAAGGGCCACGTGACGCACGACGCCGGCGGCCACATCGTGGCGAACGAGCACATGATGAGCTCGATCCCCGGCCTGTTCGTCGCCGGGGACGTGCGCGCGCAGCTGACGCGGCAGGTCACGACGGCCGTGGGCGACGCGACGACGGCGGTGATCGCCGCCACGCGCTACCTGGCGGAGCGCCAGGAGCATCGGGAGGCCGGTGGGGCCGCGCATCGTCACGCTGACTAACGGCGCCTTCGCCGAGAACTGCTACCTCGTCGCCGACCCCCGCACCGGCGACGCCGCGATCGTGGATCCGGGCGAGGAAGCGGAGCTGTTCCGCGCGCGCCTCGCGCACGAACGATGGCATCTCCGGGCCATCTGGCTCACGCACGCCCACCTGGACCACGTGGCCGGCGTCGCCGCGATGCGCGAGGACGGCGTGAGTGTCTGGCTCCATCCCGCCGACCGCCCGCTCTACGACGGCTTCCCCGCCCAGGCGCGGGCGTTCGGTCTCGACTGGGCGGCGCCGCCCCCGCCCGACCGCGAGCTGGCGGACGGCGGGAGCGTGAGCGTCGGCTCGTACGCCTTCCGGGTGGTCCACACGCCGGGGCACACGCCCGGCGGCGTGTGCCTCGTCGGCCACGGCGTCGCGTTCGTCGGCGACACGCTGTTCGCCGGCTCCATCGGGCGCACCGACCTGCCGGGCGGGGACACCCAGGCGCTCCTGGCGAGCATCCACGAGAAGGTCTTCGCCCTCCCGGACGATACGGTGGTGTACGCCGGGCACGGCCCGGCGACGACGATCGGCGCCGAGAAGAAGGACAATCCGTTCGTGAAGCTGGTGCCCGGGATCAACGCCTGCCTCAAGTGCGGCGCGCCGGTCAAGGGCAAGCCGTGGGGGTGCAAGAACCCGTGTCCCAACTGCGGCCACGTGTATCCGCTCGGCGACTGCTCGGATTGATCCCTAACCCCTAACCCCTAACCCCTAACCCCTAACCCCTGTCTCCCATGAGCGATCCCCGTCTCCCCGCGCTCGGTCCCGAAGACGTCGAAGGCGAGGCCCGCGCCATCTTCGACGCGTACCTCAAGGAGCGGGGCAACATCCCCAACATGTTCCGCACCGTGGCGCACCGGCCGAAGCACCTCGCCACGATGATCGCGCACTTCCGCACGGTGATGGGAGAGGGCACGGTGCCGGCGCAGCTCAAGGAGCTGCTGTCGGTCCGCGTGTCGCACCTCAACCACTGCCGTTATTGACTGGCCTCACACACCGCCTTGGCAAGGCGGCTGGGCGCGACGGACGCGATGGTGCGCGGCGTGCGCAGCGACGGCACCGCGGGGTTGGAGCAGTTCGAGCCGGCCTGGCGCGTGGCGCTGCACTACGCGGACGCGGTCACGGACAGCGGCCACGCGGTGACGGACGCGCTGTACGCGGAGCTGGCGCGGCACTGGGACGCCGGTCAGATCGTCGAAATCACGCAGGTGATCGGGCTGTTCGCCTACTTCAACCGCTTCAACGACGCCCTGCGCGTGGCGGTGACGAAGTAGCGTGGTAGCGCGCGCCCTGGCGCTCGCTCTGACGGTCCTCGCGCTGGCGAGTCCGCTCGCGGCGCAGCGGCCCGGCGCGCACGCGCCCCGGAAGCGGCAAGCGCCCGTGGCGCGGTGCCCGCAGCCCGCCGTCTGGGCCGCCGTCCGCGACTCGGCCTGGCCGCTGGTCGCGCACGTGGATGGCGATTCGGCCTGGGCGCATCTGGAGCCGGACAGCCTGCCGCGTTCTTCCGCCGCGTGGTGCAATCCCCTCGACGCGCGGAAGTCGGCGGCGGAGGCGGGACGCTCCATCTACGCGCGGCACTGCACGATGTGCCACGGCGCGGCGGGGAAGGGCGACGGGCCCGGCGCAGGAGCGATGCTCCCCGCGCCCTTCGCCTTCACGGCGCCGCTGTTCGCGGGGATGCGCGAGCCGCCGGGGCCGGCGGTGCTGTATGCCATCGTCACGCGCGGGATCGACGGGACCACGATGCGCGCCTTCGGCGAGCTCGGTCCCTGGGAGCGCCTCGCCGTCCTCGCCTACATCACCCGGCTGCCCGGCGACAGCGCGCTGGCTGCACAGAAGGCGTGGGCCGACACGCTCAAGGCCCGGCGCCCCCACTGATGTCGGAGTGCGCAGACAAGAGTCTGCAGCCTTCAGAACAGTTGCGAGACGCCAAGTTGCGAGTGGTTGCGAGCGGAGAGCTGCGAGGCGGGTCAGGCCTCGCCGCCGCATCGTGGCCGCCCGAGGCCTGACTCTGCGCTCGCGTCTGACGTCTCATGACCGCTCGCAACTCTGCGTCTCGCAACTCTCCAGCAAACCTGTATTCTTCTTTCCTGCTATGCTGAGTGGGACGAACCTCGTCGACGGATGCTGACATGTCGAATACCCGCAAAGAACGTGATCCCCTGGGCGAGCTCGATGTTCCTTCGGATGCCCTCTACGGCGTCCAGACCCAGCGCGCGGTCCAGAATTTCCCCATCTCCGGCCTCAAGCCGCTCGCGGCGTTCGTGGACGCGGTCATCTGGATCAAGAAGGCCGCGGCCCTGACGCATCGGGAGACGGGGCGCCTCGACGCGAAGCTCGCCGACGCCATCGTGCAGGCGGCCGATGAGGTGCTCGGCGGCCGCCATCGCGACCAGTTCGTGGTGGACGTCTACCAGGCCGGGGCCGGGACCTCGCACAACATGAACTGCAACGAGGTGCTCGCCAACCGGGCCAACGAGCTGCTCGGCGGCAAGCGCGGCGAGTACAAGCCGGTGCATCCGAATGACCACGTGAACATGGCGCAGTCCACCAACGACGTGATCCCGACCGCCATCCGGCTCGCGGCACTGGCGCGGCTCGGGCCGCTCCAGAAAGCGCTGGAGGCGCTGGCCTCCGCGTTCGCGACGAAAGAGCGGGAGTTCGACGGGATCGTGAAGTCGGGGCGGACGCATCTGCAGGACGCGACGCCGATCCGGCTCGGCCAGGAGTTCGGGGCGTACGCCCACACCGTCCGCCGCAACGCCGCGCGGCTCGAGCGCGCGGCCGAGGACCTGCGGGAGCTGGGGATCGGCGGCACGGCGGTCGGCACCGGTCTCAACGCGGAGCCGCGCTATCCCGAATTGATGGTCAAGCACCTGAAGGCGGCGACGGGGCTCGCGCTCCGGGCCGCGCAGGACCGGGTGCAGCTGATGCAGTCCATGGGCGATGCGGCGGCCTTCTCCGCCGCGTTGCGGACCCTCGCCGTGGACCTCAACAAGATCGCGAACGACCTCCGGCTCCTGGCGTCGGGCCCGCGGACGGGGTTCGCCGAGATCGCGCTGCCGGCGGTGCAGCCGGGCTCGAGCATCATGCCGGGGAAGGTGAACCCGAGCATCGCTGAGATGGTGAACCAGGTCTGCTACCAGGTGATGGGGAACGACCAGACGGTGGCTCTGGCGGCGGAGGCGGGCCAGCTCGAGCTGAACGTGATGATGCCGGTGATCGCGCACAACCTGGTCTTCGCGATGGAGATCCTCACGTCGGCCACGGACGTCCTGGCCGAGCGCTGCGTGGCCGGGATCCAGGCGGACGCGGCGATGTGCGCCCACTGGCTCGAGCAGAGCCCGGCGCTGGTCACGGCGCTCGCTCCGAAGATCGGGTATGCCGAGGCGGCGAAGCTGGCCAAGGAATCGTTGGCCAAGGGCGTCACGGTCCGGCAGCTCGTCGAGCAGAAGGGGCTGCTCAAGGGGAAGGAATTGGACGAGGTGCTCGACTACCGGAAGATGACGGAGATCGGTGTGCCGGGGTCCAAGTAACGGCAGGACAGTTGCGAGACGCCGAGTTGCGAGTGGTTCCCGCTGCGCCGAGGAGGGAATGACGGACGCCCTGAAGGTTTCCGTACTGGTGCCGGTCTACAACGAGCGGTTTCTCGCGGCGGAGTCGATCCGGCGCGTGCTCGCGGTCCGCCACCCGTCGATCCGCGAGGTCGAGGTGATCGTCGTGGACGACGGCTCGACCGACGGGACGCGCGAGGTGCTGCGCGCGCTCGCCCGGGAGCATCCCGAGCTCCGCTACATCGAGCACGAGCGGAACCAGGGGAAGGGCGCGGCGCTGCGCACGGCGCTCTCCCACGCGACCGGGGACGTCTGCGTGGCGCACGACGCCGACCTCGAGTACCACCCCGACGACTTCGGCGTGCTGATCCAGCCGTTCCTGAAGGAGCAGGCCGACGCGGTCTTCGGCTCGCGCTTCCTGCCCGGCGAGTACCGGCGCGTCCTGCTGTTCTACCATAGCGTGGGCAACCGGCTGCTCACGACGCTGGTGAACCTGCTGACGAACTTGAACCTGAGCGACATGGAGACCTGCTACAAGATGGTCCGCACCAAGTTGCTCAAGTCGATTCCACTCCGGTACAACGATTTCCGCATCGAGCCGGAGCTGACGATCAAGCTCGCCAAGCGGGGCGCGGCGATCTTCGAGGCGCCGATCCGCTACTCGGGCCGGACGTATGTGGAGGGGAAGAAGATCGGGTGGCGGGACGGCCTCAAGGCGCTCGGCGCGATCGCCCGGGGCGCGCTCGTGGACGACCTGTACGTCAACGATCCCTATGGCGCGCACATCCTCCACAGCCTGTCCCGGGCCCGCAAGTTCTCGCGCTGGATGAGCGACGCGATCCGGCCCTGGGTCGGCCGCTCGGTGCTGGAGATCGGGGCGGGGATCGGCAACCTCACCGTGCACCTGGTGCCGCGCGACAGGTACCGCGCCACGGACATCAATCCGGACTACCTCGACTACCTTCACAATTTCGCCCTGGGCAAGCCGTATCTCGAGGTCGGCACGGTGCACGCCGAGTCCGCCGCGGACTTCGCCCCGCTCGCCGGCCGGTTCGACACGGTCGTCTGCCTCAACGTGCTCGAGCATCTCGACGAACCGGTGCGCGTGCTGGAGAACTTCCACCGCGCGCTCGAGCCCGGCGGGCGAGCGATCGTGCTGGTCCCCGCCGGTCCGTCGCGGTTCAACTCACTCGACCGCGCGCTCGGGCACCGGCTGCGCTACACGCCGGAACGGTTGCGGCAGGTCGTGACGGCGGCGGGCTTCGAGGTGGAGCGGCTCGTCGACTTCAATCGGGCCGGGGTGCCCGGATGGCGCCTCAACGGGTGGACGCGTCGCACCACCTTCTCGCGCGTCCAGCTGAAGCTCTTCAACTCGATGGTGTGGCTGGCCCGACACCTGGACAGGGTGCTGCCGTGGCGGGGACTGTCGCTGATCGTGGTCGCGAGGAAGCGTGAGAAGTGAGGCGTGAGGAGTGAGAGGGCGAAGACGTGAGCGGGCACGCTCACGTTGGTTCCTTGCCCCACGCCGGCACAAACATCGGCTCGCCCAGCCGGTCCTCCCCGAAGTGCGCGAGCAGCTGCTGCACCTCGTCCGAGACCACGAAGTCCGCGAAGGCCCGGCCGCCCGCGACGTTCATTCGCGGATGCCCGGTAGGCCTGAGCTCGATGACGTGGTAGATGTTGGCGAGGGCGCTCTCCGGCCCGCGCAGCGCGACCAGGTCGAGGTGCGCGCGCAGCGCGCCGAGCGTGGCGCGGTCGGTCAGGACGTACGCCTTCCGCTCGTTGGCCACGAGCAGGGTGGCGGCCATCCCCTGGCCGGTCTCCATGTACGCCGCCCCGGCCGGCCGGACGCCTACCGTCGTCCAGAGCGCCAGCTCCCGCGCGTTGGTGCCGGACGAATCGCCCCGCGACACGAACGGCCGGCCCGAGGCCGCGATGCGCCGGAACGCCTCCTCCGCGTTCGGCGCCTCCCGCACCCGCGCCGGGTCGTCCGGAGGGCCCGCGATGGTGAAGTAGTTCGACGCCACCACCCGCCGCCGCACCCCATAGCCCGCGTCCATGAACGCGCGCTCGGCCGCCGGCGAGTGCACGAATACCACGTCGGCATCGCCCCGCCGTCCCATCGCCAGCGCCTGCCCGGAGCCGACCGCCACCACCTTCACGTGATAGCCGCTCTGCCGGTCGAACATCGGCACGATCGAGTCCAGGAGCCCCGTGTCGTACAGCGAGGTGGTGGTCGCCAGGATGACGTCCCGGACGGCATTGGCCTCCTGAGCGCTCAGCAATGGGGCGCTGGGGGCCGTGAGGGCGCCCGTCACGAGCGCGGCGCGTAGGACGACCGATCTGTTCACGTTTGGCTATCTCTCTGTCCCACCGCATGATACAGAGTTTCATCCGTTCGACTGCACGCAACATCCAAGTTGAGCCTTTGGCTTCCTTTTTGCATATTCCGACCTGCAAGGAGGCAATATATGCGCGTTACAACGTGGGCGGAGTATGGACTGCTTGTCAGCCTTCATCTGGCTCGTCGCGTAGGGCAGGGGCCGGTGGCGGCGCGGGAAATGGCCGAAAAGGAGAAGTTGCCGGCCGACTATGTCGAGCAGATCCTGCTGCGCCTCAGGCGCGCTGGACTGGTCGAGTCCGTGCGCGGCGCGCGGGGTGGCTACCTCCTTTCCCGCCAGCCGTCGGAGCTGACGGTCAAGGACGTCCTCGATGCCTCGGAGCATGGGACATTCGAGGTCAACTGCGAGTGTCATCGGGTGGACTCGGAGCGGTGCACGACCGACAACTCCTGCGCCATCCGTCCGGTGTGGCAGCTTCTCCAGCAGCGGATCGACGAAACCCTGGGCGCGATTCACCTCTCCGACCTTCTCCACGAAGAGTCGGAAGTCCGGAATCTGATCGGGTTCGCAGCGGTCGGCGCGTAGGCAGACACACGGCGGCGACCCGTTCTGGTCGTGTGGAATCCCGATAGAATGCATCCCGATTCCCGCTCAAGCACGGCACTCTCCGATCTCTCCGCGGAGGAACTGCAGCGCTACGCGCGGCACCTGATCCTCCCCGAGGTCGGAGTCGAAGGGCAGCGAAAGCTCAAGAACGCCCGCGTGCTGATCGTGGGAGTGGGCGGCCTGGGCTCGCCGGCTGCGCTGTACCTCGCCGCGGCGGGGATCGGCACGCTGGGGTTGGTGGACTTTGACATCGTGGAGTCCTCCAACCTGCAGCGGCAGGTGTTGCACGCGACCTCCGCGGTCGGAAAGCCGAAGCTCGCGTCGGCGGCTGTGCGGATCGGCGATGTGAATCCGCACGTGGCGCTGGTCCATCACGAGGTCCATCTCACCAGTCAGAACGCGCTCGAGATCCTCTCCGGATACGATGTGATCCTGGACGGGAGCGACAATTTT
>Ga0187889_10003540_pt1 | contig 13713 bp, 10 predicted proteins | sample June2016WEW_7_10_2_FD_132992 | JGI IMG/M metagenome (GOLD analysis project Ga0187889, IMG submission 132992) | Peatland microbial communities from SPRUCE experiment site at the Marcell Experimental Forest, Minnesota, USA - June2016WEW_7_100 | ecosystem: Environmental > Terrestrial > Soil >... | reverse complement strand
TACGTAGCTGTGGCTTCTCGGGAGGCTGTATGACGGGTTTTGGTGGTGGGGGAGCTTGTACTACCGGCACAGGCTTTGAAACGGGCCTAGGTTGCAACTGGGGCGTTTGGGGTTGCTTTGCGGGCTTGTCCTGTAAAAGCTTGGGGTTCTGTAAAATCCTATTGGTAAAGATTTTCAGGACTTTAACTTCGTCTTCTGTGAATTGGGATTGGTCCACCTTGGGAGTAACGCCTAACAGTATTTGTAATTGACGCCTAGCGAAATCCCTGAATTCGTCGGATACCTCTTTTACACCGGCCCCATTGCCATCAAAAATCGACCCTGTAATGAATTGTTTGTATAGCTGAGCCTTGGAAAGCCTGATTTCTGCTTCTGTTAACTCCGCGTCAATAATTTCGTTTTGTTCGTCTTCTTCGCTGTCTTCTTCTACAACATAAGTAGCTTGTTCAACTTGCTGCGTTAATTGCTGCTGGGCTTGCTGTAATTCCTGTTGTGGTTGGAAGAACTGTGGTTGAGGCTGTTGTTGATTATCATCCTCAAACCCCAATTCAGCCATAACTGAGTTGGCTACTTTCAATTCATCGACGTTGTCTAAAAGTCCCATTTTGTTTAGTATACTCTCTTTTTAGGTTTTGTCAAGGAAATTGTTTAGCGAATTGGGCAAGAACCGCCAGCACACTCTAGACCTTCAATCATATCGGCCTCTTTTACGTCATCAAATTCCACAGGGACTACTTTGCTAGCCAACTTTTCGTACTGTTCTTCACTAATTGCTTCCTTAGGCGCTTGTACGAACCCATGGCCACTATGACGCAGGAAACTAATAGTCTTAATCTCGGATAGGTTGTTGCTAATCCACTCTTGGACCTTAGGAATTTCCTCTTCCTTGTAATAAGCAGTGACTGATATGCTTTGGTCCGCCCAATGTTTTTGAGCCATCTTTACAGCGTCTAATTGCTTCCATGTATCGAACCCATCGTCTGCACAAGGCACACCTTCAGGAGTTTTGACATAAAAATCAACTACCATTGTGTCTGGGTCTAAAGTGCCATCCAAACGCTGCTGTGGCTCAATATGGTGGCCGGCCTTCTTTAGTTTGGGTACTAAGGGGTCGTTTGCAGCTATTCTGATGCGCTGTATAAAAAAGCGACTGTAAGCTGGATGTATACCTTCGCAGGGACAATCAAAGACCTTACTTAAAGTACCAGAAGGCTTGATTACGGTTGTTCTAATACTTTCAGGTATACCTAGTTCTTTTGAGTATGCCGCATTCTCTTCTTGAATTTGCTGATATGCGTAATCTAACACTTCTGGATTGAAAAGGTCGGGTCGCTGTAGGCCCCCTGTGATGCCTGTGCCGATTCTGTGGTTACGGTCTACAACCTCCTGTATTTGAGGCCAGTGGTATTTTTCCATAGAAACCCTTTTGCCCCAGCGGTGCATTAGTCTAGCCGCTTCAGCAAATTCTTCTTTGCTTTCGATTGCTGTGAGGTTGATTTCTTGAAGGTTGCAACTTTCCGCATTTTCTAGAGTAGATTCGCCGCATTGAGCCACAAACACTCCATCCATCCGTTTTTCATCTTCTCCCAGTATAACTGCGACCGTATGATTGTCGTCTACTGTAATATTGTAAACGGTATGTTCACCCTCCACCTCCTCTACTTTAACCACCCTGTGATTATATTCTGCAGCAACCTCCTTCAGTTGGCAAAATCCCTTAAACACAAAGGGATTGTTTTTATAGGCTGGGGTTGTAGATTGGAACTTGAACAGGATTTTCCTAGTGCGACATTCGTTCTCCCATTCTTTTTTGAAAGGAGTTCTTTGTAGAGAGTTTTCCAGATCCTTATACACCATGATTTGGTTGTGGCGTGTTATCTCTTGTCTACTATTAGCAGACTTTATAAGCCCTTCGAGACGATCTTTGCTTTCCCTCATCCTGTCTCCAAAATCGGTGTTAGGGTGAGCGGCACTTGAACAGGAAATAGAACAGAAACCAATCTCTCTATGATTCCATGGTGTCCAAAACGTTTTAGAACACTTTTCACATTGTTTTTCTATAATTACCGTACTGAGTTGTACTTTAGCTATATACCCCTCTGCTAAAGCCCTTTGTAATAACCTTAAGGTCCTAGGATTTGAGTCAACGTTTTCTGAATATCCACATTCTATAGCGGCCCATTTAGAAAGTTCTGTTGGCGTTTTAAACCACCCCCTCTTGCGCCATGAAGAGAATTTTGTAGGAGTTCCGTCACGCAAGCATATCTTATTCCATTCACTAGAGAAAAATCTCCTGCCTAATTTTTGGGTAAATTCAATGGCTATTTTCTCCAGTTGTTCGTTTGAAAATCCAGAGTATCTACTATTTTTTTCCCCTTGCGTCGCCCTCGAAGCGTGGAAGGCATTGTGCTCTTTGAAGGTCATTAATTGTAAATTATCAATACTGTTGTTTAGGGGATTATAGTCTTTGTGATGGATTACTAGTCCCCCTTTATGCCAACCATTAGCTCTTGCGTTATTATACTTGCTGGCCCACTCCTCCGGGTTAAAAAACTGATACACCAATCGGTGTTCAAAAATCTTGTTTGAATTAAATCGAGTGTTTGTTATTACCCTCCAGTACAATCCGCTCCCCTTACCAGGCCTCTCTTGAGTCTTGATAAACCGATATAGGCTATCTCCAGGAGAAAGGTATTTTGCTTGAACGGTTTTTCCATACTTCAGCGGAATCTTGTGCTCAGGTGTTACAGTAATATACCCCCCATTGTCAAAGGTAATCTTGACAAGTTTCTGATTTTCTCCTGTAATTCTGGGGTGTCTTCCCCACTTAATAGAAACTGTTCCTGTGTCGGGGTCAATGGAATATACAGGAACATCCTTGTCTTCCTCAGCAAGCTGTTTAATACTTACCTTCCCTCTTCCGTCAGCAACTGCAATTAAAGTATCGCCAGAAAAACACGGGTTCACGGCTACCGCAGTATCTTTCTTTTCTTCCCCCATTCGTCCATACTTACGGATATTGGGCAGGTTAATGATCCCAAAAGCCTCACCTTGCTTGTATGTCTGCCAAAACAAGGGTCTTAGGTCGTGTTCTGCGTCTGAGGCTACAACGCTAAAATTGGCCATTGCTCTATATGTAGGAATAGGGCCTAAATCCCAACGCTTAGCTTTAAGCATTTCTCTATCCCATGCGTCGCACTGCAGGATCAAAGCCGACCTTCGGACGTTGCCTGAGACAACCATAGCCGCAATGCAGCAAATTACATCTGCAGCGTCAATGGGCCGTAGCTTTTTAGTTTGCCGGCCCGTAAATACTCCACACAGGTTTTCTACCATCCTAATCAGTGGTCTAGGGCCAGCTGAAATGCCACCAAACCCGCTGATGGGCTCTCCAGGACCACGAATACAAATAGTACTATAACTAAACCCCTTACCCGTAACGAACCAAGCCTCCAGGGTCTTAAACAAAAGCCTACACCACCCCTCACGAGTATCGGGTACAATAAAGTCAGTGTCTTTTGTTAGACGGTGCGTAATGACAACATCCTTTTTTACCTTAGGTAGCTGGTCGACGTATTTCGACTCTACACTTAATCCAACGCCACCGCCCAACATTAGCAAATCTGCAGCAACTACAAAGTTCTCCCAATTGTCACTTACAAAAGACCAGCAATTTGTAAGGCCTGCTCCACCCAGTTTGTTGTGATTCTTGGTCCCTGATATCCACAATCCCCTACCAGCACAAGACGCTTTCCGTTCCAACATTAAGTATTTGAGACGCTGGATTTCCTTTTCAGATACGTTATAGTTACGAACATTGCCTGCAATTACTCTTTCAGCTATCTCATTCCAATTCTCAATTCTATTTTCAATTGGACGAGAATAGGTACGAGCTAGGACGATTTTTGCTAGATTACTGAATTCGCTCATTATTTTTTCTTACTCCATAATAAAATAATACACTCCAGCATAAAGTACTGAAGGTATAATTGAAGAACAATAGTAAATTGAACCCATACATTAACAACAAATACAAATAAGATGTTATATTCCCAGCTAAAACGACAAAAGAGATGCCAACAGGCGTTCCAAGGTGCTTACGATGTTTAATTGACTTAATCGCCTGAGGAAGGGCTGCAAGGGCGAATAGAAGGCCCGATATGATGCCGAGGAAAGAGGTCATTTCCCATCACAAATCTTTGCATCCCGTAAATAAGCGACACCTAAACATATGGCGTCACAAATATCGTTGTCCTTCACTTTCATGTCCAAACCAAAATTGGCATTAACGTAACGTATTGCAACGTGCTTTTTGGTAACAGAGCCCTTGATCCCCAGCTCCGCTTTGTTCAATTTCTTCCCAGTGGCTTCCGCTAGTTTCTTCGCTGTCTTTAAGGCTTTGTTGTTTTTCTTGTCTTCCTTGGACATTACCAACCCAAGCGTTTTACGCCATTCTGATGAACTGATGTAATACACCGGGACAGAACGACTCAAATTATCCAGAAGCCTGTCCAGTAAACAACAGTGTATCCATTCAAGGGCCTTTTGAGTATATCTGGCTTTTGCCTTATTTGTCTCTTCTATTATAATCGCATCTGGCTTAACTTGGTTAGCTAATTGCAGTAACAGTTGAGCCATAGCAGAAGCGGCATTCAAATAGCTCCAAGGGTACTGGCCATATTCATGTATTTTTTGAGGTAGCTTTATTAGTCCACAATTGGTTAATTTATGGCCCTTGGCTACATCCCAACCATTACCAGCCCAAGCAATAGGCTCAGTTTCAAAGGTAGCCCAGCCCGTTTTGGTGGATATGTCTAGCGCTAGAATTTTCACTAAATCTGCTTCATATGGGCTGGAATTGGCGATTGCTCTTCAAGTACCTTCTTTGCAGCAGCGCTCAGAAAACTATCAATATCTGGTACATTTTCTCCTCGGCCCTTAAGGACATCTACGAGGAAGGATATCTTCAAATTGTTGGTCTTTTTACCTTGTGTATAAGGCTCCTGAGCGGTCTTTACTTGTTCCTTTAGAGCGGCTAGATCTGGGTCTAGTTCACGAGCTAGGTCTTGCTGTACCGCATTGATTGCTGTCTTGGTGATTTCTTGGTAGAGTTCTGGGGTCTTTGCGCCTAGTTGATTTTGACGCCACTCTTCCGGGAGCTTTTCAAACTTCTTCAATTGCTTGGTTCTGGGATCGTCTGTTACACTCATTTGTTCCTCCTACTGTTGAATTACGAATTATACTCCAAAGTACTGCGTCCGTCAACCATATTTACTGTAATGGTTTGATCAAAAAGGCCTTGAAATTGCGCATCGTGATCCACTACCAAAATCAATCGGTCATTTGCACAGGTCTTCAACATTTCAAGACAGCTCTCTTTTGCCGCGCCGCCCAGGCCATCAAACGCTTCGTCCAAAATCATAAAACCCGGAAATGATCCTCTGCGTCTTGAAATTACTTGGCCTACCGCTAAATCTGTGGCTAATTCAATTGAAGTCCTCATTCCACCCGACACACCAGAAGATAGGCTTACCTTGCGCCCTCTAGAATAAATAACCGGCGTAATCTTAGCTACAGTATTGCCGGTAGTTACAGCTTCTCTTTCAGTTTCAAAAGCTATACTAAGATGACGCACATTGGCAACCTGACTCAATATGTCATTTGCGATAGCAGCAATTTCAATCAAAATCTCCTCCACAATCCCACCTAGGAACCCACTTCTGCCCACTAAAGCCACCACATCCTTTTCTAGCCAATAAGCTTTTTGAAGTCGGTCTCGTTTTTCAACAGCCACCTTCCAAGTTGTCTCTAGGGCTTGCACCTGGTTGCGCCGTTCTTCTACTACGGCCTTTTTGGATTCGATTTGGGCCAAGATACCAGACAGGCGTTGATCGTTCGCTATATCGCAATCTAGAGCGTTTTGGAGCTGCTTGTTTCGTTCTACCAACCCTTGCAATTGTTGTGCCAGTCTAGCGTTAAATTCCTTTTTGGCGTTACTTTCTTGTTTCTCGAATTGCGAAACCTCTTCTTTGCGCTTTGCTTCAAAAGCTTCCGTGACTCTGGTAATTTCTACGTTGATATCCCGCATTTTTTCAATTACCTGCTTACCTACAGGGTGCGGTGCTGGGTCTTTGATTGACTGGAGTTGGACTTTCTTTTCCTTTAGGTCTACTTCGGCTTGTTCAACCATTTTTAGCCACGAAAGACAGTGCTCCACCTTATCCTGCCACATTTTAAGAGATTTTTGGAATTCCTCTCCATCCCAAGGTCTCTTACATTCACTACACCGTTGGCTTTGTAATACTTCCACTCTAGAGTTTGCTTGCTTTAGGTCTGCCTCTACGCCTTTACGATTAGATATGTTTGCTTCTAGGGTTCGTATTGCCTCCTTTATCTCGTTGCGTTGTTTTTCGACTTCCAGCTTAGCATTTAGGTCGTGCTCTCTGACCTTTTCTAGCCTTACTTGTTGCTTTGCTAATTCAACCTTTAACGCACTGACCTCAATTGGCTCATGTTGCTGATACAGTAATTTAGTTTTGGCCCTGATGTGGTTTAGGACGGCCTCTAGTTCATTGGCTACCTTAGCTTTAGTGTTGTCGATATCCTTTTGTGTGTCATTTATGGAAAGCCTGGTTAGTTCTATGTTAGCCCGGATGTTGTTGATATCGGCTTTGGTGACTACAGGAACATAACCTTCTTTGTTAGGAGCTAAAACTGTAGACGCACTGCTTAAAGTGAGTTCAGCGTTTGTAAGAGCAAGTTGGGCATCGTTTAGCTGTGATTCTACATAACTTACTTGGTTACACTGATTTTGTACTTCTATTTCAAGTTTGTTTGCCTTGTCTTGGGCGGTCTTGGCTACTTTCTCATAAGCCTCCAAACCTAACAAGGTTCCCAGGAACGTCTTTTTCTTTTCATCATTCAGAGATAGGAAGAGGCCGGGCTGTCGTTGCCCTCTGTAAGTAACTAGAGCACGACAGGTTTCGTCCATTGCAAATAGTTTGTCTAGTTCTGGTTCTGCAGCGCGGCCTTTAATTGTTTCCTTGTAATTACCGCCAGAGATATGTAGGCCTTTGCGACGCTTTACGTTAACGTCTCCAATTGGAAGCTCTATAACTGCGCTGGCTTCTGGGGGTTCTTCGGAAAACCAACTTTGCAATTCCGTACCTGGGTCTGGGCAACCACCAAACAAATGCGAAATCCCCTTGAGCAAAAAACTCTTCCCTGCTCCAGACCCATCACCTGTCTCAGTTACTAACCCCTTTACCAAAACTAGCCCAGATTCAGGCAAAGTAATTTCGTGGACCCCTTCAAATGGGCCAAAATTAGTTAAGGTGAGTTTTTTGAGTTTAATGAAGTTCAAGGGCTATACCGCGTCTCCGGCACCATTACCGGCGTCTTTAATTAAACGATCTCTAGCTGTGACCGGGAAAAGTTTTGAGCTTTTCGGAGTAACACTTTACTCACCCGGTCAAGTTCAGGATTGATAAGGACCGCTAAGAGAAGGAGTCAACTAAGCCTAGTGAGCCCAATCAACCCTGAACGAAACAAACTATACCACGAATCTAAAAACTGTCAACAACAAAATTATGCAACGTTGACGGTAATAGGAGATGCTGAAGTAATAGTAACAGTTTTGGTATAGGTTGTAGGTGTTGGAGCAGGGGGCGTAGGTGTGGGTGCGGGAGGAGTCGGAGTAGGAGGTGTGTCAGGTAGTAAAGCTGCCAAAATAGCAGTACCAACAGGCACTCCTAAACCAGTACAGGCATCCCAACCTGGACGCGCCGAATAAGTTCCGTTATTGCCCTGCACAATATCACGCAACGTACCAACAGGCAATCCATACAACACAGGGTTCAAGAAACCAATATTCTTCCCTAATGCTTGACCCAAAATAGCGGCCAGAGCTGCCCAAAAAGGAGCTACCGCACTTGTTCCACCAATGACATATACCGCTCCATCAATTTCTACTTGGACACCTGTATTGGGGTCTGCGTCGCCAGCCACATCAGGCACCCCACGCTTCGTAGCCCCAGGAATATTAGAGCTAACTTGGTATGATGGAATCGTAAATAGATTACTCACTCCTCCACCAGTAGCGCCACCAGCTGACCCATCGTTCCATACAACCTCCAAAAGCGAAGGGCTAGTTACTAGACTGGTTCCACCACAAGCAGTAACCCAAGGGCTACTAGCAGGGAAATCTACGTGTTGTCCAGGCTCTCCGTCGCCAGACCCATTATCTCCTGCAGCTACCGTAATCGTAATTCCAGCATTTACACCACCTTGTAGTACAGTATTGAAATTAGCAATTGAGGTACTATCCCATTCATTTTCAGGACCGCCCCAAGAAATAGAAATAACATCCATCTTATCTGTAATAGCCTGTTGTACTGCGGCAATAAAGCCCGAATCGGTATTAGGAGCAGTGTAACAATGTAGCTGTGCTCCAGAGGCTATTCCTCCAATCATACACAAATCTAGCATTACTTCCGCATCGGCTCCATTTGGCCCATCAGAAGTATTTGTAGCGCCTTGAATGGAATGGAAAATTACCGGCTTTACAGTTAGCCCTAGAGAAGCAAAATATGTATTGAGATTGGCTTGGTTGTATGCACCACCTAATTCAATTACAGCGACGTTTTTCCCTGTACCAGTATAGCCAGTAGGGAAGCCGTAAATCTTTGCTAATTGGGGTGGGGTATAACTGGTGCCAGTGGTTCGATTTGTAACATGACGGAACTTGATATTAGAGTGTAGTTTCATTGATTTCCTTTGGTTGGGGTTTGCGGTCTTGTTTTAGATTGGTTCCTTTAGGATACTAGAGGTGTTGATGTTGGTGGCTAACAGCTTTTTTATATAATCACTGTATAGCTTATACTGTGTGTCATAAACCTTACTTAACATATTCAACAGCTCTTCTTTGTCATGGTCTACACGTTTTGAAATATAATAGTATCGCAATAGTTTTTAAGTTCGTCCGTCATATTTAGCTCCTGTTTGAAAGTCCCGCTAGGGGGTCTGCTTTGTCGTGCCGTTCTTGAAAAAGTCGTTCTGCATCAGAATACCTTTCTAATGCCCGACTCATTACACCATTGTCTAATCGTTCTTTTACGTGTGTGGAGGGTGGATTAGGATTCCTTTTCATTATCTTGCCACACTTGCAAGTTTTTTGTTGTTCTGTCAGTGTGTCAAAGGTGTCTGCAAATTTTTTACACCAAAGACCACACTCACAACTAAGATTGAATATCGCCATCGGTTGAAGGAGTTGTAGGCGCTTCTTGCGGGTTTTCTTCTTTTACAACGGGGGTACAGTGCTTGTTTAAGGCCAACTCAAGTCTTTTTACAGCTACTTTCATTGTGTTATCATAAACCTTATCAGCAAAGTACAAGAAGTCTTCCTTGCTTTTCCAATCATACATCATAACGGCGTTGCCTAGTAGCCCTTCTGCAACCATCAATCCAGACACTACCTTACCTGCCCGAATTACGTCTTTTTCACTATAATCTTCTATTTTTGCCATGTCACGCTCTTTCATCGGCCATATTGCCACTTTGTAACATTCGTTGAAATTCATTTGCGTCTCTAGCGTCTTTGAGATCAAATTCGTGGTCCCGAGGGTAAACAACAACCCCTCCAAGAGTACCCAAAAGTGTTGCAATTGAAATTGAGTTCTTCAGGGCTTCCAATAATGCTGGCACTGAGTCTAGGATACCAGCATTTAAGGCCTTAACACACTTGTTAAGCGATAAGTCAGTCACCCAAGCTTTCAAGGGGTCGCCTTCTCGAACAGACTTGGCTACTTTCGCGTCTTGTTTTTCTGGGTCCAACCCTGCGTTCGAAAATAGAACCAACAGTGTATCAAGCAGGCTTCGAGATACAATCTGTTCCACAATCGCTTTAGTAGTTTCATCAAATCCTCCATTTTCTAATTCGTAAGCCAGACGTAGCATTGTCCAACCGCCACCAATTACCGCACCGTGTTTAATTGCTCCCCTAACTGCGCAAACCGCATCCTCTGCCCTATCTCGACGCTCTTTTAATTCTCCTCCCGAGTTGCCCCGTACAACAAGCTTTGCAATGCCCCCAGAAAGCTTTGCAAGGCGTTCTTGAAGGTATCGGGCATCCCACTCACTCTCAGCGTTTGAAATTGCGCCAGAGACCTTCTCAGCTTGTTCTAGGAGTATCCCTTCATCGCAGTGCCCGATTATAGTGCTACGATACCGGCCAGCTTCAAAAGATTTAATACCTAGGGGCTTCCAAACTTCCGTAGCAACTCCATTTGACCCAGCTTCTTCTACTTTTGCTATATTCCCCAAGTCTTCAAAAACAGCTCCGCTTAAGGGTTTAGTTAGTGGGTCGAAAACTTCTGAACCTGTAACAGCGGCAACGTCGTCCAAGAAGTGGCGCTCTGAGTTAAGGGCGGCAGTTTTGGGGACTACAAGGGGGAAGATGTTGATATTGCTTGCATTAATGAATATATTGGCAAAGTTGGCTAATACGCTTTCGGAGAATCCAGTTGCCATTATGACTACGTTGTGTGTGTCAAGGTAGTTGCCAGTAAAGGCTTCCTGGAGGCGGACTAAGATATCAGAGCAGGTTTGAAAATCAGATAGGCGTCCAAAGTACAGTATGAAAATTGGTTTTTCTAGTATAACTCGTTGTGTTGCAGGGTCGTTTATGAATACTGAATAGAAATTTCCACAAGAGACCTCGTAGCCAGAGGCGATAGGGTATCCTTCAATTTTTTCTACGTCGTAAGAGGTTTTTCCAGTAGTTTCAACAATTGTAACATTGCCAGCATCTCCAGTAATATCGAAGCATTTGATCACAGCTTCTGCTAATTCGATGTCTCCATTACCGGAAAGCTTGGCTACGTTTTTTAGGCGCTCTTTGCCTTCAGGCGTTGAGAAGTCGCAGGGAATTGTTAGCTTTTCGATTGCAGGAGTGATTTTGTCTTGAAATAGATTTTGGATTGTTTTGATTACGCGAATAGGCGGGATTGTAGGATTTTCTTTACAAAATTGTGTAGTGTATCTTACAAAAGATTCAGATAAAATTGTAGCAGTTGTGGTTCCATCGCCAGCTTCTTGAGCAGTACGGACACTTGCGTCTCTTGCAGATTCCAGGATGGAGTGTTGGATTGCATCTTGAAAACCTAAAGACCTAAACACAGTTACGCCATCTTTGGTGACTAGAGGCGGAAGATTGTATTCTTGTCTTTCTATCAAAACAGGATGTCCACCAGGGCCTAAAGTGCCTCCGACGATGGTAGAGATAGTTTTCATAGTTTCTAGAATTTTGTTTTCTAGAGCAGGAGATTTGGGGATTACTACTTTCGAGGCACTCTTAGATTTTAAAGTTTCCATATAGCCTTTCAGTATACTCTCTTTTTTTAGGATGTCAACAAAAATTTTTGGGAATTAATTGTAAGACCTGGTTGTCTTGAGGGAGCTAGTTTCGGGAAAGATTGCTACTGAGTTAATTATAAGATTAATTGTAGTGCCTGTTTTGGAGTTTTTGGCGTGTCTGATTTTCCGAAAAACCGATTCTCTAAGAATATAAGATCCTAGTCTGTATGTATGTAAGAATATCGTAGGCGCGCTGAGTGACATTGAATACGTCCTTCAGTATACATAAATTGGACACAGTGCCTTGCGGAATATACAGGTAGTTTTTATCCAGTTCACAATTATCAAGATGTGTTTTTACGAACGTCAAGATTCGAATACTCCTAATTGTAGCAAAAGGTTTTCTTGACATTTTTTGAAGTAAGAGTATAATGGGTAGCATGAACAAAATCTTTGACATATGGGACCAAATAGAACCTAATGACAAAAGCCCTTGGCTAAAATTGCCGTGTTGGGCTATATCTTTTTTAAGTAGATATGGGATATATGATACAGACCTACATGTACTCCTATATTTGTTTATTAGTGCCGGGCATACCCCACAAGAGGTATACGCTCCTACATGTCTGGCTACTAAATCTTTGTGCATTAATGACCGCGTGTTTTTTCGATCTATAAAAAAACTGAAAGGGTTTGGGTTGAATAAGACGGGGAATGGGAGATATGACCTTACGGACCTAATAAAAAACTTGGCTAAAGAAAAAAGGAAGTATAACACAGAAAAGTCTGTTATACTAGATAATCCTTTAACTTCTAATATTCTGGAAGGATTGGAATAATGGTAAACCTAGAAGAGTTGTATGAGTGGATAGATTGCTGCTGGCCTATAAAGAGGCACGTTGATGTAAAGGCAAAAGAGAAAGAAGCTCTAGCTGAAGTTGCCCTTTCCGAGGAAGACGAAAAGAGGGTTAGGAACAAAATAGAGATTACGATAGAGGATTTTAAGTCTTCTCCCAGGAAGATACCCTCTCTAATCTCAGTTTTATCTTCCCTACGTAGTGCAGTTGTAAAGGCTCCTGCTGTCTCCTACGTTGAGCAAATGGAACCCCAGGAAGAAGAGCCAGACCATGCTTTAACCGCCTTCAAGGAAATCTTTGACGCATGGCCCGAAAACGAGAAATCCCAGAATGAAAAGTTTGCTCGGCAAGCTTTTATGCAAGCAGTAAAACAACACTCCCTGGAAGATGTAAAGAAGGCTTGTGACAAGTACATTCAAAAAATGAACGACCCCTCTACCGCTACCGTACATTTCCTGGGTATTAAGAGATTCGTCTCAGACGATGAAATTCTGGAGGACTGGATACAAAAAGCTACAGTATATAAAAGCGACTATGATACTTCCTTGTTTGAGGCCGCCTATGCTTGGTATCCAGACTTCAAAGGCAAAAACGACCCTGGCACCATAGAAGATTCTTTGATTTTTTACAAGAGATTTATCAAGGAAAATGATTGCTTGGAATTCTATGCTGCAGTTAAGTCTTATGAGCTAGAAATGCGCGATAAGATTAGGGAATTTAGAGCATCGGATGAGTGGGTGGAAGCAGATGAAAACAAGTTTGTCAAGAAGTTTGTTAATTTCATTAGGGTGTGGAAGAAGGGTATCCGGCACGAAGAGACCTTTGACTTGTTGTATGACCAGTTTTTGGCTTCCATGAAGGCCCGTAATATTCCTTACCAATATGTATATCCTGAAGGTGAGCAGAGGTATTTTACCAGCGCGTTAATGTATACTTGTGTGCAGAAGGACAGGGAGGGTAATGAGAGAAGTTGTGTAGTTATTGTAACTGAGTTGTTAGAAATTTTGTGTAATTACTTGACAACCGGGCAGAATCAGGAGAATATAGCTGTTGACGTGAAACCGGATTATACAATTGTGTCAGAAGTAATAGCAAAAGCCAAGGAGCTAGCTAAGGTAAAGCCTGCGGCCCCTAGAACATTGGAGTGGGATATTGGATAACGGTTTTTATTTAGAGACCCCTACAAAGCTGGTGTTGCCGGCTGGGGTGGAGAAGTGTGCCACTTTTGACAAATTGCATAAAGAACTGGGGTACGAGGATAAACGGGTAACGTATCAGTATCTTACTTGGCGCAAGGCGCAGAAGAAGGACGACGCTTGGATTCAAAATGGAGGTAAAGGGTATCGGCATTGGTTTGTGCAAAAGTATGGTAGAGAGGCTTTAAACGACAAGGTGGCCCAGTTAGCAAGGGACCGTTATGGGAGCTGCCTGTTTTTGGGAAATGGGCGGTATTGGGTGTACTCGGGATTACAGAAAATGGTAGAGGAGATTTTAGGCCAGAAAG